>Ga0194130_10002724_pt1 | contig 25016 bp, 23 predicted proteins | sample TA2KigsurfametaG_FD_160084 | JGI IMG/M metagenome (GOLD analysis project Ga0194130, IMG submission 160084) | Freshwater microbial communities from Lake Tanganyika, Tanzania - TA2015050 Kigoma 12 surface | ecosystem: Environmental > Aquatic > Freshwater > Lake | place: Tanzania: Lake Tanganyika... | reverse complement strand
ACAGACCGGCCCACCCATTGCCACAGCTGAAATCTGTGGGAGGTGAACCGTCAGCCCCGGCTACGCCGGGGCTGATCCTCCCGAGTTACACCACTCCATGGGACGCCGCCTGGCGATGGAGGTGCGCTGGTTCGGTTTGACGTTCTGGCGGACGTCGGCGCCCTGCTCCTTGAGCTGTTGAACAAGGGTTGCTGGATGCGCGAGGCATCCGCATGGCCCGCTCCTGGTTCACTCCCGCGGCGTAGCGAGGTTGGCCAATCTCCACGACCATCCTCCTTGGGTCAGTCGATCGCAGCGGGTGGTTCGGCAGTGACGCTCGAACACGCTGGGGCGTGCCACGGGGCCGTCATCAAGGACGCGACAGATGGTCATGGTCCTGAGGGCGGCGGCGACCGTCGAACCTGAACACACCTCCTCCCAACACGCCTGCGTCCTACCCGGGGAATGCTTGATCTCCCCCCACTCCAAGCTGATGAGGTTCGCCCCTCCCTCTGCCACGGCAAAGCCTCCTTGCCCACCCCAACCGAACTGCCAGACTATTTCCACGACGTCCTCACCACGGCTGACCATGGCGTTCAAAAATGAAGTGGTCTCCGATGCCGACATCGATCGTTACAAGCTCCCCTTCCAAAAAGGTGAGGGCCGCTGGTGGACCCGCGACGCCGAACGCGACTACTACCTCTGGGGCGGCCTGTCCGGCAACCCGGCTTACGACACTGAACAGAGAGGTTGGTTTTATCTCTATATAAATAAAGAAATCCATACCTTTCTAATCCAACCCGGCATGTTTTCTCAAAGCTTGAAGGATAATCCTTACATAGTTCGCTGGAAGCATCTCCTTCGCATTATTCCGGATCCGACTTCAGCCGATAACCAAGAGTTCTTAGTCTCTGTCCTAAAAGAAGCTCTATCTATTTATGGATTGCAGGGTGAGCAAAGAAAGTGGCCGATTAGTATACAAGTCTATTTTGATTTTTAAACAGTCTGTCGCGACATAGTCGCAAAAACTTCTACCAGCTTATTTTCATGAGCCTCACAAAAGAACAGGCTAATCTTCGCCTGGAACAAATCAGTACACCTGAAGAGCTTAGAGATCTAGTCAGAGAGCTAGATGTAACAGGAACAGGAAGAGTGACGTTGCTTTGGAGCGGTTCGATCGGCACATTTGGAAGCGTTGGAGCCGAAAAGATTGCTTCGCAGATCGTCGCTGCTAGTATAGCTGCAAGCAATTCAGACTTTCGCATCCTCACAAATACAGAGGCAGGGAGATTCTTAGATCTTGATCGAGCAAGTCCAACCTTTAATAGCAGACTCTCAAACAAGCTAGAGGAGATATTTGTGGATCGACCGGATGAGTTGCGAAACTTTCTTTATGGGCAACAAGACCCAGGGACAAAGAAAAGGATTGGAAAAGGAGCTTGGGATATTGTTTCCGAAAACTTTGCAGCTCAGGCCAAAGGAAATGTTCGACTAATTGTTGGTGGCGGTGGAGATGATCGAATCTTTGCCCAGACTGAATTGCCTGCTCTTCTAAGGAATCCAGAGATAACTTCAATAGAGGGCATACCCATTAACGGACTAAGGGAGATGGCGAGAGCACAAGGAACAGCTAGCGTCCTGAAATTACTCAGACTTGCGTCTGATGTAACCTCAGGCATGCTTAAAGTTGAAGCAGATAGTACAGGAAGACCTGTAATCAATCCAAGTCGTTCTTATAATATCGACGCAACAGACTACGTCAATATGAGAAGCTCACCGGCACCAACAATTCAGGGGATGCAACGATTAATGGATTATATTCCAAAAGAGAGAAAGATTCGACATGCGCTGGCTGTAAAAGAAATTTATAAGACGCATCGTGTTTTGGCGCGTCAAGGGCACATCGTACCAAGGAAAGTCGATCCATTTGGTCTTCCCAACATCATCTCTAGGGTCGGGAGTTATGGAGGCCGTGCGATTGATGTGCTGAGTGTCGGGACGATGATCCACAAATCAACGATGGAAATGAGAGCCGGTGACCATGAGGCTGCTCATGACACCGTTGTCACCTGGGCCGCAGAAGCCACTGGCAGCTTTATCGTTGGACGATTGGCCACCACTCTTGTGGCACCGCTGATGATGACAGGTCCAGTTGGCTTTCTCGTTGGCGCTGGAATCATTATTGGCGCTTCAATCCTCGGCGGAGAAATAGGAAAGAAATTGGTTCGCAGAAGAAATAAGATCGTTGAAACAATCATTGTTGAGATTTTTATTATTGGATCCCCCTTGGTACTTGATCTTGAAGAATTTGGCATTGAAACACTTGCTCTTCACGAAACCATCATATACTTTGACCATGACAATAACAACTTCGTTGAGAAGACAGGATGGGTTGGTCCTAACGAGGGGTTATTAATCCTAGATTTGAATGGCAATGGAAAAGTGGATAGCGGAGCTGAGCTATTTGGCAATAACACAGTCCTTCAAGATGGACAGTTGGCAGCGGATGGTTTTGTCGCCTTGGCGATGTATGATCATAATGCCGATGAACGCCTTGATTATCAAGATGCTATTTGGCAAGAATTACGAGTTTGGCGTGATCAGAATAGCAACGCAGAAACCGATCCTGATGAGTGGTTCACCCTAGATGACTTGCGAGTTAAGTCTCTTTTGTTGGCTCATCATCATGACGAGATTGTTGATGCGAATGGCAATGTTCATCTTCAACATGGTTTTTATGAAAGCATCGATGGCAACCGCCGCATCATGACCGATGTATGGTTTGCCAAGGACACAATGAATAGCATCCCGACAACATATCGCGAAGTGGATGAAGAAACGGCAGAACTGCCTGATGTGCCAGGAATTGGAATTCTGCCAAGCCTGCATCAAGCTCTCATGGATCCCAGCAATCCTTTGCTGAAGCCCCTCCTCCTGCAATGGCTTAATGCGACACGCCAAGAACGCATCGGGCTCAGTGAAGCATTGCTCTTTCAATGGTGTGATGCAATGAATAATCCATATAAATCAGCAGATCGTTATATTTATAATGATGATGACCCGAAGCTTGATCTTAAGCTTGCTGTTTTTGAGAAAATGATGGGAGATCGGTTGGTCACCGATGAGTTTGTTCTGGCAATTAATCGTGCAGAGCGGGTCGGATCATTTAGTGATCAAATGACCCTTTCTCTGGATATGATATTGCATCATGAGATAGCAGTTAAACCCTTGTTTGAGCTCGCTGTCCCAGTTGAATCTGATGACTTTGGTCCGTTCCAACTTGATTTAACAGCATCTGTTAATCATCTGCGTACTCAATTCTTGAAGGATCCTGACCCTGGCTTTCTTCCAATGATTCAGTGGTTGCTACTTCAAGATGACGATATTGGCCAGACTTTCTTTGGCAGTCTTCAAAGCCTCAGCACTGCCATGGCAGACCCCTTCCAGCGAGCCATGCGTCTTCAGAGAGAGGTGGCGAAGCCATGGGAATGGATCCGAGGAACTTCTGACCATGATCAATTGAAAGGAACAGCAGAAAATGATTTTCTTGAGGCCGGACCTGGTTATGACCACCTTTGGGGAAATGATGGAGACGATACCCTGCATGGGAGCTCAGGATCGAATGCCTATTATGGAGGAAATGGCGGGGATACATACATCGTGAGTCAGAGCGATGGTGTTTTTGTAAACACCATTTTTGATCAAAGCTCAGAACAGCATGGATTACCCGATCGCATTGTCTTTTGGGATATTGCCTCCCACCAGCTGCGGCCAATCATGGAAGGTGATGATCTTGCCTTCTATCCATCGAAAACGTTTTTAATCGGCGAATCTCTCTCTAGAGGAATTCCTGCTGCTGTAATTCAGAAGCAAGAAAGAGCTCAACATCAAATTGAGGAATTTCACTTCTCTGACGGAGTCATATGGTCGCACGACGATCTTCTGGATCGGATCAAGCCTCAAGGAACATCAGTGAATGATCAACTGATAGGGGTCAGAACCCGAAACAACCACCTGCTTGGACTAGGAGGTCATGACATCCTGATCGGTGGGATGTTAAGTGATGATTTGAATGGCGGACCAGGTCAGGATAGTTTGACCGGCTTCTTAGGGAATGACACCCTCAATGGTGGCCCAGGAAATGATTATCTCAATGGCGGAGAAGGGAACGATACATATATTCTTACTGCCGACTCTGGGCATGATCAAATTTATGACATTGATCACGGACACACTTCCAGAGATACCATTCACTTCCCTCACTTCAAACCAAGAGACCTGCGAAAAGCAATCGTCATCGATCAGACTGTTAAGCTACACTTCGCTTCGGGTGCGAGCTTGACAATACTCAATCAACTTAACCCCACTTGTCGCATTGAATGGTTTGCTTTTGACAATGGAGATTTATGGAGCCATGAAGCAATAATGAAAAATGCGCGATCCTGGATTTCTAGGCCAAGCTTTATTGCAACACTTTCTTGAGATCCTCCTCCTTGATGTCTGCGGGTGAGAGCTCCATCAACTGCTCATGCGAGGGTTCCTTGATTTGAACGACCCGGTTGGCTTGTCGCATCACGACACAATCAAATAGATTTCGCACGGCACGACCATTCCCAAAATGCAGGGGTTTTTCTGTGATCATCCGTGTAAATATGTTCTCCAGGACGGCATTTAAATCGGCGGACACAACATACCCCGAGGCAGTACAGATATCTAAGAAGATTGTTTTTAACTCCTGGGCATTATAATCAGGAAAGAAAATAAATTTATTGAAACGGGATTTCAGTCCTGGGTTGGAAGCAAGGAAGTCTTTCATTGGTTGTTCATATCCTGCAACAATCACAATCAGGTCATCTCTGTAGTCCTCCATGTATTTAAGCAGGGTATCAATCACTTCACGACCGAAAGACTCCTCGCTTCTCCCGCTGGTCAACGCGTAGGCCTCGTCGATGAACAAGACTCCCCCCTTGGCTTGATCCACAACCTCCTTCGTCTTGATGGCAGTCTGCCCTACATAGCCTGCGACAAGCGCTGATTGGTCAACTTCTGTCAAAGATCCGACCGAAAGGATGCCTAGTTCACGATATAACATGGCTAATTTTCGAGCGACTGTTGTTTTCCCCGTGCCTGGATTTCCGGTAAACACCATATGATTCGTGGTTTGTATTTCCAGCAATCCAACCTCTCGTCTCATCGCCGAGACTTTCAGTATATTGATATGAGAGATAATCTCTTCTTTGACGGAGGCCAAGCCTGTCATCTCCCATAATTCACGCAGGAGCTGATCGACGGTGTCCTGTGAAGCTGCATCCTTGCCGTGCAGCCCTGTCAGACAAACGTCCCGTTGTCGATAGGGTTCGATCACGATCAGGGGTCGGGCAAAAGGCGAGAATCGCAAGCGTCGAGCTGCGCTGGGCATGGACTTGGCAAATCGATTGCCCGCAGCGATGGAATCAGCGCAACGCTCCTTCAAATAGGCGATACAATGACGCTCTTCATTGCTGATGCGACCATCACAATCCGCCAGTGTATGTAGATACTTCAACAAGGCATGGCGCATGCGTACTGTCAGTGCTCCGGAGCTGCTTAAAGGACAGCCATTCAGCGTGTCATACATCGCCAGATAGCGAAATCCCTCCAGGGCAGCGGCCGTGCCCGTAGCCAAAGACCACTCCTCCTGATGTTGAAGCAGGATGTAATCAAGAAAGCGACGTTTCTTGGACGCGCTGGCACTCAAGGATGGGACGACCTTCCCCGTTTCCGAAATGGCAAGAATAGGATGAACGGAGTCAAAAAGGAAGATCACATCCGACTCATTGACACAGCCCTTGGCCGACTGACAGAGAACCATTCCTGATCCGATCAGGGTCATCGCCACCAGCAACGCCGCAGACGGCGGATCGATACTGGACAAGGCCTCTTTGACAGGTCCGCTGGCTTCAGCAGATGTGGTGATCGCAAAGGTGGCATCCAGAATTCGCTTGATGGCCTCCCCCAGCAAGGTGGGCCCGTATGCCATCAAGAAGGCATGAGCTTCCGCTGCCGGCGTGTTCGGAGGCGTTTGCCGCGGACGTCGTCCGGCCTGTGGATCAGGTGGCGGAGGGGGTGGAGGCAGCGGCACGGGAAGGTTCACAGCGGAGGGAAGCCCCAAACCGCCTTCTGAAGTCGCTGGATTCCTGGGATCCGCCATGCGCTCTAATCTGAACTCCCTCCTGTTGCGGAGGATTGGGCTGACTGGTTCCATCATGGCGGGCCGTTCACGGTCCCACCTCCATCCAGGTGGACGGATGCGGGGCCAGATATTCCGCCTCCGCCGCCTGCTTCGTCCCGGGTGGCCCTGTCAGGCAGAAATCCATGGCAATCGACACGCGACGTTCTTCCGCGCGGCCATTATGAAGAACTCCATGGTCAACACTAGCGGGAAACAGCAGCAGCAGGCCCGCCCGAGGCGCCACATCCCACCAGGGCGCGTTCCAGACTTGTGTCGCCGCGTCAGGGCTGACGAACGGGCCGCCATGACCCACGGCCAAGCCTGGCACGAGTTCATTGGCTTGGCGCGGCGGCCAAACGCGCAAACAGCCACTTGCGGCGCTCCCATCTCCGGTGAGGTAATAGACCCCGCTGAGATGCGCATTGGGGTGGTGATGACGACCGATCCCCTGCCCTTCTTCGCTCACCACAGGCCAGGCCCGCTGCAGGTGCAACGCCACCCGGGAACGGTCAAAACCCAGCGCCGACACATACTCGCAAGCCGCTTTGGCCAACCGCCGCAGCAACGGCGCAAAGGCGGGATGGTGATGAAGCTGATCCGCGCCATGCAAGTCCCCGGTCCAGGCGCAGCCGTCTTCGGGATTGCCTGTGGCTTCGCCGCGCAACCGCAGGATCTCCTGCAGCAGAATAGCGGTGTCCAGGGGATCGGGCGCGAGCTGCACGTGGCCAAGGGCCAGGGGGAACAGAGGCTGCAGCCACAAGCCGTCCCTGGTGGGGGGGGCAGGAGGCTGTTCAGGCGTCATGGGAAGGACTGCGGTGGGAGCGTGCAGGACCATCCTCCCCACCGCGCCGCCCCCAGCACCCTAGGGGCATCCCCCGCGCGACGGACGGTTCACAAGGACGAGATAAGTTGCGTGAGATCTCCAGCGTCGACCCCTCCGCAGCCATGTCAACCCTGATCGCCCGCCCTCGCGCTCACGCTATCGCCAACACCCTCGGAGGCAAGCGCCATCGTGGTGTCCTGCTGCTCGGCACCCTGGTCTGTTTGGCGATGCCCCAGGCGGCGGAGGCCCAATGTCGCTTCCTGCTGCCCATCGGTGGTGGGGCGAGCCCTGGGTGGAAAAACGCATCAGCCCGGATCGCCTCGTGGGCCGCACGAATTGGAACACCGATTTCGCGGTCGATCGCTCCTTCAGCAGCTATCGGGTCAATTTCCAGTCAGTGTCCACAGGCCGCGGCACATTTCCTCTGGCGGTGTTTTTGCGCTTCACCGATGGCAGCAACCTCCAACTCGTCAACGACAACCTCAGCCTGGATCCACGCCAACAGCGGCGTCTGGGACCCTTCCCGGCTGTGCCTGGCAAGCGCACCAGCAAAGTGAACGTGCGTGTCGGCTCCAGCGCGATGCCAGGGGCCACCGGATTCAGCTACAGAGTGTCGGTGGAGGGGTGCAACTGAGGCGAGGGGGCGCGATCATGGCTTGCGATGAGCGCACCGCAATCGCAGGCGTCGACTCCAGGTGACGGCTCCCGCGACCGCCAAGGCGGGGAAGGGTCCGGGCACCGGCGCGATGGCAAACGTGCCGCCAACAAAGTTGCTGGAGCTGATCACCAGGTCGCCGGCGCTGGAGGGATAGGTGTTGCTCTCAAAGATCGACGTTCCCGTGAAGTTCGCTGGACCTTGCAGATTGATGAACGATCCGGGGACGCCGATCAGGCCGGCTGCCGTCTCCGGATTGAACGTGGTTGGCGTGGTGAAGACGAAGCCGACCTTCGGATCCGGGCCCACCGGGAAACGACCCGAGAGGACAAGCCACTGCAGAGTGGGGCTGGGCAGCAACTCCGCCACCCGCACCTCGGACGTGGTCTCCAGCGTCAACTGAGGCGCGGCCGGCAGCCACCACAACTGGAAGGTGCCGAGCGTTGGGATGGTGAAGTTGGACAGCGTGGCCAGGGCCTCATTCGCGGTGGCGGTCAATCGCCAACGCGCGTTGCTGAACGGCTGGCTCCCGAGGCTGCCCGTGATGCCCGCGCCGGAAGCGGAGTAGACCAACGCGGCGTGGCCGGCCAGCGGGGCAGCGCCGTGGAGAAGCAGGCCAAGGGCCAACCCAGCCGAGGCGTGACGACCAAGAAAAACCATCGAAGCAAGCTGCTGAGTCATTGCTTCTTTAGCCACATCCCAGGCCGTTGTCATTCGCGGTAGATCGCCCAGGCCGCCACCAGCCCGCCGGCAAAACCGGCCGCATGGCCGATCCAGCTCACGCCTGGTGGGCTGAGAAACGGAAGCAAGGCCGGCAGAAGCCCTCCATAGGAGAACAAGCAGCCCACAGAAAGCGCAACGGACAGGGGGCGCTTCTCCAGCCAGCCGATGAGCAGCAGAAACCCAAGCAGGCCATACACCACTCCGGAAAGGCCATGGCTCGCCGCAGGCCAGAGCAGCCATACGGGCACTTGCAGGAGCACGACACTGATCCAGACGGCGGCGTAAGCGCGGCTGCCGTGCAGGAGGACCAGCCACGACAGCGGGACAAACCAAAGGCTGTTGCTGAGCAGATGGCCAAAGCCGGCATGGCTGAAGGGAGCGGTCAGCAATCCCCACCAAGGCCCCTGATGCACGAGTGGCAGGTTCCAGCGCCCAGCAAAAAAGAGCTGGTCGATCAGCTCTTGGCTCCAAGGCACCACCAGGATGGCCAGCGGTAAAAAGGCACGTTGTTTCAGGCGGGCCAGGGAGCGATCCAGGCGTAGGGCAAGGGCCATCGTCGCGTAGTTGAGCCCTCTTTAGAAGGGTAGGTGCAGAACAAAAGCCAATGACAGCGGCTAGACCTTGATCGACCCGCGACTCTCCAGCTGAAGAGGACTGGGCTCGAAGGCTCCAGTGCTAGACGCCATAGCTGTGGTCGACATCTCGGATTGCCTCGTCTTGAAACAACAGGAAAGCCACCCGGGCAACAAGCACCAGGTGGCTTTGAATCAAGGGGAGATTTAACCCATGGCCGCCGCACCGCCCACCACTTCCAGAATTTCCTGGGTGATGGCCGCCTGGCGGGCCTTGTTGTAATCCAAGGTCAGCGTTTTGGCGAGGGCTTTGGCGTTGTCACTGGCGTTGTTCATGGCCGTCATTCGGCTCGCCAACTCGCTGGCGGCCGCTTCCTGAAGAGAGCGGAGCAGCTGATTGTCGAGATAGAGCGGCAACAAAGCATTCAACAACTGATCTGGACTTTGCTCAAAGACAAAGTCGGGTTCCAGGGGGGACTGCGAGTTGTTGATCGTGACTTTTTCCACACCCAACTGGCCATCCTTGGTCACGAGACGGAAGATCTCGTCATCGGCATCGGCGATCCCCTGGGGATCCAGGGGGAGGAGCGTTTGGACCACCGGAGAGGAGCTCACCAAGTTGATGAACTTGGTGTAGATGATCTCGACACGATCGGTGCTGTCGGACAGAAAATCCGCCAGGACCTGCCGGGAGATGCGGTTCGCATCACTGGCCGTGGGCACCTGCTCCAGGCCGGTGAAGGTGGCCCGGATTTTGTAAGTGGACGAGCGGTTCTGGAAATAGGTGATCGCCTTGCGACCCATCAAAACCAGATCCACCTCCAACCCTTGCGCTTTCAACTCAGCGAACCGCTGCTCGGTCCTTTTGATCACGGCGGAGTTGTACCCGCCGCACAATCCCCGATCGCCGGTCACCGAGAGAAGGGTGACGGTACCGGCGGTGCGCTTCTGGAGCAGTGGTGAATCTGCCGTTTCAAAAGCCATGCGGGTTTGCAGGTTTTGCAACACGCGTGCCAGACGGTCAGCGAAGGGACGACTGCGCAGGACCTGTTCTTGGGCGCGGCGGACCTTGGCGGCCGCCACCAGGCGCATGGCCTCGGTGATCTTGCGGGTGTTCTTGACAGAACTGATCCGGTCGCGGATCTCTTTCAGGTTAGCCATTGCTCGCGTCTCAGGCTGTGGCGAGCATGGACGCCTTCACCTCGGCGATGGCGGCCTTGAGGGTGGCCTCCGACGCGTCGCTGAGCTGCTTCTCGGTCATCACGGCGGTGATGAAGTCCGGCTTGTTGGTGCGCAGATAGTCGCGCAGCTCACGCACGAACTGGGTCACCTGCTCCACAGGCACCTCGTCGATCAGACCCTTCACACCGGCGTACACCACAGCCACCTGTTCCGCGAGGTTGAGAGGGCTGAATTGAGGCTGCTTCAACAGTTCGCGCAAGCGCTTGCCCCGTGCCAGCTGGGCTTGGGTGGCGGCATCCAGATCGGAAGCGAACTGGGAGAAGGCCGCCAGCTCATCGAACTGAGCCAGCTCGAGTTTCAGAGTGCCAGCAATCTTCTTGATGGCTTTGGTCTGCGCGGCGCCTCCCACCCGGCTGACGGAGATGCCGACGTTGATGGCGGGACGCAGGCCAGAATTGAACAGATCGGAACTGAGGAACACCTGACCATCGGTGATCGAAATCACGTTGGTGGGGATGTAAGCCGAAACGTCACCGGCCTGGGTTTCAATGATCGGCAGGGCTGTCATCGAGCCTTTGCCCATGGCGTCGGAGAGCTTGGCGGCCCGCTCCAGAAGGCGGCTGTGGCAATAGAACACGTCGCCGGGGTAGGCCTCACGACCGGGAGGACGCCGCAGCAACAGGGACATCTGGCGATAGGCCTGAGCCTGTTTGGTGAGGTCGTCGTAGACCACCAGGGTGGCCTTGCCCTTGTACATGAAGGACTCAGCGATCGCGGCTCCGGTGTAAGGAGCCAGATATTGCAGCGCCGCAGGATCGGAGGCGTTGGCGGCAACGATCACGGTGTAGTCGAGAGCGCCGCGCTCCCGCAGAACTTCCACAACGTTGGCCACGGAGGCGGCCTTCTGACCCACGGCCACGTAGACGCAAACGACGTCTTCGCCCTTCTGATTGATGATCGTGTCCAGAGCGATGGCGGTCTTGCCGGTCTGGCGGTCGCCGATGATCAGCTCGCGCTGGCCCCGGCCGATGGGAATCATGGCGTCGATGGCCGTGATCCCGGTCTGCATGGGCTCGTGGACCGATTTGCGCTGGATGATGCCGGGCGCCATCGACTCGATGAGACGCGTCTCAGTGGTGGGGATGTCTCCCTTGCCATCAATGGCCTGACCCAGGGAGTTCACCACCCGTCCCAACAAGGCGTCACCCACGGGAACGGAGGCGATTTTGCCGGTGGCCCGCACCGTGCTGCCCTCCTGAATCCCGAGACCTTCGCCCATCAACACCGCGCCGACATTGTCCTCTTCGAGGTTCAGGGCAATGCCTTCCGTGCCATCTTCGAACTGCACCAGTTCACCGGCCATGACCTGCTCAAGGCCATAGACGCGAGCGATGCCGTCACCAACCTGCAACACCGTGCCGACGTTGCTCACGGACACCGTGCTGTCGTAGTCGGCGATCTGTTGCTTGAGGATTGCGCTGATCTCGTCGGGGCGGATGGAAACCATGGCTGGAAAATGTCCCTGGGGAAGGGGGATGAAAGGGGCTGAAGGAACTGGAGGGGGAAGGGGGGAGTCAGCCGGCGGTGGCCAACGCCAGGCCAAGACGACGCACCTGGCCAAGCAGGCTGGCGTCGATCACCTTGGAACCGACGCGCAGCACGAACCCTCCAATCAGGGAGGGATCCACAGCTGTGTCGATTTCCACCTTGTCGGTGCCGGCCACGGCTTTTACCTTTTCGGTGAGCTGAGCTTGTTGTTCCTCACTCAGGGGGGTAGCGGCAGTGATCTTGGCCAGAGCGATGCCGTTGCGCTCGCGATGGAGCTCAAGCATCCGCTCCAGCACCGCGTCGAGGACGCCGATGCGGCGACGATCCGCCAGGAGCTTGAGAAGATTGAGGAACGTGGGAGTGAGGGATTGGCCAAAGAGGGCGAGGAGAACGCTCTTTTTGGCCTCCGGATCGAGCACGGGAGAGACCATGGCCTCGCGCAGCTCGGGAGAGGCTTGCCAAAGGCTCAGAAGCTCTCGGGTCTGGGTGATCACCGTGTCGGTTTCACCAGCGGACTCGGTCAACTGAAGGAAGGCGTCGGCGTAAGGCGTGGTGATGGAGTTGAGGAGGGGCATCAGCGGTTCCCCAGGGATTGGATGGACTGGTCGATCAACCGCGCTTGCGCGTCGGCGTCGAGCTTGCCGGGCAGAGCGGCAAGCGCTTTCTCGATGGCCTTCAATGCCGTCTCGCGACGCAGTTGATCGGTGACACGAGAAGCTTCGTTGGCCAGGTCCGAAGTGGCGGCTTGTTTCATGCGAGCCAGCTCCTCGATCGTGCGCTGCTCGCTATCCAAGCGGATGGCATCGGCGCGCGCTTTGCCATCGATGCGGATCTGCTCGGCCCTCTTTTGCGCCTCAGCGACGCCCTTCCGGGCTTCGGCGAGAGCGGCATTGGCGGTGCTCAACCGCTCTTCCGCCTCCCGAAGCTCGGAAACAATGGCTTCACGGCGACGTTCAAGAATTCCGCCGAGAAACCCCCGCAGGAACCAGATCAATCCAGCGATGACGATCACCAGGTTGATGATGTTGGTTTCAAAGAGGTTGAGATTGAGCCCAAAGCCACCATGGCTGGCCAAGAGCTGGGGCAAGGAGGCGATCATGGGGTGGGGAGCAAGCGGGAGACGATCTGATCGCTGAGTAGGGAAGCCTGCTGATCAAGCTCAGCCACGGCTTTGGAGCGCTCGGCGTCGATCTCGCGACGGGCGGCTTCGCGGGAGGCGTTGGCGGCGGCGGTAGCTTCCGCCAGGGCGGCCCGGTAGAGCCGGTCCATCTCCTGTTCGGCATTGACCACCAAGGTCTGGGCCTCCTGGCGGGCGTCCTTGAGCTGGGCCTTGAGATCAGCCTCCAGACGTTCCGCCTGAGCCAACTTGCTCTTGGCTTCAGCGCGGCTGGTGTTGATGTATCCCTCCCGATCCTCAACGGCCTTGCCGACCGGGCGGAAGAAGAGCGCGTTAAGAATGAAGGTGAGGAGCACCACCTGGAGCGCCATCAAGGGCAAGGTGGCATCGAGGTCAAAGAGACCTCCCTCCTGGGCACCGGCCTCGGCGAGCAATAGCCAGCTGGTCATGGAGCGGGGCGGGCGAAACGGCGGGAGCGTGGAGCGGAATGGCGTGAAACAACAGCTGAGGGCAAGCGGGAGTCCCGTGAGGAAAAAGCATTCTCACGGGACCCGCTGGCCTGATCCTCAGCCGGCGAAGGGGTTGGCGAAGAGCAGGACGAGCGCCACCACCAGGCCGTAGATGGTGAGCGCTTCCATGAAGGCGAGGGAGAGCAGCAGGGTGCCGCGAATCTTGCCTTCGGCTTCGGGCTGGCGGGCGATGCCTTCGACAGCGCCGCCTGCTGCGGTGCCCTGGCCGATGCCAGGACCGATGGCGCCGAGACCGACGGCAAGGCCGGCAGCCACAACAGAGGCGGCGGCAGTGAGGGAATCCATGGGGTGACGGGGGATGGGAGTCGCTGGAGGCCGAAATGGCCGGGGACTGAGAAGGAAGGAACCTTCTCAGGCGGTGTATTTGGAACCGGATGGAACCTGGCGCCCTGGGACATCTCGATCGAGGAGAACCTGGAGGAGATGGGCCCGACCATGGCCGGACCTGCGCGAGCAGAGTTTGACAGACCGCCGGGAAGGGGGTCTGGACGGGGACCTAGTGATGCTCTTCGTGAACCGCTTCGCCGATGTAATAGGCGGCGAGCGTGGCGAAGATCAAGGCCTGGATGGCGCTGGTGAACAGCCCGAGAAACATGGCTGGCAGAGGCACGATCAGGGGCACGAGGAACGCCAACACAGCCACGACAAGCTCGTCAGCAAGGATATTTCCAAACAAACGGAAGGAGAGGGAGAGAGGCTTTGTGAAATCCTCGACGATCTTGAACGGAAGCATGATCGGAGTGGGTTCCACGTAATACTCGAAATAGCGGAAACCCTTGCGGCTCAGGCCGGCATAGAAATAAGCCAGGGAAACCAGCAGGGCGAGGGCGATGGTGGTATTGATGTCTGCCGTCGGGGCTCCCAGCTCGCCGCTGGGGAGATGAATCAACTTCCAGGGGATGAGGGCACCGCCCCAGTTGCTGACAAAAATGAAGAGGAAGAGCGTGCCGATGAATGGCAACCAGTCTCGATAGGCCTTTTCGCCGATCTGCTCACGGGCGAGGGAGCGAATGTAATCCCAGAGGAATTCCAGAAGATTTTGCACGCCGGCCGGTTCCCGCTGCAGGCGGCGGGTGCCGATCACAACAACGGCGAGCAGGGCGCCAATCACCACCCAGGAGCTGAGAAACACCTGGCCATGGATCTTGAGATTGCCCAAATTCCAGTAAAAATGCTGGCCCACCTCGAGTTCGGCAAGGGGGAGCAGGGGCATCGCGAAGGGCATGGGAACCATCGGATTGGACAAACCGGACCACGGATCCGGATCTAAAGGCAACTCGAAACGAGCGATTGGTCAGGCATCGAGAAGAGCCTGAACCAGCAGGGCCGGCTTGTAGAGCAAGAAGCCCAGCAGGGCCGGCAAGACCTGGAGCTGGGGCACCTTGGTGGCCGTCAGCACCAGAACGATGGGAACCAGCAGCTGCACCTTCCCCACGGATTTGCTCTTCACCCCCAGGCGTGAAACGCTGCGGGAGAGGAGCACCAGATAGAGGAGGCCGCAGAAGGCGCCCAGCAACGTGCTGAGGGACGCGGACCAACCCAAGGTCAACGCCACGAGGGGAACGGCGAGGGCCGCCGCGATCGTGGTGGCCACCAGCAGCCGAAGCCGCAGGCGGTGATACGCCTCCATTCCGTTGTCGCCATCCCGGGGAGGAGAGGACGGGGGAGGGGAGGGGGTCACCGGATCAGGGCCGTGAGACTCTCCATTCGCCGACGCGGAAGCGTCAGCGTCCTGGGGAGTGGCAATGGCGACCGCCAACCTGGAAACCTTGGAAGCGCAGGGAATTTATCACGCGGGCTTGCAGCGTTGTGGCGGCGGCGGCGTGTTCAGGCCTCGACGGGGAGCAGCACGCGCTGCCTGATGAGGCGGCGGGCCCGCTCCAGCCGTTCCGAGGCCGCCATGGCCAGAGGCAGGGCTCCAAGAGGGGTTCCAGGGGGGGCGTCACCCCAAGCGACCATCAGGGCCAGATCCCCGGGATCGATCTCCAGCGGTCTCAGATCGGGATCCAGCAGCGCCGTGCCCGGCCAGCCCCAGAGGCAGCGGTTCACCTCTCCGGCGGCGGCCAGCAGCGCGGCGTCGTCCGACCAATCGCGGGGGGTCAGGGGGTCGCGGCTGAGGAACACCTCGAAGTGGCTGATGTCCGGATCCAGGGCCTCCACCAGCTCCCACCGCTGCCGCGCGGGCAAGGCCCGGGCCCGCTCCAGCAGTTCGCCCGAGAGCAGGCGGGCGGGATCCCAGACCTCCGGATTGGAGAAGCCCACGAGGTGCAGGCGGGCCTCTCCGAGGAAGGCCAGCAGGCTGGCCAGGCTGAAGCTCGTTTCCTGCGGATGCAGGTACATGTCGGCGAAGTTCGCGTCAGCGGCGGTGTCGAGGGCCCAGCGCTCCTCATGGTGGCGTCGCAACCGATTGCCCGCCGGCAACTGGCTGAGCAGCTCCCGCCCCAGTCGAAGGCCCGCCGCGCCGCTGCCGGCCCCGAGCAGTCCCAGGGCTCTCTGCGTGCGATGGATCTCCCACCGTCCCGCCTCCGCGTAGAGGAACAGGTGGAGAAGCCCCCCCGGCGCCAGGCGCTCCGCCAACGCCTTCAGGCCAGCGTCCGGTTGCGCCAGATGATGCAGCACCCCCACGGAGTTGATCACGTCGAAGAGTCCCTCATCGCCAAGGTCCAGCAGACTGCGCCGTTCGACGCGAAGCTCCCGCACCCGCTCGCGAGCTCCGGAGCGGCGCAGGCGCTCCTGAGCCACCTCCAGGGCTCCGGCGCTGATGTCCACAGCCAGGACGGTGGCTTCCGGATTGAGGTGACAGAGATAGTCCGTGCTGACGCCGGTGCCGCAGCCGGCATCCAGCACCCGCCAGGGTCGGGGTCCGTGTCCGGGGGGGCGGGGAGGCAGGACCCCTCGCACCGAGGCGATGACGCTGTCGACGCACCAGCGCCAGTTGTAGCCGGGGGGAGGGCCGTCCTGCAGGGGATCGCCGGGATAGGGAAAGCGGTCGTAAAACGCGCTCACCACCGGCGTGGCGGCATCCAGCGGAGGGGGCTCCGGCGCGGCGTCCGGCGTGGACGCCTCCGGCACGGCGGAGAGATCAGCGGCCGGGGAGGGGGGGGGAAACTCCTGCATCGGGAATGGGTTCCGCGTTGTTCACGCGCTATGGCTTCCCCCAGACTCCCCCATCGCTGCCCGGCGACGGGACGGGGCTGCAAACATTTGTTCATGCGCCCCCGGAGGAGCCACGGGGGAGCCGTAACGTGTCGAAGCCCGGCACGCTCCCGTTCATGACTGTGACCGCCAGCAGCGGCAGCACGAGGGTCAACCCCCAGCTCTACGACACCCTGCCGCTCTCCAGCGTCCGTCAGGCGGAGCAGCAGGATCGTTTCCCCGACGGGGGCGAACTGCAGACCCTGATCAACTTTTTCCAGAGCGGACGCGTCCGCGTGGAGGCAGCCCAGAGGCTGTCCGCCAATGCCGCCGCCATCGTCGCCAAAGCCGCCGACCGCATCTTCGTGGGCGGCACTCCGCTCTCTTATCTCGACGGCCCCCTCGGGGGGGAGACCAGTGGCTCCACCCCCCTGGCCGCCGACCAGGAAGCCTTCCAACGCTCGGTGCGGACATTTGTCGGCACCACCTCGGCGCGCAAGGGGAACGTCTTCAGCCGCCTCCTGGAGGGGGCAGGCGGGGACGCCGATGTGCGCGTGGTGCTGCCCAGCGGCTTCAACCCGATCTCCGTTGGCGTCTATGGCACGGAGCGGATGAAGAAATCCATCCGTGATTTGGCCTGGTTCCTGCGCTACGTGGGCTACGCCCTCGTCGCCGGTGATCCGAGCATCCTCGCGGTGAACACCCGCGGCCTGCGGGATGTGCTGGAGAAGGCCTGCTCTCTGGCCGCCACCAACGTGGCCCTCCAGGAGATGCGGGCGGCGGCGGCCGGTCTGTTCCAAGGCGAGCCGGAAGCCCGCTCTCTGGTCATCGAATGCTTCAACGTCCTGCTGAAGGAGCTGGAGCTGCCCACGCCCTCCACCCGCCAAAGGTTGGGCAGCCCTGTGAACCAGGGCCTGCAGCTGCCGGCGATTTATGCCCTGGCCGCGGAGGGTCGCCAACGCTTTGTCATGAAGCCCGGCCTGTCCGGCCGGGAAAAGGCGGAGGTGATCCGTGCGGCCTATCGCCAGGTGTTCGAGCGCGACATCGTCAAGGGCTATTCCCTGGAAGTGTGTCCGGTGGAGGCCACCCAGTGTCGGCAGGGCCAGATCTCGATGCGGGAATTCGTCCGCGCCATGGGACGGAGCAAGGAATATCAGAAGCAGTTTTATGGTCGGTTTTCCAACAGCCGTGTCGTTGAGCTGGCTTTCCGCCATTTCCTCGGACGCGGCTTGAGTTCGATCGAGGAATTCCGCTATCATTTTGCCATAGTCAGCACCCAAGGGCTCAAGGGCCTGGTGGATGTGCTGGTGAACAGCATGGAATACGCCCGGGTCTTCGGCGAGGAGACCGTTCCCTACCTGAGGGACCTCGGCGAAGAAGCCCAGGAAAGCGCCGGCTGGGGCTCCAACCGCAAGCTCTTCCGCTTCAGCGCGCCGTTCGAGGGCGCCCCGCAATACATCACCCTCTACGCCTCCTACCGCCAGCCCCTGCCCGATCAGCATGCTTACGGCGGCGGCAACGATCCTCTGGCGCTCACTTATGGAGCCATCTTCCCTTCCGGCACGGCCTCTGTTGCCACTCGGGCCGTTCCGTTCAGCTATGACAGCCGTCGCATCCTGATCAGCAACGGCCTCAGCCAACCGGGCCAGATGGCCAGTCCCCAGTTCCGCAAGGCCACGCCTCGGCGTGTTGGCCCGCGCGTGGTGCGTCTGAAGCAGATCGCCACCGGGGGCAATTCGGTTCCACAGCGTGGCGGCCAACCCAGCGTTCGCGGCACCGAAGCCGCCACCCAGGCCGTGATCCGCGCGGTCTACGTGCAGGTGCTCGGCAACAGCGGCTATGCCGGGGAACGCAACACGGTGGAGGAGATCAAGCTGGAGAATGGCGACATCAGTTTGCGGGAATTCGTGCGGCAAGTGGCCCGCTCCGATGCGTTCCGGCGTCGTTACTGGAGCGGTCTCTACATCTGCAAGGCGATCGAGGTGATTCATCGTCGTCTGCTCGGACGACCCACCTTCGGCCGCTGGGAGATCGATTCCTATTTCGACACCGCCGCGCGCAAGGGCTTCTATGGCGTTGTTGACGCCATGATCAACAGCCCTGAATACACCAGCACCTTCGGCGAAGACACCGTTCCCTACGAACGGTTCATCACCCCGGCGGATCTCAACACCCGCAGGGTTCCTGCCCTGCGGCGCCCCCTCAATCTGGAGGCCATCCCTGACCTTCGGATGACGCCACGTCCCAACGTGCCGGCGCCGCAACAGATCCGCACCACCGCAGACCTCACCCCCCGCAACCTGCCCTCTCGTCCCACGACCATCCGAGGGGGGTGGTCAGCCCAGATCGCTGGTGGTGAGACCCTTGCCCCGGCCCCTGCCGCCAGCGGCCCGACCTCGTTGCGCCAACCGCCGGCACCAGCGCGCACCTGGCGCCCCCAGAACGGCGCCGCGGCGGGTTGGAGCGCCAGCGTGGCCGCCGCTCCAGTGGCCCGGACCACCGCGTTCCGAGCCCCGGCGTCCCCTCCCGCCATCGGCGTCTGGAAGGCGGCGGTCTCCGCTGGGGGGCCGACCCTCGGATCCGGGCCCGCGACAATGCCGTCCCAAGCCATGGAGAAAGCCCTGCGCAGCGTCAATCCCCAAGGATTCCGACGCCGGCAGAGCCTTGGTCAGGCCGTGGAATTGCCCAATGCTCCCAGCGAAGGCCAGCTCAAAGACGTGGTGCGAGCCAGCTATCGACAACTCCTGAACCGGGTGCCGTTCGCGGCGGAGCGCCTGCTGGACGCCGAATCGCAGCTGCGCAATGGCCGGGTGTTGGTGGCGGAATTTGTGGGATTGATCGCCAGCAGTGACCTCTTCCTGCAGCGCCTCAACCGGCTGGCTCCATTGCGTGCCGCCGCGGCCGCCCATCTGGCTCTGCTGGGTCGCGCCGCGTTGCCGGCGGAAACCAGCCGTTTCCTGGCCACTCGCACAAGCCGGGGGCTTCCTGCGGCTGTGCAACAACTCCTCGGCAGCGAGGAGTACGCCAGTGCGTTCGGTCGTTCCACGGTGCCGTTCCTGCGGGGTCTGAGCACCCAGGATGGGGTGCCCCTGGCCACGGTCAATCGTTCCGCCGAGCTTTACGGCGGCAACGGTGGCCTGACGCCAAACCCGCGCCCCGCCATTTGAGCCCACCGGAAGCCGCCCACGCGGACGGCTTCCGGTGGATGACGTCAGAACTCCCGCGATTCCCCTGACGCGGACCCTTGATTTTTGGGCTCTCCCAGTGGGTTCCTGAACGTGGATCAGGTCTGTGCGAGTCTGGCCGGAGTGCCGGTGCGTCCAGGGGGCCTTGGAAGGGATGATCCGCTGAGAGAGTGTCCCGACAGACGATGGATGTCCGATGTGGATCTCCTGTTGACGAGCTCGCTCTGAGGGGCTGCCCGAAACATATCGCCAGCCTCCGGATGCGGCTCCGGGGGCTTTTTCGCGTTGCCGCAATCGGCCAGGATGAACGATGCGGAAACCCTCGCCATTCCCAACCGTGGCCGCGCAACAAGCGAGGCAGATAATGAACAATTGCTGCAACGTTCCCCACGGGTCTGGCAGGTCAAACGCATTGCGAGCCAAGGGATTTCAGCCCCCCTTCCGCCATGAAGATCTGTTACCGAGGCCGGGGGCAACGTCAGCCCTTAGCGCAGAATGACACCGCGATCGGCACCACCGATCTCACCCTTACCCACCGGATACCGGTCTCCTTAACGGTGACCGCTTGTTTCGAGGCAGAACTGCATGAGCATCGTCTCCAACTCGATCATCAACGCGGACGCCGAAGCCCGCTACCTCAGCCCTGGCGAACTCGACCAGGTCAAGTCCTTTGTGGCCGGCGGTCAGCGTCGTCTGCGCGTCGCCCAGGCCCTCAGTGAGAGCCGCGAACGCATCGTCAAACAGTCCGCAGGTCAACTCTTCCAGAAGCGACCTGACGTCATCTCCCCTGGCGGCAACGCCTATGGCGAAGAGATGACCGCCTCCTGCCTGAGGGACATGGATTACTACCTGCGGCTCGTCACCTACGGAGTGGTCGCTGGCGATGTCACTCCCATTGAGGAGATCGGCATCATCGGCGCCCGCGAGATGTATCGCTCCCTTGGCACCCCTCTCGAAGCCATGGCGGAAGCCGTGCGGGAAATGAAGGCGGTGGCCACCAGCATCCTCACCGGCGCTGACGCCGAGGAAGCTGGCTTCTACTTCGACTACGTGGTCGGCGCCCTCTCCTGAGGCCCATCCATTCCATCACCGCCATCTTCATCGGGATTCCATGCAAGACGCCATCACCAACGTCATCAACCAGGCTGATGTCCAGGGTCTTTACCTGGACGGTTCCGCCATGGGTCGCCTCGAGAAGTATTTCTCCAGTGGCGAATTGCGTGTCCGTGCTGCCGCAACGATCAGCGCCAACGCTTCCGCCATCATCAAGGAAGCCGTGGCCAAATCCTTGCTCTACTCGGACATCACCCGTCCCGGCGGCAACATGTACACCTGCCGTCGCTACGCGGCCTGCATCCGCGATCTGGACTACTACCTGCGGTATGCCACCTATGCCATGCTGGCTGGAGACACATCCATCCTGGATGAGCGGGTGCTCAACGGGCTGAAGGAGACCTACAACTCCCTGGGTGTTCCCATCGGTGCCACTGTGCAGTCGATCCAGGCCATGAAGGAAGCCACCTCTGCCCTGGTGGGTCCCGATGCCGGACGTGAGATGGGCGTTTATTTCGACTACATCAGCTCCGGGCTGGGTAACTGAGCCAGTTCTCCAATCGCCGCCAGCAATCACCATGCGTCTGTTCAAAGTCACCGCTTGCATCTCCAGCCCCGAAAAGGCACGCACCCAGCGGGAGATTCAGAACACCTACTTCACGAAGTGGGTTCCTTATGAGAGCTGGTTTGCCGAGCAACAGCGCATCATGAAGCAGGGCGGCAAAATTCTCAAAGTGGAATTGGCCACCGGACGTCGTCAGCAGAATTGCGGCAACTGAATTTCCGTTCCCTTCCGCAGGGCTGACCCATCCACAACACCCAGGAGATCGGTCAACACGGCTGCTCCACCTGGGCGTCACTGCTCATCCTCACCAGCACATCTTTCCCATGCCCAGCCTTGGCTGGGTTTTTTGTTGTCATTCCCCGCTTCAGCCCTCTGGGGCTGGCAGCGGCCGGTGCCCCGCATCCGTCCGCTCGCGGCGGGCTGTGAACAGTTCCGCTGACGCGCTCTCGACAAAGCCCCCATAGGCAGGGCTCAATGGGTCATTCACCTGGCAGAGCCTGCCGCGCCCCTTCCGTCCAACCCATGGAATCCCTCCCCCAGGCCCGCAAGTCTCCCCAGAGCCTTCTTCCTCTCCCCTGGGACCGCTGGCCCGCTGAGGCGCGCTTGATGATGGGTCTGGTGCTGATCTGGAGCATCCTGGGACTGTTGATGCTCACCTCCGCCAGCTGGTGGGTCGCTGAACGGGAGATGGGGGATGCGGCCTACTACATCAAACGCCAAGCCCTCTGGATGCTGGCCAGCGGCGCGTTGTTCTGGCTGGCCATCCGCACGACCCTGCGTCGCTGGCTCCACTTGGCGCCCACCGCGCTGCTGATCGGCGGTTTGCTGGTGGCCGCCACCCTCGTGATTGGAAGCACCGTGAATGGAGCCAGCCGCTGGCTGGTGTTGGGGCCTGTGCAGATTCAACCCACAGAGCTGGTCAAACCCTTCGTGGTGCTCCAAGGGGCTGTCCTCTTTTCCCACTGGCGCCGCATCGGGGCCGACCAGAAGCTGCTCTGGCTCGCGCTCTTCGGCGTGCTGATCCTGTTGATCCTCAAGCAGCCCAACCTGAGCACGGCGGCCCTGACGGGACTGCTTCTCTGGTTGATGGCGCTGGCGGGGGGCCTGCCCCTCCTCCAATTGCTGGGAGCGGCCGGAGGTGGCGCTCTGCTGGGTAGCGCGAGCATCCTGATCAACCAATATCAGCGCGATCGGGTGATCTCCTTCCTGGATCCCTGGAAAGACGATCAGGGCACGGGCTATCAACTCGTCCAGAGCCTTCTGGCCATTGGCTCCGGAGGGGTGCTCGGCCAAGGTTTCGGCCTGTCGACGCAGAAGTTGAACTATCTGCCCATTCAGACGACAGATTTCATCTTTGCCGTCTTCGCCGAGGAGTTCGGCTTTGTCGGCTGCCTGATGTTTTTGCTGTTCCTGAGCCTGTTCGGGTTCGTTGGGGTGCGCATCGCCCTCTCCTGCGCCAGCAGCCAGCATCGCTTGGTGGCCATCGGCTGCACCGTGCTGCTTGTGGGCCAATCGATTTTGAACATCGCCGTCGCCAGCGGCTCCATGCCCACCACCGGCCTGCCCTTGCCGATGGTGAGCTATGGCGGCAATTCCCTCCTCAGCAGCCTGCTGGTGGCGGGACTCCTCGTGCGCTGCTCCCTGGAATCGGCGGGGATGGAACCCGCCCGACCGCGGCGGCGACGCCCCACGCCAGGGCCGATAGGCTGATTCACCTTGCCCTCGCGCCGCGCCGATGACCAGCCTCGGGCTTCAGCTCGCTGACTGGACTCGCTCCAGCGAAGCTCTCCTGCAGGCCTCCTTGAGCCATCCCACGCCTCTGACCCTGGGTCTGGTCTTCCTCGGTGGCCTCCTGACGAGTCTCGGCCCCTGCTCGCTCTCGTTGCTGCCGGTCACCCTGGCCTACCTTGCCGGCTTCGGCGCCAACGGCACGGCCACCACCCCCCTGGCAGCCCCCGCCCCCGGCTCCTTGGCGATGCCCTGGCAGCGCAGCCTCAGCTTCAGTGGCGGCATCGTCGTCTCCCTCGTGCTGCTCGGCTTCAGCAGCGGGCTGCTGGGTCGCCTCTACGGCCAGGTGCCCGAAGGGGTCTCGCTGGTGGTGGCGGCGGTGGCGGTGGTGATGGGCCTGCAGCTGCTGGGCTGGATTCCCCTGCGGCTTCCGGCCGGCCCCGACCCTGAGCGCTGGCGCCGCGCCGTGCCGGCACCCCTGGCCCCTCTGGCGGCGGGATTGGCGTTCGGCCTGGCAGCCACCCCCTGCACCACGCCTGTGCTGGCGGTGTTGCTGGCTTGGATGGCCCAGACAGGTCGCCCCCTGGCGGGCCTCCTTCTGCTCACCTGCTTCGGCGCCGGGCAGGTGCTGCCTCTGCTTCTGGCCGGCACCGTGGCGGCCAGCCTGCCCACCCTCCTGCAGCTGCGGCTGCTGGGGCGCTGGATCCCGCCGATCAGCGGCGTGGTTCTCGTCACCACGGGAGCCCTCACCCTGGTGGCCCATCTGGCATGAGCACGCTCTCTCCCCCGTCGTCGCCCTGGAGACCCTTGTGGCGACTGCTGGCCTGGCTGGCGGATCTGCGACTGGCCCTCGCGTTGCTGTTTTTGATCGCGACAGCCAGCGGCCTCGGCACCGCCATCCCCCAGAAGGAAACCGTCGCGTTTTATCACCAGCGCTATGACGAGGCTCCCTGGCTGGGTTGGCTGAAGGCCGACGGCTTGCTGCGACTCCAGCTGGACCATGTGTATTCGAGCGGCTGGTTTCTGACCCTGCTCGTCCTGCTGGGGGTGGCTTTGCTGCTGTGCAGCTGGCGGCGGCAATGGCCCGCCCTTCAGGCCTCGCTGCGCTGGATCGACTACACCACGCCGCGGCAACTCAGCAAACTCTCCCTGGCGGAAACCCTCCAGGCCCCGGGTGAGGGGTCCCTGGACCGCCTGGCCCGCCAGCTGCGCGCCGCCGGCTGGACCGTGAGGGAGCAAGAGGGGCGCCTGGCCGCTCGCAAAGGCCTGGTCGGGCGGGTGGGCCCCCTGCTTGTTCACGCCGGTCTGGTCCTGTTGATGATCGGCGCGGCCTGGGGAGCCCTGGCGGGGCAGCGCTTGGAGCGCTTTCTGGCCCCCGGGAGCGACCTGGAGCTGCTGGATCGCCAGGGCCGATCGCAAATGACCGTGGTGCTGGATCGCTTTGCCATTCAACGGGATCCGGCCGGGCGGCCGGAGCAGTTCACCTCCTTCCTGCGACTGCTGTCCCCTCCCGCCGCGACATCGGCCGACAGCCCGAGCCCTCCGCTGGAGCGCAGCGCCGAAATCAGCGTCAACCACCCCTTGCGCACCAAGGGCATCACCCTCTACCAGGCCGATTGGACCCTCGCCGCCATTCGGATCCAACTGGGACGCTCTCCAGTGCTGGAGCTGCCGCTGCAGCGCTTCCCCCAGCTCGGCGAAGAGGTCTGGGGGCTCCTCCTGCCGACGCGGCCCGACGGCGGTCAACCGGTGTTGCTCACCTTGAGCAGCGAGGAGGGGCCCGTGGAGGTGTTTGACGCGGAAGGCACCTCCCTGGGCTTGCTGCGACCCGGTGACGAGGGTCTTGAGGTGCGCGGTCTGCCGGTGCGCGTCGTGGGCGTGGTACCGGCCAGCGGAGTGCTCTTCAAGCGGGATCCCGGGGTGCCGCTGGTCTACGGAGGATTCGCGGTGGTGCTGCTGGGCGGCGCTCTCAGCCTGGTGGCCACTCGCCAGCTGTGGGCGGTGGAGGAG
>Ga0194130_10002720_pt1 | contig 25051 bp, 22 predicted proteins | sample TA2KigsurfametaG_FD_160084 | JGI IMG/M metagenome (GOLD analysis project Ga0194130, IMG submission 160084) | Freshwater microbial communities from Lake Tanganyika, Tanzania - TA2015050 Kigoma 12 surface | ecosystem: Environmental > Aquatic > Freshwater > Lake | place: Tanzania: Lake Tanganyika... | reverse complement strand
ATTTTCCTCCTCTCACCTTATCGTCTAAAAGTGTCGTCAGCATGCTTTCTGTCCAAACTGCGAACGAAGCCCATTGGCCAATAGCCGGTGGCTCCACGATCGGTGTAGCCGTAAATGGCACTGTGATCGCTACGTACTTCTTTGCTCGTTTTCGCGGTTTGCTCATAATTGCATCTACCTTCCTGTCGCCCTTTGCTCGACCAAGTTATGTTGTCTTGGCTTCATCGCTACTATGACGACTCTGACTTCCATTCATGCGATCTACGTGCGCCCGGTGGCCCTATGGGGGAGGCTGGTCTCGCAACATCCGATCTACCTTCATCATGAATGGATATCCCTTCTTATCTCGTTTAATCTTCATTCCATTCCGTCTCCAACCACCGCATTACCATCTCCCTGCTTTGGCATCGGCGCGTTACTGCACCCAAAGCAGATCCTCTACGTCTATTCTGCGGGCAAGTCCAAGGGACTGCAGAATGGCCGTCGCGTAGAAAAGGGTTCGAAATTTACTAGGATTCTCCCCGACAGGTTTGGCCGAATCGAGTTCGCTTACGCTACGGACTGGAATTTCTCCTCAGGTTGCTCTCCACCTTTCCTTACGGAAATGCAGTTACCACTGTCGGATACAGGGCGGTAACGTTACCCTGGTCGGGACTTGCACCCAACGGATTAAACGCCTTCAAAGGCGCACTAGCACGACGCTCCGCCGTCGTTTTCCAGGACGATTCACTTAGAAATGGACAAGGGTTTTAGACCAGCGACTCAGCAACGTATCAATCATTATGCGACCTACTTGAGGATCGAGGAGAGTGAGCACAGCAAAACACAGGCTCGGCGTCCTCAAAAAAAGTTAAATCTATGAAAGATTCCACAAAACATGCTGAAAGAGTTTTAACATATCGCACTTCGCAGAAAGAGGCATGAGTCCACTGATCCGCTTGAGCAGGATGTCGATAACTCGCTCGAAAGCTACCATGAAGCCGGTCCATATCCCGGAGGAGAATACTTCGGCAAGACTCCGAGAGACACCAGTGTGAAATCTAAGGCGCTGGTCGAATAGAAATTGCTGGCCAGCGGGTACAATACGGAACGCAATTCAGGTAGTTTTCGTCAGATAAAATACTGGCAATGACAACGAATTGTGTTACTGGTAGTCGTCGCGTTTGATGGAGTACGTCTCTAACTTACGATAGAGCGTTGCGCGGGATATGCCCAGCAGTTCCGCCGACTCCGGAATATTGCCTCGCGTCCGTCGAAGTGCTTCTTGAATGAGTCGATGTTCCCACTGCTCGATATTCAACGTATCGAACTCGTCTGATTTGGCTTCTTGCAGGGTGAGGTCGGTTACACGAATCTCATTACCGACAGCGAGCACCACTGCGCTGTCGACTACGTTTCTCAATTGACGCACGTTTCCAGGCCAAGAGTATTGAAGCATCTTTTCCCGAGCAGCGTTGCTAAGTGTTAGCCCTGAGCGCCCATGAAGTCTCGAAAAGTGCTCGAAGAAGTGATCGACTAGAAGCCCGATGTCGGAACCTCGTTGCCGAAGCGGAGGAACGCTGATCTCAAAAACACTTAATCGATAGTACAAATCTTCACGGAACCGTTTTTCAGCCACAAAATCGCTAAGATCCCTATTGGTCGCTGCGATAACTCGAACATCAACCCTTACCTCTTTGCGACCTCCCACCGGTAAAAATGGGTGGCCTTCGAGAATACGAAGTAATTTGGCTTGGCCATCCAATGTCATTTCGCCGATTTCGTCGAGAAACAATGTACCGTTGTTGGCTTGTTGAAACCAGCCAATGTGATCTTTATCCGCGCCGGTAAATGCTCCTTTGACGTGGCCAAACAATTGGCTTTCCATCAACTCCCCCGGAATTGCGGCGCAATTGACACTCAGCATCGGACGGTCCGCCCGAGGGCTTGCGCGATGGATGGCGCGGGCGACCAATTCTTTTCCAGAACCACTCTCACCCCGGATCAGAATGCTACCCGAAGCCCTAGCCACGCGCGAAACACGCTCCTTCAGTTCCTTCATGACCGTGCTTTCGCCCAATAACTCGTCGAACGCAGCGTTCTTATCTTGCAATCGATCATGGCTAATTCGCAACAACTCTGCCGATCGTGCACGCACGAGTGCCACCGACAAGATACTCGCGGCTGCGATGGCAAAATCGAAGGCAAAGGACTGGAAAACTTCCTTCTCGCGATACAGATGGATAGCGCCGATTGTCTTGCTATCACCCGTAGTTCTACTGGGGTCGATCAGAGGCACGCAAACCGCGTCCGCATAGTGACGCATGGGCCCATCCGTCGAAGGCTTTGTTTCATTCTTCATCCAAACAGCCTTCGACTGCTTGCACACCATCTCTGTCAACCGATCGCTCAGCACGATCTTCGTATCATTCGACGAAGGGTGCTGATGCTGCACATCCAAACGGCCGTACTCATTCGCAACTAAAAATGCAACAACGGTTGCTTGGGTTCGTGTCCTCAGCACCTCGATCGCAATCTTCGCCAATTCGTCCCCTTGTGAAATCGAAATACATTTCACCGACAACTGATGAAGATCGGCGAGATCGTCGACCCTACCTGCATTGCGCAACTGCAGAAACGCGGTCATCCCAGTTGCGATGCCATCTGCGATACTGACACCATCTGGCGACAACAGGTCATGCGATAGGTTGATCCGTTCCACCGTGACGTCGTCAGTGATCGAATCGTCGACAAACTGCAAATCGGTGTTTCCAATACGAATCCGATTTCCACTTGCGAGCACAGCCGTGTCCACCTTGGAACCGTTTACCAAGGTACCGTTGCGTGACCCCGCATCCACAATCACCCATCGACCTTCCTCGGAGACGATTTTTGCGTGGACGCGCGAGCACTGCGGATCGTTGAGTTGCACTTGGCACTCCAACCCGCGACCAATCCGATTTTCTATCTGAAAATTGAGGGGAAATCGGGAGTTTGGGTCGCTTCCGCGGGTGACGACAAGATAGGTCGACATAATGGCAATCGAAAGGTCCATGAGGCTGATGGAACGATGCCCAGTATACGCTGAACTGTCTCATTTTGCTACAAGCATTCACGGTATCCTTGAACCACTTCAGGGCGTCTCATTCCCACAAAAATAGGGCTACGCCCAAAATCAACTTCGGATCCAACTGCCATGAACGAGACTCCGCACAAGCATTTCCTGCTGTTACCGTTCGGGAGCGCTGGTGATGTGCATCCGTTCGTGGGTCTAGGGCTCGCTCTGCAGCAACGCGGGCACCATGTCGAAATAGCCACTAATGGTTACTTCGAGTCATTGATTCGCCGTTGCGGTCTACCCTTTTCCGAATTGGGGTCTGCGGACGAGTTTCTCGAGGTTTCGCAGCAACCGGGGCTTTGGAATCCGCTGCACGGTTTTGCCACCCTTTTCCGATTCGGAATCCAAAGGATCATGAAACGCCAAATGGATTTGGTGCTCGATCGTTGTCGCACTCGATCTACGGTCGTCATCGCGAATGGACTTGGGTTCGGGGCCCGAATCGCAACCGAGAAGATCAACGCTCGGCGAGTGGACCCATCTCGTCGATCCCCCTTGGTAACCGTTCACTTGCAACCTGCCTTCATCTTTAGTGATATTCGCCCGCCTGTCCTGCCAGGGATCATCTCGCACTCATGGCAACCAATGTGGCTTCGTCGCTTCCAAATGCGGCTCGGGGAAAAATTACTGGTGGATCGTGTGGCGGGGCCAGCCACCAACGCACTTCGGCGCGAGGTTGGATTGCCACCCATCGATCGATTGTCTCGTTGGTGGAACTCGCCGGACAGCATGCTTGGCTTGTTCCCAAGTTGGTTCGCCGAACCGGCTGCCGATTGGCCATCGCAATTATCGCTCAGCGAGTTTCCTCTTTGGGATGAAAGTACCGTGTCGGGAATCAGCCCAGAACTGGATCATTTTCTCAAGGATGGCACCCCGCCGGTGGTAATCACTCCGGGTACAGGGAATAGGCATGCCAAGAAATTCTTCACCGAATCCATAAATGCATGCCATCAACTCAATCGGCGCGCGATCCTGTTGACCCGATTTCCAGAGCAACTGCCCGACTCACTTCCCTCAGCGGTGCGTCATTTCGATTATGCACCGTTCGGATTAATCCTTCCCCGATGTGCGGTGGCGATCCATCACGGTGGCGTCGGCACGGTCTCTCAATGCCTAAGAGCTGGTATCCCGCAGATCATCATGCCACTTTCCTACGATCAGCCCGACAACTTGAATCGGGTCCAACAACTGGGAGTTGGTGGAGGAATGAATCCATTGCGTTTCATAGCGCCATCCATTGGTAGATTGATTCGCGAACTACTCGAATCGGAACGCATTCGTATGAATTGCCAAGCTACCGCGGCTCGATTTGTAGGAGTTGTCCCCTTCGAAAGAGCAACTCAGCATCTCGAATCATTATTGAATGGTTGAGGTTTGCATGGACGCCGGGTTATCGATTCGAATCAGTGTGAAACTATTTGCTCTCGCGATGAAGTTTGTATTCCACTGCATCGACTAAAGCCGCCCAACTCGCTTCGATGATATTCTCACTAACACCGATGGTTCGCCAGGATGCATGATCGTCTACGCTTTCGATGTTGACACGAATTCTTGCTGCGGTTCCGGCTTCGCTGTTCACCACGCGAACTTTGTAATCCATCAATCGCATCGATTCGACGCAGGGGAAGAATGGCGCTAATGTCTTTCGAAGAGCCGCGTCCATTGCGTTCACCGGCCCATGTCCCTCAGCAGCCTCCACGCACACTTCCTCACCAACTCGAAGCTTCAGGATCGCCTCTGCGTACGTCTGATTTCGCTCGGTATCGAGGTCGCCTGCAAGGATCTGGTACTTGATCGTCTCAAAATGGGGCGTGTACTGCCCTGAACACTGCTTGACCAATAGATCAAAGGAAGCTTCCGCGGCTTCGAACTGGTAGCCTTGATTCTCCTTGGCGACAACTTGCGCCAGGATCCTATCGAGCAACTCTCGGTCGTTGGGGATTTGATGGTCTTGGGTCAACGCAGCGATGTTGGAGCGTCCAGAAAGCTCGCTCACCAAGATCCTGCGTTCGTTCCCTACCAACGCTGGATCCATATGCTCATACGTGTGAGCGAATTTATTGACTGCGTGAACGTGCATGCCCCCTTTATGCGCAAAAGCGCTCCGTCCGACGAACGGTTGGCTGCTGCGAGGTGCTAGATTTGCAGTCTCATAGACGTAGCGAGATAGCTCGGTCAAATGATCCAGCGGTCCACCACCAAGGGTTTCATATCCTTTCTTTTTGAACTGCAGGTTGGAAATCACACAAACCAAGTCCGCATTGCCACAACGTTCGCCGATCCCGTTCATAGTCCCTTGGACTTGATCGCATCCGGCATCGATCGCAGCGAGCGAATTCGCGGTCGCAAGATCGCCATCATTGTGGCAGTGAATTCCCAATTGAACCCCGCATGGGCTCAAATGCCGTTTGGCATCGGCAACGATAGTGGCGACTTCCTCGGGGAGTGAACCTCCATTGGTGTCACAAAATACGATCCACTTCGCCCCCGCTCTCGCTGCAGCTTCGACGGCCGAAAGCGCGTATTGGCGATTGGCTTTGTATCCATCGAAAAAATGCTCGGCATCGTAAACAATTGTCGCGTATTTCGAAAGATACTCCACGCTTTCACTGATCATGTCCAAGTTCTCTTGGAGGGAAACGCCGAGTACTTCCGTGGCGTGGAAGTCCCACGACTTACCAACGAGTGTGATCACCGGCGTTTGTGCTGCAACGAGCGCCTTGATTCCAGGGTCGTCTGCCGCTTTCATCCCTCGTCGTCGCGTCATACCGAATGCAGATAGTTGACTATTCCCCAACTTCAATTCGCGGGCGCGCTGGAAGAACATCGCGTCCTTTTCGTTCGAAAGCGGATATCCCCCTTCGATCATGTCGACTCCGATCTCAGCAAGGCGCGACGCGATATTCAGTTTGTCTTGGAGCGACAAACTCACTCCTTCGCCTTGGGTACCATCGCGCAGCGTTGTATCGTAGATGTGGATAGATCGTGTGGTCATTGTGATTGTGGTTCGCGAACGGGTTATCAACAAAAAAACCCCTGGAGCGTCAGGCTACAGGGGTTTGTTAGAAACACAGTAATAACAAGCACAGGACGTGATGCCAAACTGCTCCCCAAAGCCTAACGGCGTCGGGGAATGATAATCTCTTTCGATCTGTAAACGGAAGGGATATTCAGCATGGTGGCGGGGAGTGCAGCTCTAAAAATTGGCCAAAAAACCGGTAAATCAGCCAGTCCACGCCCCTGAATCGAGCAACAAGAAGCACGAACGCAAGGACAGGGCCGCCGTCTCGCACACTGACTAGTGTTTCTCACGTGCTTGTGTTTGTCAACCAAGCCCATCGGCTCGAACCCTGAAGAATGAGGGAAAATCCAAGTCCCTCTGCTTCGTTTCGGTCCTATCAACCCTTTCTATCTGTCCTGAAAAACCGTTAGCAGATCAATTCGCGCAGTCGGTCAGCAACACGGACGTTTCGCAATGCATGCTTCAAGTGAGGCGCGACGAAAACGCGGACTCGTTTTACGAGGGCATCGAACTGTTCCGTCGCGAGCGATTGTACCACAGGTGAAAGTTCAACCAGATTGCGAAAACTCCCGTCCCGCATCCGTACTCTCAAATCAAACTGCACTTCCAATTTCATTGGCGGTGCATCGATAAGCACATCGTCACGTCCGAATGCAACACCGGTTTCTTTACTGAATACTTCGCCCAAGGCTCGGGACAATTCGACGATGTCTTGGTATGGACGACGGGCTAGAGCACTATGCAAATCCGATTCGACGAGTCGATCGAATTGAGCGACTCGTTTAAAAAGAGACCGCCTCATGCCAAACAATCCGAGAACACACGACTCCCACGGCTTCCCTCTCGAATTTTCCAAAAGCGATTCCGTCATCGTCGCCTCGTCCATTTCCAGCCATGCCCCGACCAAATCCATCGAATCTCGCATTTCAAAAACCGCCCGTTGGATCATCGCTGTCGCGCTGCGTACTGCATGATGCCAATAAACTTCGCTGAACATCACATAACGTGCGAAGACCATCATTTCAGCCGCGGTGCGTCCTTTCTCCGAAATAGCGATTCGGTTTCGCGGTTGATCAATGCATAAGGAATGAACCAACCGATTGCGATCAAAGTTTCTTCCATAAGGGACACCAGCGTGGAGTGAGTCCCGTTCTAGGTAATCCAGTTTATCGATGTCGACAGGGCCACTGAGCATGGAGCACAGGATAGCATGACTATCCGAAATATGGTTTGCACTTGCCTCATGGGGTTGCTTTGCCATCTCGCGGACGCCATGCGGGTCCAAAAATGCAGCCACCTCCGAAGGATCTAAATCCCAATCCTTGCGGAGCAGTTCCGCCAACTCTCGATGCTCGAGCAGACGGGTCGCAAGAACCTCGTGCTTTGGGAAATCGACTAAACGAATATCCTCGATCGCGTGGCAGAATGGCCAGTGGCCGATGTCGTGCAATAACCCGGAGACGACGAACAACGAGGCATCGTGTTCGCTAAAAACCATTGGTGCCTTGGTGTCGCTCGCGAGTTGTTTTAAAAACTCAAGGGCATTGCGATAAACCCCGAGCGAATGCTCGAATCGGCTGTGGGTTGCGCCTGGGTAAACCAACCCGACCAATCCCAACTGACTGATTCTCGCCAACCGCCGGAAGGCAGCCGTATCGATCAGACGCCGGACTCGAGGCGTGGTGGGAACATCCACCTCGGGGCTGATCCGAATCACTGAACCGGTTTGCTGAATCTCTGGGATCGCCATCATCTTCTCCAAAAACCCGATCCCTCGCGGCCCCTCGACACGTCGAAATATCCTAGGAAACGTTCCTTTTCTCGATCGATTTCGTCGATTCTACCCCTACTTGGCCGTTTTTAAGAGACCCGCTGCCTCTAGACGTTCGACTAAACTAGTAGTAGCGTTACGCAGGTTGTAATTGGACACTGAGGGTGCATGACAAAATCCATCTGGCCGGACGGCGATGCCACAGCCGAACTTCTTCTGAATGTCCGAGAGGGACAGCAGAACGCGGTCGAGGAACTCCTCGGCCGTCACCGTGACTCCCTGCGTCGGATGATCGCAATCCGACTCGATCAACGAATTATGCAACGGCTCGACGTGAGCGACGTCGTCCAAGACGTGTTGATCGAAGCCAATCGTCGTCTCGTGGATTACGTCAATAACCCGTCGATACCGTTCCACCTTTGGATTCGGCAAATCGCTAAAGATCGGATCATCGATGCCCATCGTCGCCACCGCTTGTCGGCCAAACGGAGCATCGATCGCGAGCAAGCGATGGGAGGCGGCCAGAACCAACCTGACCAATCCACCATGGAGTTAGCGAACCAGTTTCGGGACGCTGCCCTCACGCCGGCCGCCGCGGCCACCCAACGAGAACTGGCAAGGCATATCGAGCTAGCGATTCAGCACCTCCGCGATGGTGATCGCGAAGTGATATTGATGCGGCATTACGAGCAACTCAACAACCAAGAGATCGCACAAGCGCTCGGTCTGTCGGAACCCGCCGCAAGCATGAGATATTTACGTGCTGTTAAACGCCTTCGAGAAGTGATTGAAAGCCTGCCAGACCTTCACAAGGAACTGCGCGAATGAAGTCGCGGCCATCACAACTCGGTTGGGAGCCGACGGCAGACTTCCTCCAAACAGCCCTTTCTCAACAAAACGCCGCCAGTCAAGCCGACGACGACCAGCCTCCCTCCGATGCAGAACTCAAATTGGCGTCGCTCGTGGCCGAATTGGCGGACCGACTGCAGCGCGGTGAACCGGTGGACATCCACCAGGTCTGCCAATCTCATCCGGATTTCGAGTCCGACCTGATGGTTCTCTGGGGCACGGTATTGGTCACCAATGCCGTCGGTAGCCATGAAGCGCACCAAATTGCGAGTGGCGGAAAGTCGCAAGCGGACTCCGGCAATTGGCAAATGCCTCTTCCATGCATCCTAGGTGACTACGAACTCGTCGAAGAGATCGGTCGCGGCGGTATGGGTGTTGTCTACAGAGCCATCCAGTTGAGCCTCGGCCGGGAAGTCGCCATCAAGATGATCCTTAGGGATCGATTAGCCTCCGACCTGGAAAGGCAGCGATTCTTTGCCGAAGCTCGCGCGACGGCACAATTGCAACATCCCGCAATCGTTCCAGTTTACGATGTCGGGGAGATCGATGGTCGCCCCTACTTCGCCATGCAGTACCTGAAAGGTCGCACCCTTTTGGAATTGATCAACTCAGGGGAAATCGACGAACGCCAAGCCGTTCGCCACATCGAAAGCGTTGCTAAAGCGGTTCAATTCGCACACGACTCCGGCATTCTGCACCGGGACATCAAACCATCCAACATCTTGATCGATGAGTCTGGCCATGCTCGCCTAACCGACTTTGGTCTAGCAAAACAAACCGATTCCGCAGAATCGTTGACTCGAACCGGCGTGGTGCTCGGTACCCCGACGTACATGAGCCCCGAACAAGCCAGTGGGCGCATGGGTACCATCGGTCCCGCGTCCGACATTTATAGCCTCGGGTCAGTACTCTACCACGCGTTGACAGGGCGTCCACCGTTTGCCGCAAAGACAACCATGGATGTACTGTTGCAGATCCTGGAACAAGATCCACCGAGTCCTCGATTGCTCAATTCCAGAGTCGACCGCGATTTGGAAATGATCGTCGTACGTTGCTTGCAAAAACCACCCGACTTACGCTACGCAACGGCTCAAAACCTCGCCGAAGATCTTTCTGCATACTTGCGTGATGAGCCGATTTCGGCTCGCTCAGGACAGTTCGCTCAAATCGTCGCTCGTTGGTTCCGCGAGACTCACCATGCTCCGGTCTTGGAAAATTGGGGCATGTTATGGATGTGGCACTCGCTGGTTCTTTTTACCGCATGCTTGCTTACCGAAATCCTCGCTTGGTACGGTGCCAACCGCTGGGCATTTGCACTGTTGTGGACAGTAGGTTTGGGTGCATGGGCGGCCGTTTTCTGGGCCATGCGCCGTCGAATGGGCCCCGTCACGTTTGTGGAACGTCAAATCGCCCATGTCTGGGGAGCGAGCATGATCGGCATTGGTGCACTGTTTCCCGTGGAGTGGGGACTGGAATTACAACCCCTGACCCTGACCCCGCTACTAGCAGTCATCACCGGTATGATGTTCACCATTAAGGCAGGGATCCTCAGCGGAGCCTTTTACGTCCAAGCAGCATGCTTGTTCGCGACCACGGCAGTGATGATCCTCTTTCCCAGCATGGCTCACCTCGTCTTCGGGACCGTAGCAGGATTATGCTTTTTCATCCCCGGCCTTAAGTACTACCGTCAACGGCACGCTCCGAGATGATGATCCATCGGTCCAACGACATATCATTCGTCGGATGGATCTTCCGTAAGTTCTGCAGGTGGTGTCCTGCCATCGTCAGGCAACAACCTCAGTACCTCGCGTGGGGGGTCGCACAAGCTATCGCTGTGGACAGAGATCTTCCACGACAATCCCTCGTCGTCTTCGATCATCTCCCCTTCTTCAAACTCTTCGCCGCCAACCAAATACATCGATACTGTTCTCAACAATTGATCGACGCCGTTGTAATCATAGACATCGGCATTGAAGCACGCCTCGACGTCGACGGCGCCTAATTGCCCGTTGCCGACCGTATCCATCATCGCCCAATCATCATCGAAACGAAATAAACGGACGTTGGCCCAAAGATCGACCGTGGGAATCTCATGTTCTGCGCACAGTTCGATACTCTCGTCTAGGGTATTAAGGTCCCGCAGCACCTCACCGCCGGGATTGAAATAGCATAAGGCTTGGGGGAGTGTCAGCAACTTAGAAACCATCGTGGTTGCAAATTCCAATTCGGCGATCGGATCGTAGTCTTCGGGTAGCCACTCGCCGTCATCATCTTCTTTCCCTAATACATAGCTGAATCGTACTCGCATGAACGCTTTCGACTTGGCGGCAACCTCTTTTCCCTCCGCCCATCCCCAAGATTGCTCCGCGGCGCGTTCCAAAGAACCTGGGAATGAATACTGGCCAAATTGGCCGGTTTTCCAAGCACTATGAAGCAGAGCGTTGTCGTTCTCAAACCCCATATCATCCGGCCATGGACGATCGACGACATCGAGTACTGCATAGCCATTCACTTCGGGTCGAAAGGCGATGATCAAGGCTGGACCGCTGAACTCCCAAGCCTCACTACCATCGTTTCGACCAGTGATGTCGTAGTCCGACAAGACTGCGGCAACGTCGTCGAGCGTTGGGCAAGAATCCAAAAGCACACATACTGTCTGGCTGAAAATCGCCTCGTCCACAGTAACCATCCTTCTAGCGGCAAACTTGTCTTTATGTACCGCCCGAACTTTGGGTCAGTGCATGTTCAATCCTGGAGCATGTTACCAGAAAGAGTGCGTCTTGCGTTCTGAAAAAAGTCGCTACAGGCGGCACAATCGTTCAACCCGATCCATTTTGCGGAATGAGCACCGAAAATATGTCGCCGGACCTTTTCCAGACTTCTTCGAACATCTGTCCGTGTCCTACGGTATTCTTGGTACCTGAGTTATTTTCCCGACGAATGAAGTGAGATTATGTCTGACAAGAAAAAAGGGCATGACGCGGCTGCTGACAAGGGAACTGCTCCAGGAAAGCATGCTGAAAAAAGTCCCAAAAGTGGTATTGCCAGCAAAGCGATGATCGTCGCGTTTGTCAGCATCGTCGTTGTTGTTGAAACGCTAGTGTTTTTCTTTATGGTCCCCTCAGGTGAAGAGGTCGCAGCCCTTGCCGAGGCAAGGCTCATCTCTGCCGCTCAAGAAATCGACTCGGCCCACTCCGACAAATCGTCGAAAATCGAGAAGATCATCGAGTTCGACCTCGACTCCTACAGCGTGTCGTTCGTCCCCCCTGGGGCAGACCATAGCTACCGTGTCGAGTTTCGGCTCTTCGGGACCCTCAATGCTTCGGACCAAGACCGATTGCAAGCACTCTATGACGAACGCAAATTCCGCTTTCGCCATCGGTTGATCCTGGAAATCCGCAATACCAGCCTCTCAGAACTCCAGGAAAACCAACTGGGCTTGATTCAGAGAAGTATTTTGGCGACAAGTACCGAGTTGCTCGGCGAACCGATCCTTTTGAGCATCGGCTTCAACGACTACCAAGTCATCGAAGACTAAGAATTAACGAAGACTGACAAGCCCGCAGTTTACGTCGTCAGGCGCTTCAAGCATGGTTGTCTTACAGGCAGTCATGGACCACGACGGAACGACGACACTTGTGGTGAGCACAGCATCGTTCCAACGGATGCTTTCGAACATAACTCTCATCAGCATGGACGCTGTATGGCAATCGACCCACAAGCCGCTACGAATCCGGATTCCACCAGCACATCAGCCGGACAGGACACCTCGTCTGCTCCAACAGGTCGCAGCGCTGCCGATGCCGAAGCGGTACTGCAACAAGCGGAATCGGCTCTCAAGGATGTGGAGCAGTCACTTCGCACCCCAAAAGTGGCTCGATTCAATCTCGAAGAACTTGTTGGCGAAGGTGGACCGCCGGAAAAAGTTTCGATGGACCTGCTACGGGATGTTACGCTCGATTTGAAAATCGAACTGGGACGCACCCGTATGAATCTCGACGAAATCCTTCAACTTCGACGAGGTTCCGTGGTGACACTCGACAAACTAGCTGGAGATCCTGTCGACATATTCGTGAACGGCCGCATGGTGGCACGTGGCGAAGTCTTAGTCCTCAACGACAACTTTTGTGTACGTGTTGCCGAATTAATCGGCAGTGATTCTATCCAATGATACCACCTGTTTTAGCAATGCACTGCACCAGCACTTGGAAGCTGCTACTTCGCATAGCAACTTGGTCCGTCTCCGCCACCTACTTATTGAACATTGCATCCTCAAGCATGGTTTACGGGGACCCTCCGGGCGAACCGTCGTTAGTTCGCACTTCTCCTATGCGTGTCAGCGATCCTAATGCATTGCCTCCTCCCCCCCAAGTACAACCCGCCGCCTCGTGGAACTCGATCCCTCCCCGACTCGAATCGGGAACAAAGACTTCCTCTGGATCGTTGCCAAATGCATCAGCGGTGAAAACGCCAGAACAACAACCTCTTGAGCTAAAAGGACCAGGAACCACGGAAGACCCTCGTGCAAAGGCACCGAGATCTCCATGGGCAGCAACGTTGTCGATGGCGTTGTCGCTCATCCTCGTCGTGTGCTTATTCCTGTTCGCAGTAGTGATGCTCAGAAAATCTCAGCCAAAACAGTTTCAGAAACTTCCCAACGAAGTCATTGAAGTACTTGGACGATCAACGATGGGGCCTCGCCAGCAACTGTACGTATTGCGGTTCGGCTCAAAGCTAATCCTGGTTAGCCAACAACCTGGAGAAACCCAAGCGCTCGGTGAGATTACCGATCAAGAAGAATCTGCGCGATTGGCCGGGCTGTGCGAGGCCCACCGCCCTGAAAGCATTTCTAACTCATTCAGGGAAGTTTTCCGTCAGGTAGTAACATCCTCTTCCAAGCAGCAGCTCCCAAAAACATCGCGAACGTAAACGCTGCACCGCTTCGGATTCGCCGTACAAACGCGACTACTCTTTTGGCTCTCACCAAAAAAATCAGCCCTCCGAAGAGAGCTGATGGGTAAAACGCTCACGATTGAAAATCAGGGCTGAACCGATTCGGCTTTTGCTGACTATTGATTGAGCGATTCGGGATTGATGGTATTTCCGTCGGCTCGAGCGCACAGCAGCATCAACGCCTTCAGATCGATCGAAGAGCTCAAGTACTGCACCGATGCGTCCCCCATGACGGCATGCGACCCGCTCGAGTGGAAGGAGTAAATCTCACCTTGATTGGTGCAGTTAATGCTGCACTTGTTCGCCGCGTTCGCCGCAGTTACCGACGTGATATTCGCAAACTGAGGTGGGACAGCACTATTGTTGAACCACGAACCATCCACCGCAATGTCGTTCCCTTGGTGCGCCCACGGGCCGTTCATGTATGGTGCAGTACCACCGGCGTACTCCTCAAGCCGCTTACCTGCGCTCCAACGTGCTGGGCGACCACCTGCTTCGGAAATGGTAATGGTATTGCTCAACCCGTCGAGGATCGCTGCCAATCGAGTAAACTCGTTGGTAGCCATTCCACCTCGAACACCGCTATCTCCCGGATACGTCGGGTTGCCTTGCATAATCGCATCCCAAACCGCACCGCTACCGTTCCAGTTAGCACGGTTCACCGCCATGTAGTCCGTAAGCGCAGGCTTCCAATCTCCCGCCGAACCGGCGAAGCGATTCCGATCTGAGGTTCTCAATCGCGTTGTATCGAGGAACTTGTCAGGACCCGGTGACGACGGACAAAGGTACAAAGCGATCGGGGTCGACGCCGCAGCGCGATTCTGGAGAGCCCACCAATCCAACTTCACACTATATCCACCAGCGGATCCAGCAGTCTGTGCATTGAATACATTGGTGGCTTCGATGAATGGGAGAATGATCGTTAGGAAACATTGGTTGGCGTAATGACCATTCTGACTTCCGTCTGTTCCATCCTTGCGAAACTCTCGCAATTCAGACCGAACAACAGCACTCGCGGCACCCGTTCCGCTCAAGTTGATACTCGATGGCGGCAATCGCTTGCGGGCCGATTCAAAGTTATGAATTGCCAATCCAATCTGCCGCATGTTGTTGCTGCAACTCATCCGTCGAGCAGCTTCTCGGGCCGCCTGAACGGCCGGCAGCAGTAGCCCTACCAAAATACCGATGATCGCGATTACCACGAGGAGCTCAACCAACGTAAAACCACGATTGCATGCCCGCGAGTTGCCTCGCAAAAAATTCGATCGCATTCGCATAAACCTCGACGATGAGTAAGAAAAATCCAGAGGACAGCTCGAGAGGAAAAATGGTGTGAGGAATCGTGCGTGTGTATGAACATAATTCCAACACTATTAGCCAAACTTGACTAGGCTAAACCTCTAGAAATCTTTCAGATTTTTTATTCGGCTCGGGCGGCCCTTTCGACCAACACGCGAGGTTAAGCATCCTCAGCGTCGGCGGCATCAGGAAATGGAAGTTCGAGAAGTCGCTGTGCCGTTGCGACCAACTGATCCATTGAGAATGGTTTGTGCATGTATTCGTCGACTCCGAGCATGCGAGCGTACGTCTGGTGCCTTGCCCCCTCGTTGGCGGTCACCATGATGACCCGTATTTGATCCCGTTTGCTTCGGCGCAAATGCTCCAAAACAAGAAAACCACTCTGCCGGGGCATCATCATGTCGAGCACCATCAGATCGGGGTGGTAGGTCTCGAGCTTGGCGACCCCTAGTTGGCCATCCGGCATACGAACCACTTCGTAACCGAGACCTTCTAAAGCGAATTTGACCGGAGTCGCGATTTCGTAATCATCGTCGATGATCAAGATGCGGGGTGGTCGATTTTCTCGTTTCCAGGCGGGGTTGATCGGCATGATGATAGGGACTCAGCTATCGGGTAAATTTCGCGTGCGGATGACTTTTAGGCCTGTTTGCTTTCGGCAAGCTAAACCGGCAACGCTTCAACTTGTCGAGTGATCGTAACGACCACATTCTTAAAATTTGGGGTTCGCGATTGTGGATCCACAACTCGAGGAACGAGCACATTGGATTCGGGATAGTACATCATGGCGTTGCCATCACGTATCTCTTCAAAGGGGCGAGCAAGGATATTGTGCATCTGGCCAACCGAACTTGAAACCGTCACCAAGGAATCTTCTACCAAGCGCATTCGTTTCATGTCCTCAGGGTTCAACAGGATCACATCGCGACGGTCTTGATGGCGATAAAGATCGTAATCCTCGTAGACAACGGTATTAAATTGACCTTCGCTTCGGACCGTCATCAATCGAACTTGATTGCTCTCGAGCGAACTCAGTTCAGGTAGCTCATGAGAAACCAACTGCGCGCGACCATCATTCGTATTGAATTTGGCCCGATGCAACGTCCGGCCCGCAACCTGAAACTCGTGTTTAGTCTCTGCGATCGTATCGATCTGCTCGTACCCCGGTACCACCTTCGAGATCCAATGACGAATGGTGTTGGTTTTTTGCATCTGCTCCCAGTCGATGGCCTCCGATCTGCCCAAGGTCCTTTTAGCGATCTCCGCGATCACATGCACCTCACTGCGAGGGCCAGGCAGTCGCTTAATCCCACCATCGCTCAGTCGAACGTAGTTAAACATCGATTCCTGGGTAGTCGGCTCAGGCTCTTCGTCGCGTGCTAACACGGGGAGGATAATCGTTGTTTTTGCAAGTCCATTCGCATGACCTGTATTCAATGTGGTGTTGAGCATCACCAACATATCCAGTGCCTGCAAAGCCTCATCGGCAAACTGCGAGTCGGGATTGGACCCGTACAAATTCCCACCCAAGCACAATGCAAACTTCAATTCGCTGCGATGCGCAGCCTCCATGCAATCCAACGTATCTCGACCGGGAGTTGTTGGCAGGTTTACGCCGAACTTATTTTTTAAATTGTGAAAAAGTTCATCCTTGAGCTTCGGTGTCACACCAACCGACCCGATCCCTTGAACATTCGAGTGGCCGCGAATCGGCATCACCCCGGCTCCTTCTCTGCCGATCATCCCTCGCATCAGAGCCAAGTTCACGATCGCTTGGACGTTCTGAACGCCGTGTGTGTGGTGGGTGATACCCATGGTCCAAGAGAATATCGAACCCTTGCTGTCGGAGTAGACCTGTGCGAGTTCCCGAATCGTTTTCGCGTCGACACCCGACTTTCGTGTGATGTCATCCCAATCATGCCTTTTTAGCTCGTTTAAAAAGTCAGCATGCCCGTTGCAGTGCTCCGCTAAGAAGAGCGTGTCATGTGCCTCTAACTCTTGAACGGCTTTGGCGATTCCAGTCAACAGCGCTAAATCTCCGCCGATATGAGGCTGGATGTAGTGCGTGGCAATCTTTGTTCCAAAGACCATACTTAGTGGATCACTGGGGACCTTGAATCGGACCAACCCCAATTCCTTCACGGGATTAATGACCACGATGCGACCGCCGCGACGTCGCAAATGCATCAAACTGGTCATCAAACGTGGATGGTTGCTCGGTGGGTTCCCGCCGATAATGAAGACGGTATCGCACTCGTCGAGATCTTCGAGTACCACCGTCGCAGTCCCGGTTCCCAACGTGGTTTGCAAACCAACACCACTCGCTTGATGGCAGTAATAACTGCAGTTGTTCACATTGTTCGTGCCGTAGACACGCGCAAATAGCTGCAATAGAAAGCCAGCTTCGTTGCTCGATCGCCCGCTGAAGTACCAGAAAGTCTGATCTGCATTGAGTCGGTTGAGTTCCTTTGCAATGCGATCAAATGCATCTGCCCAAGTAATCGTCCGGTAATGCGTTGACCCTTGCTCAACCAAAACCGGCTGGATCAATCGCCCACTGGTTTCCAATTGCCGAGGAGTCCACCGACTCATCTGCGAGACCGAATGTTTCGCCCAGAAATCGGCCGTGATCGCTGGCTGCATATCCGCGGCCATTGCTTGGATCGACTTCTTGCACACTTCGGGAAACGATCCGTGCTCGTTGACCATTCCACCGTGCTGCCCACCCATCCCTAACGCACACGTTTTGCACGCGTTTCGAGAACGCAGGGCGGTATACATTTTCCAAAGATTGCCTGACTCGAGACCCTTGCGGAACGTGTACCGTACAGCTTGCCAGCCTCCGCCAGCTTTCAATCGTTTCATGGTAAGTTTCCGTCGGATCGTGTGTGGGATTGGTCGCGGGGTATAAAACGCGGGGATAAGTGGGTGATGGCAAGCGGAGAAGGTCCCGCTGCACACTCACCAAAAGGTGCACGCCCCCTGCGCAAACTGGATTGCATGGACAGGACCAGCCTTCCAGTATACATCTCAACGTCGAATCAAGAAATTCACGAACTCCCCCGACGCTTCGCTTTGAAAGGTATCAATCGCATAAAGATGCCCGGGGCCTCGGATTCGCAACTCTTCGAGAAATCGTCGCATGGTCTCTTCCTCTCCCTCGACCACCATGCAAACACGACCGTCGTCACGGTTTTCAACGTACCCTCGTAGACGAAATTCTTCCGCGAGATTGCGGACAGTGAAACGCATCCCAACTCCTTGAACGCGACCGGATAGAAAACAGGTCCATCGAATCATCAGATGCCTAATTCCCCGGCAGATATCGCCGAAGAACCAACGAAGAAGGCGGCCTTGCTGAGCCGCCTGCGCGTTTGTCGTCACCCTTGGAGGACTCTCTGATCGACCTGCCACAACCCACCGATGTCGGAAATCGATCGATCTTCCGACCGACTACAACAAATCCAACCCTGTGGTTGCAGGGCGACGCCAGCGAGGCCATCCGTACGACAACCCAACTCGAATTACCGAGCGGGGTTGAGGGCGGATTACTTCTTCTTTTTCTTCTTGTCGTCTGCTTCGTCTTCCTTCTTTACCTTCTTCTTTTTCTTCAAAGAAATCTTCGGAACACGAACTTTCGCCATTCCAAGCACAATGGACTCATCGGTCCATTTGTCGAGATCTTGGAGACGCTTGATCCGCTCAGCGCGGGTCATCACGTTGCGGGACTTGATCGCCCCGGCACGTACTTTCAAACTTTTGTCTAGAGTCATTTCGATTCGGTTGGGATCGGAATGGTTTGGAAACGATACTGTTCGAAAACAATATTGCTCGAGAGCAACACTGCTCGGGAACGGTACCATGTTGGGTACGGTATGGTTTTAGGTCAGCGGGAGCCCCTCCATATTCCAGGATAAGCCACCACAGAGGATGGGCATCCACGAAGATTCCCGCCCTGTTTTTCCCACTAATGCGGCTGAAAGCTTATCTCCCCAATCAATTCCTTTCAAGCCAAGATTTAGCTATATTTTAGGGGTAGCTCGATTCTCGGGCTTTCCGGCGTTATGAAATTCCTGGATTTCTTTTTCACTATGTGCAATTCATTCGCCCCCCCAAGGGCCATAGGCCGGTTGGTTGGATTCGCGCGTTTCGAAACTTCCGCTTTGGCCGGAAAACTGCGGTTTGCAGTAAGAAAGTCGATCTTGACCGGAGCGATGGGTGCCCGAAAGAGGCGAGGCATCTCCCGTTCCCTTGGACTACTTGGGGGCATCGCTTGTTTGGTGGCACTATGGCTCGCAGCATACCTTTGGGTGGGTGCATCCAGTCGTGACCTTCTCTACCGGCAAGGAAAACCGGCAATCGCTGCAGCGAGGCTCGAAAGTTGGTCTCCATGGATGCTGTCCCCGAAAGGGTGGCGATGGCTCTTGGCCGATGCCTATCGAAAAATAGGCGATCGGGGACGCGTGAAACGTATTACCGACGAACTTGCGACAGGCGGGATGGCACAAACCCAAGCCGCCGCCCCACTGCTCCTGATGGATTCTGCCGCCGGAGTTCCGGTGAAAGTTAAGGAAAACCTGGGTCCACTTCTTCTGATCTACAAAGAGAATGGCGCTGAGGTTCTAGGTTCGCTCGTTCAAGGCTTTATGACGCAAGGAGATTTCAACAGCGCTAACCAAACCCTTCGACTTTGGGGCGAACTCTTCGAAGGCGATTACCAACTCGAGTTCTGGAAAGGGGTCACCAGCACCGCCAACTACGACCTCGACGGAGCGATTACTGCTTTCCAAAAATCCATCGCTATCCGATCGGATTATCCTCGCTCCCATGAGGAACTCGCCCAGGTGTATCTTGAAAAGGCTCAATTCGAAGAGGCTCGAACCGAATTTGAATGGATTGAGAAATACGCAAAAGCAAACGGAATCGAGGAATCGCCTGAATTGATTTCTGGGTATGCGCGTTCACTGCTCAATCTCGGCTACCCAGACCTAGCTTCTGAGCAACTGAAAAAGCTGAAAGACATCTCGAAGCTTCCGAGCCCCGAGCTGGCGCTGGTTTGCGAAACAAATCTTGAATCCGGAAATGTGCAAGAAGCGAGCGAACAAGCCGCCATGCTCCTAAAGCGTTGGCCAGACGCACTCCCTTACTTGCAACTCCAAGCTCGCTGCATGGCAAAACTTGGCAACAGCACCGAGAGTGAAGCCTTGTTCCAAAAAGCTTCCGACAGCCAACTCAAACGACCGGACGTCGACCGCATGCTCGAACGGCTCGTGACGGACAACAGCAACCAGGATCTTCGACGCGATATGGGCGAAATGATGATGAACCATCTCGATCCTTCCGGCGGAGCGGGGTACGTCCAAGTCGCATCTCGGGCCAATCCAATCGACCTCAAGTCGCACGCATTGCTCGCGAATTACTTTGAACGTGAAGGCCGCTTGAACGCTGCAGAAAACCATCGTCGGGCCATCCGCCAAATCGAATTGGCAATCCTCGAATCGCAACAGTTCTCGACAGACGATCCGAACGCAACATCCTTCCAAGGCATGCCGCCAATTCAAGATCCATCTCAATCGACACCCAATTCCACACCCGCCCCTCCCAATGCCAACTCGCCGCTGGCCCCCACCGACAATAATGCTGGTGGTAATAACACCGCCAAGCCCCCGGAAAAGAAGTAGCTCATTTCGGGGAAACCATCATTCTGCAGCATATCCGATCAACAGCATCAAACATCAGCGATGTGGCAATGCCCTCTTCCATCGACGCTCCCCACCAAATCGGTCGATCCCTGTGTTCTCGAAAACATTTCGGAACGCGATTCGGCCGAATCGCTGCCGTCATCGCGATTTGCATCTGCGCAACGACTTGGGCCGGATGCTCAGGTTCGGGGTCGTCGAACAACCAATCCAATCCAAAAACAACCATTGGAAATGCTCATGGCAACGCTGCCGCAGGCCATACTTCTGCGAGCACATCGACGACAGGCCCATCCTCCCAAACAAAGCAGCCTTCAGGAAATGGGACTTCGCCCTCCGACGCGACCACCGACAAATCCTCGCTCAACTTCACCTCGCATGGGTCTGATATCGGCATCGACTTCACGTACCGCAACGGCGAAGGTGCATGGCTCGTCGCGATGATTGAATCCAATGGAGGCGGCATTGGGTCCATCGATTACGATCGAGATGGCCGCTGGGATTTGTTCATTCCCGGCGGTGGAACACTTTCTCCTCAAAAGGAGATCGTGATGGTCCCCAACGGAATGTTCCAGCAAACCCCATCTCCTCAAGAGTCTCCCCCGAACCGTACTTCCCTAAGGTTTCGCGAAGTCGGGGGCAAGGCGTATTGTGACGCTGGGGTCTGCTACTCGTTTGGCGCGGCGGTCGGCGACTATGACGCAGATGGTCTCTCGGACATCTTCATCACTGGTTTCGGCGGACAGCAATTGCTTCGCAATCAGGGAGACGGAACGTTTGAGGATGTGACTCAACCCGCTGGTTTCCACCATCGTGGCTGGAGTTCATCCGCAGCCTGGTTTGATCTAGAAAACGATGGAGACCTCGATCTCTACATCGCTCACTACGGTGTCTGGTCGCCCGAATTGGACAAACGATGCTTCAACGCAAAAGGTGAAATCGATCGATGCGCACCGGCCGACTTTACGGGCGAACCCGATGAGCTTTGGGTCAATGAAGGGAATGGTACCTTCCGAGATGCCTCGGAGTTCTTAAAGTCATTCCCGTATCGGGGTGTCGGTGTCGTCGCATGCGACTTCGACCTCGATGGAAACACCGACCTGTACGTCGCAAACGACGAAGACCCCAACGTCCTCTTCGACAACCAAGGAAATGGTGAACTCAAAGAATCGGGGGCGTCGTCGGGAACCAGCCTTGGCTCCCGCTCCATCGTTGATGGCAGCATGGGACTCGCAGTAGCGGACGTCGATGGAAACCTGAGGCCCGATATCTTGGTCACCAACTACCAGAACGAATACTGCGAACTCTACCTGAACCAAGGCAAGCAGTACTTTTCCTTGGGAACGCGTTCGGCCGGGTTGATGGCTCTCGGCCAAGCCGTTGTCGGGTGGGGAACGGCATTCTTCGATGCCGACCACGACGGGGACGACGATCTGGTAGTCATCGCTGGTCATACGAGTCGGCGTCCCATCCGGAGCAGCAACCTTCAAAAGCCTTACCTTCTAGAAAACGTCCAAGGAAAACGCCTGATTTCGATCGGCGATGCCTCAGGCGAGTTCTTTCGCCAAGTCCACGCTGGTCGGGGGATGGCAATCGGCGACTACGACAACGATGGTGACATCGATTTTGTCGTAAGCATGCTGGAACAACCCGTTGAACTACTTACCAACGATACGCCACACTTAGGAAACTACCTGGAACTAGACCTTGTCGGCACACGAAGCAATCGAGATGCCGTTGGTGCCTGGGTTGAATTGGAATTTGGGTCTGGTGGGAAGGTGTTGGAGACACGTGTCAAGCATCGCATCGGCGGGGGTTCCTATGCCTCCACCCACGCGACCACGATCCACTTTGGACTAGGCGATTCCCATACGATCCCCCGGGCAACGATCCATTGGCCCAGCGGGCAAATCCAAACCCTCAGCGACGTAACTGCAAATCAACGACTCATCGTCGTGGAACCTTAAACTTCGGATTCCCTCACTCAATCAACGTCACGATCTCTCCAATCCAAGGGATCGAGATCTTGAGGCTTGAAAAGGCCCTCTCCAAGGTTAGTGTCCAACTTCCGGGGATCGCAAAAGGCCACACCGATGCAGTTCCCACGGAATGGATGGCTCACGCCATTCATCAGATCGACTTGCCAGCGACTGGTGCCAGCGAATCGGTGTAACAGTATAGCTAGTGGATCGGAGGTGCCCGATGAGAACCCGTTGGTAACGCCACGAACGCTCGATATCTAGGGTTCAGCCCCCGAGCGCCCCCGAAACGTGTAGAATCATCAATAATGCGTGACGTTTTGGGATGACATCTAGGTCCATTCGATCGAACACATCCGATGGCTTCAATCCCAATCCTTCCTTCTTCGCAACTCGTTCACTCGCTTCAAGTAGGACGTTTTCAACCATCGCAGTCCTGAGACCGCGCGTGCAAACAGACGAATCCCTATCCATCCGCATATGACTGAAAAACAGACCAACTTCGAATTACCCACTGCCGATGTACCCGCTGCATCGTATCCGTTTTTTGTCCAGATGGCTCGAATTATTAATTCTGGCCAGTCGCGTGCCACTGTCGTCTCCGGGAATATATACGACCTCTATTACGATGGTCGCGAGTATGTCCCATTGATTCAGTTTTTACAAACCAAAACAAAGATCCCCGGACTTATCCAAGTAGTCTACGAGTTGAACGGTCCGGTGAGGGTAAACGATGAAGATCGAGCCAAACTGCGTGAAGCATGGACAGGGTGGAAAAACGGTGTCTCGGTGGAGGTGATCCCGACACGTGAAGTGCTTCAAGACGGCAGCAAGTTTGAGCTTCGCCGGCGCGAGTTCGACCAGTACCTACGAGATGCGATAGGTAACGCCACCCAAGCCCTTGAGTTCCTTCGTCAATTGACGATCTGCTCTAGAAGTTACCTCAAGGAAAATCTTTTGGTCATGATCGAAGGAGCCGATATTCTCCTCCCTTCAGGAGACGGCGATGTCGCTCGAATGAACGACGCACAACTTCGTCGAATCTCGATTGTAACTGATTGGTTTGGAGACCCCAGCTTTTTCAACGGGAAAGATAACGTTCTGCTGATTGCGGAATCAAGAAGCCTGATCCATCCTCGCATCTCGAGACTCCCTCAAGTCCTCTCCGTCGAGATCCCATCGCCCGATCTGAACGGGCGCAAACACTACGCGCAGTGGCACACTGCGAATTCAGGAAATCGAACAATCACCGAGTCGCTCGATTTGGTAGCCGAAGCAACTGCCGGTCTATCGATTCACGCCATGCGGCAATTGCTCCTCGCATCGGATTACTCCAAACAGCCCATCCAACGTCAAGATACAACGCTGCAAGTCGAGCATTTCATCCAATCACAACTTGGTGAAGATGTCATCGAATTTAAAAAGCCGATCCAAACCCTTAAGGATGTGATCGGCTTTTCAAAGCTCAAAGAGTTCCTTCAGGAGTACTTGATCCCTCGCATGAAGCTACCCGACGATCGTGCGCTTCCTGGCGCTGCGATCGCCGGTCCCATCGGTGGTGGCAAGACGTTTATTTTTGAAGCGGTTGCTGCGGAACTGGATATGCCGGTCTTGGTGCTTAAAAATATTCGTAGCCAATGGTTTGGACAAACAGACGTTATCTTTGAACGTCTAAGGCGAGTTCTCGAAGCATTAGAGAAAGTAGTCATCTTCGTCGATGAGGCAGACACGCAGTTCGGCAGTGTTGGCGAAGGAGCTCATGAAACCGAACGACGCTTGACCGGAAAAATCCAAGCGATGATGAGCGATCCTAAACTGCGCGGTAAAGTCATTTGGTTGCTGATGACGGCTCGTATCCACTTGCTGTCGCCAGATATTCGTCGTCCTGGCCGAGTCGGCGATTTGATCATCCCTATCCTCGACCCTATTGGCGAAGATCGCAAAGAGTTCATCCGATGGATGTTGAAGCCCACGAAATTGGGGGACGATGCATTGGTCGAATGGCTTGATAAGGACGGGTTGGAGGAAGATTTTTCATCGGCGGGATACGCCGCACTGCGAAGCCAATTCAAAGCGATTCCTCCGAAAGATGCGGAAGAACTCAAGGAAATCGTCAGAGATTTTCTGCAACCGGCGATCAAGCAAACACGCCGCTACCAAACGCTCCAAGCCCTCGTCAACTGCACAAGGCGATCGCTACTTCCAAATCCAGATATTTCCGACGAAGATCGCGCCCAGATGGAACAAGAAATACGCCTTCTTGAATCCATGGGCATTCGTTAACCAAATTCAAATCCGATTTCCCTGACTAAGGATTACCCAGAATGCGCCTTGCTCACACTCTCCTCCCACAACTCACTCTCCTCCCACAACTCACTCTCC
>Ga0194130_10002715_pt1 | contig 25087 bp, 36 predicted proteins | sample TA2KigsurfametaG_FD_160084 | JGI IMG/M metagenome (GOLD analysis project Ga0194130, IMG submission 160084) | Freshwater microbial communities from Lake Tanganyika, Tanzania - TA2015050 Kigoma 12 surface | ecosystem: Environmental > Aquatic > Freshwater > Lake | place: Tanzania: Lake Tanganyika... | reverse complement strand
ATTATTTTTTCCTTCAAATTTTTTATACCCCCATGAAGTATTACCAGTTACCTCTGGTGTGAGATACTCCATTCTAACGTGGTTATTTTAATTTGTAACAGATGTTACAAAACTGCTTGACTATATAACATACAAGATCTATAATGATCTTACGTTCATCTGGAAACAGACGGAAGTAAGCCGACTCGGAACGGATCGTTCATCTATGGAAATCATTCTCTGGACCTGTATTGAAGCTCAAAAACTTATCAATAATGTTCGCACCTCAAAAGTGCCAGACGAGATAAAGGCAGAGCTCATTCAAATTCATAAAGAACATGCACCAAAGACTTGTAAATTCATAGACGCAAAAGCCGACTGAAGGAACGCTCTTTAACCTGAACAACTAAGGAGAAAACCTAATGTCAAAAGTCGTATACCGTGGCGTTGAATACGATACCGAAAAGCGTATCGCCTATCAACAGCAAATGCAACAACAACCTCAACAATACAATGAGACCTACCGTGGGGTCAAGTTTGTAAAAGAGGGGACCAAGGGATGACAGCAACCTATCGTGGTGTGAAGTATAATACTCACACTCCGAAACTAGAATATCGTAAGTGGTATTCAGAAACACATGCTCCATCGCATCCATCAAACACATATCGTGGTGTTGCTTATCGTCCTTGTAACAACTGGAACTGGGAGGAGAAGAAATGAAAAAACTTAACTTCCTACAATTGATTAAGGAACAAAAGCAAAAAGAGGAGCGTCGTCATCAAGCACAACTAGCACAACTAGTAGGAGCAAAGCAATGATACAAACTATCGTAACTCTAACTGCTGCTACAACTCTAGGGACAATTTTACTTTCAACCTATATTCAATGGTTGTATAAGTATTAATCACCAGGGGGGTCTTGACAGACCCCTTTTTTCTTGCTATAATAACTTTGTTCAGACTCATATAAAGAATGTTAGCTAAGATTATTTCAGTAACCCCAGATGCAGAGAAGCATATGGCATACTGTGCTAGGGTTAGCAACCCAGCAAATCAAGAAAATGAAAAGTTCTCGGGTCTTCTTAAGTATTGTATTCAACATCAACATTGGAGCATCTTTGAACAAGCAACGATGACTGTGGAAATTAATACCTCTCGTGGTATCGCAGCTCAGATTTTGCGTCATCGTTCGTTTACATTTCAAGAATTTTCGCAACGCTATGCTGACACTAATCTGTTGACAAGAGATATTCCTGTACCAGAATTGCGTCGTCAAGATGATAAGAATCGTCAGAATTCTACTGATGATCTTGAAGGGTATCTAAAACTTGTTCTTGAGACAGAAATTCAAGAGCACTTCATCCGTTCTAACAACCTCTACAAGCGTCTTCTAGAGGCGGGGGTAGCAAAGGAGTGTGCAAGGTTTGTGTTGCCTTTGGCAACCACCACACGCCTGTATATGACGGGATCAGTGCGTTCCTGGATACATTATATCAACCTACGTTCCGCTAACGGCACACAGAAAGAACATATGGATATTGCAGAAGCAATCCGTTGTATTTTTATCTGTCAATTCCCTGCAGTATCTGAGGCACTTGGTTGGACCCGTGCTAAAGAATGCCCAGAATGTTTAGATGCCCCTTCTATTACACTTGAATAATTATGCCTACTTACGCAGTAATCAACACCAAGACTGGTGACAAACAAGAACTTTATATGTCCATGAAGGACTATGAACAGTGGAGAAAAGATAATCCTGACTGGGATAAAGATTGGATGGCAGGTGTCGGAGGAACTATATATGGCGAACCCAAACAATCTGATGGATTCAAAGAAGTGATGCAAAAAGTACAATCTGCTCACCCTAATGCAAACCTCTCTCGGTATACTTGATTTATGGCAAGAAAAAGAATTCAGAACCCCGTACCATTCGGGATGTCAAATAAAACTATGCAACGTAAAAAACCAATTAATCTTGATTATATCAAGGACATTGAACCACTCACAGAAAATCAAGAAAAGTTTTTCCATGATTATAATCTTGAACAAAATATTTTTGCCTATGGTGCCGCTGGTACAGGTAAAACATTTGTTGCTCTTTATCTTGCACTAAAAGATGTTCTCAACGAAAGGACTCCTTACGAAAAAATCTATATTGTTCGCTCACTTGTAGCGACACGCGAGATTGGTTTCCTTCCTGGTGATCATGAAGATAAGTCATCGCTCTATCAAATTCCTTATAAGAATATGGTAAAGTATATGTTTAAGATGCCAGATGATAATGCATTTGAACTGCTCTATACGAACCTCAAGAATCAGGGAACGATTAGTTTCTGGTCTACTTCATTCATTCGTGGCACTACCTTTGACAATGCTATCCTTTTGATTGATGAGGCACAGAATCTTAACTTCCACGAACTTGATTCCATTATCACTCGTGTCGGTGAGAATAGTAAAATTATGTTTTGTGGTGATGTTCTTCAGACTGACCTTATAAAACAAAGTGAACGAAATGGTATTGTAGATTTCCTCAGAATCATTCAAAGCATGAAAGAGTTTAGTTGTATTGAGTTCGGTGTGGATGATATTGTACGCTCTGGTCTGGTAAAATCTTATCTTGTAAGTAAAATTAATCTTGGTCTTTGATATGTTTAATCACATTGGTAATTCTTTAATTGAACTTCCTGAACCCGTGACAGTGAACGGAGTACGCCACTATTCTGTTCCTAATGGCAATAAGTATCCTTCAATTACTTCTGTCACCACTCATAAAAACCGTCAGTTTTTTGCTGACTGGCGGCAGAAGGTCGGTGATGCTGAAGCAGACCGAATCTGTAAGGTATCTACAACTCGCGGCACAATCTTCCACAAGTATGCTGAAGACTACCTAAACAACCTTCATGTAGCTCCAAGTAATCTTATGGAGCAGGCATCTGCCTCCTGGCAAATGTTTGAATCCGCAAAACCTTACCTTGATAACATAAATAATATTCACGCACTAGAAGCACCACTCTATAGTGATGACTTCCGAATTGCAGGTAGAGTAGATTGCATTGCAGAGTACAATGGTGAACTCGCAATCATTGACTTTAAAACATCAGGAAAATTAAAGCGCGAAGATTGGATTGAACATTATTTTGTTCAATGTATGGCATACGGTTACGCTTACTGGGAGCGGACTGGCATTGAGATTGATAAAATCGTTGTGATGATTGCATGTCAGGATGGTGAGATGCAAATTTTTGAAAAGTATGATAAAATGTTGTATCACCAGTTGCTTTTAGATTATGTTGATGAATTTTTTGAGTACCACAACGGAGCGAAGTTTGCCAATGTCAAAGGATAGAATCAATGACATCCTTGAGGAAAAGTTTATGACTGCTGCAAAGTTCTCAATGGAAATTGAGAATCTGATGAAGAGCAGTGATGGTTCTATGAACTACATTGAGTGTATTGTGCATTATTGTAATGAACATAACATTGAGATTGAAACTGTCTCAAAGTTAATCTCCAAACCTTTGAAGGATAAACTGAAGTATGATGCACAACGATTAAACTACATGAAAAAATCATCTAAGGCACGACTTGCTATATGACCGCTTTTGAGTCTTATAAAATGTATGTCGCACTGAAATTACACTTCACTACCGACAGTTATGATTATTTTAAATTCAATGGCAAAGCAAAAGCAACAGAAGAAAATTTCCAGAAAAGAAAGGATAGGTATTTTTTCAAGAAACTCGTTAATAAACACAAAGAGTGCGAGATTCTTTCTTATTTCCTCGCTAACTTCGTCTCTGATCCTTCTAATTGGATTGGGTCTATGGTAAGAACTGATGGGGATGATAACTATCATGACTGGAAGAAACGAATGGAGAGTTTGCATTATACTTTCAGTGAAGATGTAGACTTCCTTCTATCAGAAGTTCAAGAGTTTGATAACTTATTTAAAGTTGATGGTACTCATCCACCACTACTCAAGTTTTTATTGGGAAAGAAAATTTCAATGGAAACTTTTGTTATTATGAATCAGATACTTGACTTTATTCCAAGATTTGATAGAATGATAACCGAACAACTTATCTGGAAAGATGTAAGGAGAACCGCCCTAAAATACTCTCCATTTCTCACTCCAGATATTGTTAAATACAAATGTACACTTAAGGAGAAGGTATTAGACCACAAATGTCTTTCTTTGATTCCGAAATCGTGAGGCAAGAAGCTCAAGAAATTACTGATTTACAGCAAGAAATTGTTAAATTTCTTCCTAATCTTTTGACGCTCCCTCGTGGTGATAAACTTGAATGCATTGATAAAATGCTTCTACTAATTGAAAAACAAAAAATTTTTTACAACAGGATTTCCCTGTCCGATGACCCCCGTGCTCTAGATCTTAAAGATGAATTTGTAAAGGCAGCACGAATGATGGGGATGACTATCACTGGTTCTAATATGAATCAAATTTATGATGGTTTCGCTACAAACATGGAAGAAATGAAACGCCAGGTACTTGACGGAACCATCTAAATAGGTTAGGATGATCAGGTGCTGGTCGTCCGCCACACAACGAATCCACTTAATACGAGGTAATACGAATGTCTTTTGCTGATCTTAAAAAACAATCTAAGTTTGGTTTTGATAAACTCACTAGCGAGATTGAGAAACTCCAGAATGCTGGTACGTCATCCGCCGATGACCGTCTCTGGAAACCCGAAATGGATAAATCTGGCAATGGTTTTGCCGTAATCCGTTTCCTGCCCGCCCCTGAAGGAGAAGACCTTCCCTGGGCAAAGATCTGGTCTCATGGTTTCCAAGGTCCTGGTGGTTGGTATATTGAGAACTCTCTGACAACTCTGGGCAAGAAGGACCCTGTTGCAGAAATGAATCGTGAACTCTGGAACAGCGGTCACGATAGTGATAAGGAAATCGCTCGCAAACAAAAGCGTAAACTGTCCTACTACTCCAACATCTATGTTGTGAGTGACCCTGCTAATCCTAGCAACGAAGGTAAGGTCTTTATCTTCAAGTATGGTAAGAAAATCTTTGATAAGATTCAGGCAGCGATGCAACCTGAATTCCAAGATGAAACCCCCATCAATCCTTTTGATTTCTGGGAAGGTGCAAACTTCAAACTGAAAATCCGTAAGGTTGAAGGTTACTGGAACTATGATAAGTCCGAGTTTGCTTCGGTCTCTACCCTTGGTGACTACACTGACAATGAACTTGAAAAGATCTGGCGTAGTGAATATGTTCTGTCGGAGTTTATGGATGCTAAGAACTTCAAGACCTATGAAGAACTTGAGTCCCGTCTAAATGTAGTGCTCGGTCGTGGTAAACCCACCCCCGCTCGTGTTGACCGCGAGACCTTTGAGGATGAGGATGATGAGCAAATCTTCTCTCCCCCTGCTCGTAGCACTCAGATGTTTAACACGGTAGCATCACGAGAACCCTCTCTGCCTAAGGTTGCCGCCCCTGTAGGAGCATCTGATGATGAGGATGATACCCTGAGTTACTTTGCTCGTCTAGCAGAAGAGGATTGACCCTCAAACCAAAATCAACTTTTAGTTACAAAAAAGGTGGGAAAAAATTTCCGCCTATTTTTTTGTCTGTAGGGTTTTTTAGAGACTTTTATTATTAAAGATATTTTCGGTATTTAAAGTTCTTGTCAATGCATTAAATTCATTAGATACTTTTTCATTTGGCAAATAACCTACAGATGCTTTAAACAAAGTTACGAAGAAATCAAGATACCTAGGGTTTAATACTTGAATAACTCTTTTTTTCTCATTTAATTGCTGTTCATACTCATAGTATGAAACTGATTCAAGCACTGTATCGCCGTATTCTATTTCTTCTACTCTAGGATTGTATGATTTCACATATCTAAGAGTAAATGAAGATGGTACACTGGGGTTATAATATACCACCAATCCCTTTGGTTGAACTATTTCACCAATATCATTTTTAACTTCTTTTGTCACCCAATGCTTTGTGTCAAAGGGATTTGAATATTTTTTTTGTAACATAGATTCAAACATGGCAGTAGAAAGAGGCCAATCATTGTGTAAATTTTTAATATTATTTGTCAGTAAAATTACCCAATCGTAATTAGCATCATTATACAACTTTTCTGCAATATAATCTGGTCTTGCTGAATCTTTAATCAAAAATTCTTTGAATAAATTAGTAGCATATGCAGAATTGTCAATTTGGATGCTTTTAAATATATTTTTTGCAACTACAAATTCACTATCCGTGAATCTGTACTTAATGCGATTCTGCGAGTATTCTAGATTTGGTAAAAGTGAGAAAAACATTTTACTTTATTCCTATTGCTCTGTTTGCAAAGTTATTATCATAATCTTCTTTAAAGACATTTTTAACTTCAGTCAATTCAAGAGTTATATTCACTGCAACAACGGTTGAAACGTTTGGTTTGCCAAAATTGTCCATTACAGTGTAGTTTCCAGTTGGAGTATAATCAATAGATAAACTATTTAATGAACATGGAAGTAATGGACGTAAGAAAGGATGAATATTTGCTCCTCTCTTATATGTCAGGAGTAAAAATGGTGGTTGTTTGATAAATCTATTTTCTCCTGTTCCGATCACACCACCGCCAGCCAAAGCAGCACCCGAACCACCCCTTACTAGACCAAGTAGAGTATTGACTCCAGCATCAATGCTATTTTGAAATGGGTTTGAGGTAGTTCCAGAAGTGGTTGTGGTTGTTGCCCTTTTTATAAGATCATTTATACCAGCACCAGCAAAGCCAGCGACATTTTCCGCTGTTTCAATTGCAGCTTGATCCAAAATAACACCAGCTAATGCTCCAGTATCAACTACTCCTCCTCCAGATGGAACAGAACTATATTGAAAAAATCTTACAATACTGTAAATTGCCTGAGCATCTTTTTCTGATTTAGTAAATAATGAAAATTGAAAATTAAATCTCCTGAAGTCAGGACCATCATAAAGAACTTCAAGATTGGGATTGTATACTACACCACTGGTTGCTGATAAAATACCATTTTCATTTAGTTGACTAGCTCCTAATTTTTGAGCTCCTTGTGTTGCTGCTCCAAGAAATGCATTTTCTAAAAGTCTTTTAATTACATTTTGCACCATTTGTTTTTTCATGCCACCAGTTCCATCTTTTGCCCCCAAAAATGGTCCTATTTCACCTAAAGATGCATTTAAAAAATTCTGACTAATGCTTTCAGTCACTCTCTGTGGCATATTTAATATAATAGTATCAGGAAGACCATTTCCAGGACTTTCTAACTTATATGATGTGGAACCAGTTTCTTTATAATCTCTCCTGATCATCTTAATTTCAAGATAATCAGTTTCTGGTGTTCCTGTGAAATCTGCAGGATATCTAGTTGTTGCCATTTAATTCTCTATAAATTTCTCTAAAGGAAGTGATGATATAAATTCCCAATCTTCATTTTTCACTTCAAAAAAGAAATTATCAGCATTTTTAAAGATGTATCTATGAATGGTTTCATCAGGAAATCTTGCTACTTTATTTAGAACAGATTTTGCTAAAGCAGGTCTTAATTTGTCTCTAACATAATGTAAATTATGACCTAGAAAGGTATCTTTTCCTCTATCTACAGCATATACTAAAGGATAGATATCATAGCGCGGTAAAGTTTCCTTTAATTTAGGGTCATACTCAAAGAAATACATTTTTCCTGGCAATACCTCATCAGTAACATTTTTATAAAGATAATCAAACACCTGTTTGCGATACCAGTCAGGATTTTTTGCTTTTCCTGCTGCTTCTTTGACAATATGTTTTTCTAGACCACCCTTTGGTGTTTTTTTGTCTTTACCGAAGCCTTTACCTGACATTTAAGTGGTCTTCTGTGAGAATAAGAAATTCTAGTTGTCTATCAGCACACCATTCTCGTGCTGCTTCCCATTTTGCTTGATTTATCACATAAGTTGTCACTTCGTTGATATATCTTGGCGTCCTTCTTTTTTGTACTGCTGGTTCCGTTGTCTGTTTTTTTGGCTTTATTTCAATCAAATATTTTTTAATTTGACCTGATTTATTTTTAATTTTAATATAAAAATCTACAAAATAACGATGATATTTACCATCTAGCGGCGAACGATATGGCACAATAATCTCCTCACTGCCCCACTCAAGAATATTATCATTCAGATCACACCACTTCATGAATTTGAGTTCCCAGAGAGAGCGATAGAATACTTGTGTGGGGTTACCTCTGTATTTTTTAGGATTATTTGGAAGATACTTCCCAGAGTACGCCATAAATATATTAGAAGAATATCTTTATTTAGATTTAATGTCCACCTTAACTAAAATACGAAGTTTATTTGAGACAGACCAAGGCGCTTCTTTATCTAATGAATATGAAGTGGAAGTTATACCTAATAGTACAAGAAATTCTCAATTATTAACTAATTTTGCTGAATTGAAATTCACTAATTTCAACGTTGCTGATGGTGCATACAAGAATATGATGTTACTATGTGATGAAGCATCATTGCCTGGTCAATTTGCTGCCACGCAAGAAATTGACGGTTTGTATACAGGTAGACTTATTCAATATCCCCATGCAAGACTTTATAATGATTTTAGTTTAAGTTTTATTATGACTAATAACGAATTGCCAATTAAATTTTTTGAAACTTGGTTTTACACCATTTTTCCTGAAAGAAGATTAAATGATGGTACAGCATTAGAGTATGTCAATAAGACATCAAGAGCAGAAAGAACAAATATTACTACTTTAAGTTATTATGATAATATCACAATGGATATTAAGGTAAAAAAGTTTAATAAAACAGCATATGCTGCCAATGGTAGAGTCACCTCTGAACATACCATGTACAGAGCATATCCATATAGTGTTGAGAGCACACCATTGGCATATGGACCATCGGTGCTAAATAAATTAAGAGTGCAATTTCGTTATGAAAAGCACGTACAAGTTTATAAAACATGACGAGGTTATTTAAAGTATGTCATTGCCTAAGATTAATGTTCCTTTGCATGAACTGACTATCCCATCAACTGGTAAGAAAATTAAATATAGACCATTTGTGGTAAAAGAGGAAAAACTTCTTTTACTTGCAATGGAATCAGAAGATACAAATGATATTACAAATACTATCATCCAAATAATTAATAATTGTGTTCAATCAAAAATAGATGTAGAAGAATTATCTACTTTTGATGTAGAATATATTTTTTTAAATATTAGATCTAAGTCTGTTGGAGAAGTATTGGAATTTGCTATTACTTGTCCAGACGATGGCGAAACTCAAGTAGAAGTAGAAATCAATATTGATGATATCAAAATAATAGAAGAAAAAAATCACACTAATACTGTTGATCTGGAAAACGGATATTTTATTAAGATGAAATATCCGACTATGAAGTATATTATGGAGAAAAAAAATATTGACACTAAGAGTATCATTGACAGTACATTTGAATATGCTGTTGAGTGTATTGATCAAATTTATAATGAAGAAGAGGTCTGGACTTCTGCCGATTCAACCAAAAAAGAAATGGAAGAATTTGTGGAAAACTTAAATACAAAACAATATCAAAAACTTCAAGACTTTTTTAATACTATGCCTAGATTAAAGCATAATGTTAAAATTACAAATCCAAAGACTGGTGTTGAAAGTGAGGTGACGATTGAGGGTCTCGCAAATTTTTTCGCATAGCAGTTTTCCAGAATAATCTGGAGAACTATTATCGGTTAAATTTTAATCTCATGCAGCATCATAAATATTCTTTGACAGAAATAGAAGAAATGATACCATGGGAACGTGATGTTTACGTTCAATTGTTAGTTGAATTTATTCAAAAAGAAAACGCACGTAGAGCAGCACAACAATAATGCCAGCAACATCAGGAGCTAATCCAAGTCCACCAGGAGGTTCTAATCCTCCTGCGACTCCTCCTGCAACACAATCAGGTGTTACTCCACAGACTCAAACACCTCAAACACCTCAATCTCCTGGGTTGGATCCTAGTCCAAATCCTATTGTAAAAATTCAATCTGTTAATCCTCCACTGACTCCTGATCAAGTCATAGGGTTATATGATACGCCAGTTCCAAAATCTTATGTCCCCACTATAAAACTCCAGGACATAAAGATTCCTAATGTTAAAAACAAAACACTTCAATCGCATCTGAAAGCAATTGAAGCAAAGATGATTGCAACTGAAAAGTTGATGAAGGATATTGTAAAACTTCAGAGACTGCAAATTATTACTGAAAAAGAAGTATATGAAAGGAAAAAAGAATTATATCAAAATACTTTTGAGGAATATTTACTTGATAAAACAGTTGCATTTGAAAATGAAGATGACAAAAATAAAGATTGTACTTGTATTAATTTACCAAAACTTGCTGCAGCAGTTCCCGCAGCACCAGTAGGAGGAGCACCAACACCTCCAACACCACCAACACCACCCGATCCCCCTGCGCCCGCTCCCCCCAAGGCACAAACACGTACAAGAACACCAATATCTCAACCATCAATTCCGTCCACTGAAGTTCCTGATTTTGTTAAGCGAGGGGCGGAGAGAACTGATAAACTTATGAGCATGATGGGTTTACTTGGCAAAAGTGCCCACCCAGCCCTCCAGGTGTTGGGTCAAACTGTTGGTGCTGCGGGAACGGCAGGATTCAGTCAAGCTTGGGCAAAAGCATGGTATCAACACTACATGAATGAAGAAAGAGAATATATTAAATATAAAATTAAACAAATTTTGAAACTTAAAGGAAAGGCAAGAGTTGGCGAATTAAACAATATAAAAATTGCAAAAGAGAAAGCAGCACAACATATTCAAACACCACAGGCACAAAAGGGATCGTACAATCCTAGTAAATATTGGAGAGAAGCACATCCATCCGCGGCTGGCGGAAGAAAATTAGAAGAATTTTTTCAAAGTATTCAAGGTGGTGGTGCAGAAATGAATCAATTTCTTGCCCAGAGTGATTACAATATTACCAGTAATATATTAAATGGTTTTGGTACTGATTATGGTGAAATGAGAACACGAACTACAGAAGAAGTTATAAAACGCACTAAATTTGATCCCAAACACATTACAGCCGAGAACCAAACTTTAGATCAAACAGGTATTGACAAATTACAGAAACATGATCCAGGTATGCCTGCATCTCCGCCAGCACCTGCAGCAACTTCACCTAATAATTTTGCTTCTGGCGGTATCCCTGGAGGTGGAGATTTAAAACTTTATGATGCTAAACCACAAACTGTACTAACGCCAGGATATAAACCATCTCCAGTCGTAAATCCTGCTGTTGACGGTGCTTGGGTACGTGGATCCCGCCAGTCAGCAAAAATAGCATCAAGTATTCCAGTAGGACCACATACTCCACTGCCACATCCAGGTTATGTGAGACCTCAAGGTGGATATATTCCAAGACCTAATTTAAGAGGTATGCCAGGTCCGTTGGGTAACCCTATGCCATGGGGATGGCAACCTACTTTACTTTCCAAAGGCGCTGTAGTATCTTCTGCTGCAAAAGCTTCTGGTGGGTTAACAGATTTAGAATTATATCATGCTCAGTCGCAAAATTATTTTAGAAAAGTTTCTAATGATATTCCCAAATATGGAGCTGGTGCTATGCTCAAATTCCTACCAGCTGGTATTAATTTGGCAAAACGAGGATTTAATGCGATAAGGGGTATTGCTGGTAAAGGCGGCGCTGGTAAAGGCGGCGCTGGTAAAGGCGGCGCTGGTGGATGGATGGGAGATCCTAATATGGTTAATCCATTTAGAAATCCAAAGCAATGGTGGAATTTAGGTAGAAATCAACGCATTCCAAATGAATCAACTGCAAGACTTAGAACCTTAATTAAAGATGATTTACAGCAAGTTGGTAAATTTAAAACTCCTACAGGTTATAAAGGATTTAATCCTTGGTGGTCTTTCACAAAAGGTTTAGGAACTGGACCAACACCAATACAGAGACAACTTGTTGAAAGAATACTTCCAAGATTTGCAGGTAGAGTAATATCTGCACCTGTACTAGGAGACATGATTTCCCCACAAGGAACAAGTTATTATGATCAATTGTCTGGACCTAATGCTTACTACAATGCTCCTGGTTATAAAGGTCCAAGACCATCCGAAAGATTAGAAACTGCTCAAAACAATTTGAGAAATAATAATTCAAATAAAGCACCTAGTGTTGTTCCATTACCTCCAAATTACATTCAAATTCCAAGTAAAAAAGCAAAAGAAACTAAAGAAAATAAGACTATGTTAACACCTCCAGGTGTTGATTCTTCACGTACTATCTTTAGTATAGAGAGTGGTAATTATAAATGATAAAACCAAAAAGTAGAATTGTACCTAAATTACAAAAAAGTAATTCTCCAAAATTTTCTATAGTTAATCAAAAAGTTATTCCTTTGATGGGAATAACTCATCATAATATACCTCAAATTGTTGATTTTAGAAAAGAAAAAATATTACCATTACCTACAGTACAAAAGATATCTCGTCATTATAAGTATACAAATAATTTCTATAAATTCATTAAAAGAATTGATCGTTATTTAGATAGTTTACAATACTTTTTGACTCGTATGAAAAAATTATACGAGTTATCTATTATTCAAAAAAAAATAATTCTTCACTCGGAAAAATCTGATCAACTATTGCGAACTTATAGAGCAAAAAGAGAAGTAAAAAAATTAAAAGAAGAAAAAGAAAAAAAATCTAGACCATCAATTAATTTGGGTGAAGATAAAGATCTTATAGGACTTCTTGCACTTTCTTTAGGTCTTATCGGTCGTAAATCAGAACCATCGGCATCTGGTGGTGATGTTGCGTATGAACCAGTCTCTGGACAATTAATACCTAAAGGAAAAACAAATGCTGACATGATTAGTGGTTATCCTATTTCGTCTCCATTTGGACCGAGAACAGATCCAGTAACTGGTCAACGCAACAAACACCATGGTGGTATTGATGTCGGTGTTGATATAGGTACATTATTTGCACTGAAAGTTCCATCTCAAGTTGCATACGCTGGATGGCAAGATCCCTTAAACAAGAAAAAAGGTTATGGTTTGTTGGTTGATGTATATGTTCCTACATTAGGGAAAATGTTTAGATTCGGACATTTATCATCAACTGCTGTCAGACCTGGAGAACTTGTACCAGCAGGTAAAGTATTAGGTAAATCTGGTGACACTGGTAAATCTACAGGACCTCATTTTCATATTGAAGTTCATACTGTAAAATCTTATGGTGATGCTATCAACAAGCGAGATTATGGAACTGAACCTCCTGGTAATTTAATGAATTATGTTGTGCTGGGTGATACAGTTAAAAATGCTGATGGTGGTATTGAAACAAGGAATATAATGGTCGGTGAAGCGGATCCAGAATTTATTATTCCAATGAGTCAAATGCCCATGTTTATTCAAGGAATAATAGAAGAAAAAATAAAATCTCTCAATCCTTATTATGACACTACAAAAGCATCAGCAAATATTATAAAAACTTCTTTTGGGAGTGCTGATAAAAAGTATTCTGCTGGTGCTATAATTAAAGCAACTAATATAATTGAATATCATGAAGCACTGTCTTCATTTACTCCAGGCGATAATGATTACATTAAAAAGGGATTTACTAGTGTTGGAAAAAGTAAGACTAAATGGAGTTATGTAAAGTCAAATCCAAGAAAAAATATGATTTTTCCGTATCAAAACACTGGTGATGTTCCCACTATTGGATGGGGAACTACTTATTATTTTGATACCAATAGTAAACCAGTAACTATGAGCGATCCTCCAATTTCTTTATATCGTGCAGATGCACTTTTGAAATCGTATGTTAATAAAAATATCTTGCCTGAATACTCTAGAGAATTTAAGTATTGGAATAAGTTTAGCGATTCACAAAAAGCATCTATAATGAGTTTGGGTTATAACTTAGGTAAGTATTGGGTTTATGGCACTAACTTTTACAGATTACTGCAAGATGGTAAAATTGCTGCAGCGGCAAAAGAAATACCTAATGATATACCTGATAGAAGAGCAGAAGAACGCAGACTGTTATTAACAGGACCTCAAATTATTCTGGGTCCGAAAACGGTAGGTGAAGGGAGAGTTGGTAGTGGAATACCATTTATTCCTCCTTTCTTGTACAACTTGTTTAATAAACCTACTACTAAAAAAACAACAAGTTTAAATAATATTGATCCTGCAGAACAAATGGAAGTTGCCAGATCTTATAGAAATAATTTTGATTTTGCTGATACTACTAATGAAATAATTGCTTTTTACAAACCAACTGTTTACTATCCTGAGTCATGATTAAACCACTTCAAAATATTATAGGTCCATTTAGTAAACCAGTAAAGATAACTGCTCTGACGAGAATGATTCCTCGTAATCGTAGGAACGTGGAAACGATTGATAGAAATTTTTATGGAATAGTACAATTAACACCAGAGATGCTTGAACTATTAGGAATAGATGAAGAGTCTTATGTAGTTCCTAGAACAGAATTTAAAAATATAGTAGAGAAAAAAGATATTGATGATTGGTCTTATTTACTAAAAAGGTTTGATTTATTATTAAATAATTTAATTAAATTTCTTGGTAATATAAGAAGATATAATTATCATAAAATTTTATTATCAAAACTTGAGCAAAAAGAAATTGAAGAACGTCATAATAAACTCCATGAAAAACTGTTAGAGAAAGAAGAAGATAAGAAAGTAGTTGCTAAGTCAAAACTCACAGACAAAGAAAAACTTGATAATTTAATAAATGGACTGATAGCATTAGGATTTGCTCAAGGATTGGTATCAACAAATTATGAAGATTTATCTGGTCTTGCTACTGGACCTGTTCACAAAAGAGGTGCTCAACTAGCAAAAATGTTGATGCAAAAATATGGATTGAAAGATTTTCAAGCTGCTGCTATGGTAGGAAACTTCATTTATGAATCTGGATTAATTGCTTACAACGTTGAAAATACTAGTCCTTATGATGCAGAAGAACCATTACCACCACCTTGGGGTACACCACGGACAGGTTATGGTTGGGCACAGTGGACTGGTGGTAGATTAAATGTATTTATTGAGAAATTTCTTGGCGGTGGTCCAAATAAAAGAGGTAGAGCAGCTACAACAGATGACAACTGGAAAATGCTCACTTATGAATTAGATGGACCTTATAAAAGTGTCATTGATGGTTTGAAGACTCAAACTAATGTCACTGATGCAACAATATATGCAGAATTAAATTATGAAGGTGCATTAATTAAGGCAAATGATAAACGTATTGCTGCAGCAAAAGGAGTTCTGAAAGAACTAAGATCACCAACCGCCACTAAGGCAAAAGGTGGAATTATGATACCAGAAATATTTAAGAAGCATACTATACAATATGATACTGTAAATAAGACTAATATTTTATCAAACTTTATTGTTGATAGACCTACAATTATCAATGTTGCACAATATAATGAACCTTTAATTATTATTCCTATTAAGAGACCAATCGGTATAAGTATACTAAAAACATTATTTGAAAGACCATTCAGAAGAATTGAGCAAATGTTCTTTGCTAATCAACGTAGATTAAATAGAAAAAAACCAAGTATATACAAGAAAAGTGATAGTGTAACTAACAGAACTAACAGAAATATTATTGCAAAATCTCAAACAAATGTCGGTTCTGTTTCACCATCATTCCTCTCTTCTAAATCAACAAAAACTTTACAATCATCTATTAAAAACAAAATAGAAACTGACTTTACATCTTCTAAGCAATCTGATAATAAAATTTCTAATACTATTCCTAGATTTAATTCCACTCCACCATCTGACATGTCAAAAAAGCAAAATTTTAACATGATCTCTCAAGAAACTGAAGATGTTTTTGGTCAGGATATTATTTTACTCACTCAAGACATTATTGTAACTGAGTGATAAAACTTTTATAGATATCATACAACAAGAACCATAATTTAAATGGCTACAGCAAATGAATCTAAAACATCTCCCATAGGAGAAGTAAGAATTTATGATGCTCCTACTCAATCTAAAATTTGGGAGGCTGTTCCTACTGGAACTCCACTCATCGCAAAGGAAATTATAGAATTTGAGTATATTGAGAGCATTTATGATTCTTTTGTGCGAGCGAATATGAGTATATTTGAATCATCTGGTGCTTTTGAGAAAGCATTTAATGGTTGTGGCGTAAGAAATTTTTGTATGATTGAAGTGGTACAATTTAATGATCCATTAAAAGATACTGACGATTCTACTAGAACGAGAAAAGATCTTTCTTTTACTGGAGCTAATTGTTTTTTTGTTAGTAAGGTAAGGCAAATTATTCAAAACAAAAAACAAATATATGAGTTAGAATTAGTAACTAGAGATGCTCTGACATCTCTTGCATCTAATGTCTTATCTACATGGCCTCCTAATGAATCTACAAAAATTGATTATAATTTTATAGTAGAAGATATATTAAAGAGATGGATTTACGCTACAAAAAAACTTGATGTTCAAGAAGATAAGTCCAAACCAACCACCAAATATAATGGAAATGGTATGCAACCATTTCAAGTTATTCATGATATATGCAGTAAAGCAACATCAGTGCGCTGGAGTTCTTCTGGGACACAAGAAGAAACTGGTGCTACTGGTTACATGTTTTTTGAAAGATATGATGCATACAAATTTACGTCTGTTGCAAGTTTAATTAATTTGTCTGCGGGTGAGGAGGCAAAAGAATCGCATAGATATAAAATTATTGCAGCAAATTCTAGTGAAACCACACCAAAAGAACAAGCATATAGCATACTTTCTTATAAATTTAATGATGATGAACAAACGTCAGATGTAATTCAAGAAATTAGATCAAAGAAAAGAGGTAAACCAGCAACGTTTGTTTTAGACCCTCACGGACAAGTTTTTAAAAAAATTGAATCACTTGACCCAATAAAAGATCCCTGTGAAGTAACTTCAGTTGATAAAAGTTTCGTTAGAAACACGTATAAAGAAGTTGGTTATTATGAATATTCTGCTTACAATAGTTGCTCAAATGAATTAGATAATGAACCTTTGAGTGTTGCACTAACATCTTTAAACTATTCCGCTTTACTTGAAGAATTAAGAACAAGAAATTCTGTATTAAGAGTAAATGGTAACTTTGATATTTCTTCAGGAGATAAAATCTATATTACAGTTCCTGAAATTAAAGGTGATGGCGCTTCTGCTACCAGTCCCAGCGATAAATATTCAGGAACATATGTCGTTACTAAAGTTGCACATCGTTTAGAAAATTACAAGTTTTTATACACTGATTTAGTGATTGCTAAAATCAAAGATAAATCAGGCGCAACCGTAAAAGTACCACAATAATATAAATGACGCAAACCACTGTAGATCAAATTTGGTATCAGGGAAAAGAACTGAGATCACCAGGAAGAAAGTTCTTGGGTTTTATCGTTGTAGATGAAAATAAAGATAAAACACATAGTCAGAGATATCGCGTAAGAATTCCTGCTATTCATGGTTATGCTGATCTCAATGGCAAGAATGCTGAAAGTGATAAAATTACACCAAATTCTGCGCTACCATTAGCTAGATCTCATGCTAGTATGGGAGATCTTTCTCAAAACGTAACGGGAAGTGGTAATGGAAAATTTGATGCTGGAAACTGGGTTATTGTTGAATTCAGTGATTATCAAAATTTAAAAGATCCTGTTATTGTTGCTAAAGACTCCGCAACCAATGCTATCTACGGTAGCAAAAATAAATTCAATGCGATGAGTCAGTATATTCCATCGCAATTAGTAAAACCAAATCCAGAATCAAAAGTTCTTCAGGCTACTGGTGCCTTCAATGGTTGTACGGAGGTAGTTACTGATGCACAGATGATTCCTGCCAATGGTGTAGGTGCTCAGGGAGCAGATAAATGTGGTCAGAGTGGTGCTATCAAAAATTCTTTTTCTGCCAATATTGCTGATTTCTTAAAGATTATTCAAGATACAGATGGAAAAATAGGTAGTAAATTTATAGACAAATATACAGGAGAACTGTTTGAAATAACAAACTATATTACACAATATACTTCTGCGATTTCAGGATTGTTTAGAAGTGCAACAGGATGGATTAAGGCACAGATCACGAAATACACGAGAAAAGCAATTGATATGTTGGTCAAAGCAATTATGAGACCAATCAAAAATGTAACAAAAATTGTCAATGAGACTATTGAAAAAATTCTTGAAATGGTTGGTTGTACTTTTGGTAATTTAGAAGCTTTAATTTCTAATATGATTGAAAGTCTTTTAAATTCTTTACTTGATCAGGCATTAAGTGCTGTTTTTGGGTGTCTTGATTCATTAGTTGATGGTATACTTAATGAAATTATGAGTGAGGTATTATCACTAGTTGATAGTATAATTTCAGCAGTTTCTGCTATTGCTGGATTTATCGGCGGTCTCGGAGATTTATTTGGTGAAGCAATCAATGCAATCCTTGAATTCTTAGGAATTAGTTGCGGCGGAAGTGATAAGTGTGGACTTGGTGATACATTCATTACTAAAATTAATACTCCTGGTGAGTATGGTGTTTCTGGTAATATTTTAGGATTCTTAAGTAGTGGTGTCGGGGCGATCAGTAATATTACCAGAGATATAGATAAATCTTCTGAAGAAGCTTCGGCGGCGGCAGAAGAAGCAGCAAAGGGTGTTGATCTAGGAACGTCAACATATGATGGATCAAATACTGGAAATAGTGCTCTTAATAATGCTTTTAACACAGCATCACAAATATTAGGACCACAAGTTTCTGGAGTATTTGATTTTTGTAATCAAATATCAGATAACAATACATCTAGCGATCCTAATAATAATAATGGTGCTGGAACAAATGTAGTTATTGTTGGTGATGAAAAATATACTTACTATATGATAACTCCAGTGGGGAGTTCTGTTAAGACTGGTTCTGCTCAATCATTTGAAATTACCAGAGATAATGATACTATCCCTGGGGTAATTAATTTTCTAGTCTATTTAGAACCAACTAACACAGCTAGAGTTGTGGGTATTACAACTGGGTTAAGTTCTGGTGGTGATTTAAATCGTAATGTTACTTTATCTGCATCTGATTATGCTGAGGATCCAAAAAGTCCTAGTAGGAAACTGCCAATTGCAAATAATGTAGTAATTTCTGAAAGAATAACATTTGATGTGGGGCAAAAGAGAAAAACTGTTATAGTTCCTACATTGAAGTCTAATTCACCAGATTCAACTACTTCTGAAGTTACTTATACTGCAGGATTGTTTAGATCAGCAGATGATATAAATGACAGTAAGTATCCTGAGACTAATGTACCTAATACTTCATCAACTTTGAATACTGTAACTGGTATTATTACGTTTGATTTACCAGTTAAGTCTCCAGACATTGATACTCAAACCAATGACCCGCCAACTATAAATTCAACTAATTTAACTTATTCATCACAAGATCAATCAGTTCTTGCTGGTAACTCTTTAATCTTCACAATAACTAGATCACCAGTTACTGCCGAAGCATCGCAGATTAAAGTAGTAACTATTCCAAATACAGCACAGGATGGTATTCATTATACTGGTGGTCAAGCATATATCAATTTTGCTCCTAATGAAGCCTCTAAAAGTTTTAGTGTAACTACATTAAATCCTGGCAATATTACTAATACAGCACTTGATCTCAAAGTTAGATTGACTGATGTTGTTGTTCCTAATGGGATGACAAGTAATTTGGGAGGTTCATCAGTAAATAATAGAACTTCAGTAGGAAGCGGAATAACTTATAAAGGTAGTATTACATACGCCGCAACTAGTAATACTCTTAGTTCTTCTGTGGTTCCATTATGCCCAGCAGATATTATTATCACATCACCTCCTCCAACTTGTATTATACATCCTGATGTTCAAGATCTTTACATTGGTTTGATTGCCCGCACTACAGTTGCTGGTTATACTTTATCGTATCAATGGCAAAAAACTTATAATCCCACTTCTGGTTGGACTAATGTAACAGATGGAACACGTTCAGAAACAGTCAATCAATATGTTACTAATTTCCAGCAACTAACAACGTTAGTCATAAGTGGAGTTACAATAGCTGTTTCTGGTTGGACCTCAAATATTGTTCCCACAGCTGCGACAGTTACCTATTCTGGTGCTACTTCGCCAACACTTGGTTTTAGACCATCATATCTCCTGAATGATGAAGAATATTATAGATGTTTGATAACAGCAACTCCTTCAATTATTACAACTGGATTAACTACAATTTCGGCTGTTACAGTACCAACCTATCTGGGTGTTACTTCTTCTGGAGTATTTTTAACAACAATTAATTGTTCCCCCACTGTTCCCTCAGGAGTCGTAATTACATATAGTGGTACGACTCCAACACCAGGAGGTGTTACTGTTGCAAGTGGTGTTGTTTGTTTAACTCCCATTCAATCAATACCAGAAGTTCCTACTATTAGACCTGTTACATTACCTGAAGCAACTGGTCTAATACCTCCTCCATTGCCTTCAAACCCAGATGGACCAAGAATTGAACCAGTCGTTGATCCAACAATTAGAGGACCAGTTATTGCTCCAGCTGTTGTTGGACCAAATGGAGATGTCATTTCAGTTATTATTCCAGAAAATCTTCCTACATTCAGAAGTATTCCTCTTATTCCTATTATTGGTTCTGGTGTAGGTGCTACTGCACGAGCTGAACTTGATGATAATGGAAAATTAAGTAATATTATTATCAGTTCAAGAGGATTTGGTTATACACCAAATATTATATCTAATAAATTTGGTTGCGGTATTCTCAATCAAATTAATGTTTCTGTGGTCGGTGGATATTATGAAACTTCCCCTACAGTGTATGTAGATGATGACCCAGAAATTGCGGTTGCAGCAATTAATGACGCTGGTCAAGTTGTGGAAATTAGAATTGTAAATCCAAAGAATAAAGTATATGATTCTATTCCTAGAATTGATATAATTGGTGATGGTTATGGTGCTGCTGCTATAGCAACAATTAAATACGTTGATTGTGCAAAGGTTGCTGATGAGTACTTGCGGGTGGTTGATAAATACAGTACTAGCATTATTGGAAATGTGAAAGTGGAGGATTGCCCATAAATGTCTCAGTCAGTAAAACAATCAGTCACAGAGAGAGTGAATCAGGTCACTAATGTGACCGAAGAGATTATAACTACTATATTAAAAAGTAAGTTCCAAATTACTGAAACAACCAATCCTAATGATGCTAATTTAGAATTACGTCATTGGAGAGCAAGTGCAATTAGATGGCAGCATGATGGATCTATAGTAATTAATGCTAGAAATAGAGAAAATTTTGCTGCTAATGCTGGTTTCATTCATACTCATTCTACGGGTCAAACATATGTAATTGCAGAACATAATGTTATGATTTCTGCAAAAGGATATGCGAAAACTGGCGGCGGCGCCGCTGGATCTCAGAATGAAAAAAGTTTAGAACTTTATGGTCGTGGTGATATACATATTGAGTCTGATGGAAAAGGTGGTGTTTATATCACTGGCAAGAATATTGAAATTAATGCTGATAACAATATTATTTTAAGAGCAGGCAATCAAGTTAGTATTAATACAGGAGCTCAAGATCTGGCAGCGTCACTGTCTTTATCCAAGAGTATCGGTAGTGGTAAATTTGTAGTGTCTACGGGAGTTTATGAACTGGCAACAGCAACTTATAAAGAAACTGTGACAGGATCTAAAACTATGGAAAATTATGGTGAAATATTATCCTCACAAAAATTAAATCCGACGCAACCAGCAGCAACTGGACCTTCAGCACATATTGAAACCAAAGAAACAGTAGGATCTTTGGTTCATAAAATTGATCATGATTATATTCTTGATATTGGCGGTAAAATGTTACTTAGAGTAAAAAATGATCCTACTAAAATTTTAGGTCCGTTGAATACTGGCGAGGCTGGTTATCCAGCAATGCCAGATGCCGCTATGAAACAAGAAATTGGTGGTAGCAGACAATCTATTCTCACAGCTGGGTTGAAGCCACCGTATGCTCAAGATAGAATTAGTATTGATAGAGGTAATTGGTTTTGTGAAGTTCAACTGGCAGCACCAAACTCAACAGCTGTTTCTGCTGGTAGTATTACAAAGGGGGATATTATTTTCCAGACACAAGGAATTGGTCTTATAGGATTAGAAACTAGGACACCAGCAAGTCCTATCATAATAAGAAGCGCCGATAGTATTCAAATGGATGCTCTTGGTGCTAAGGGAATAATTAATATGATAGCGACGCAGGAAATTAGAGGAACTGCCATAAGAATTAATTTAAATTGAGGAGATAAAAATTGAAGCATGTATTGGGAAAGCATTGTTTTACAGAGGCATATGGATGTGATAAAGAACTTTTAGATAACGAACAGTTTTTAAAAGATCAAATTATTGCAGCAATAAATAAAACAGATCTGAAGTTGTTAGATATTTCATCTCACAAATTTAGTCCTCAGGGTGTTACAATAGTAGCACTGTTGTCTGAAAGTCATATAAGTATTCATACATGGCCTGAGAATGGTTCTGCTGCACTTGATGTTTTTACCTGCGGTAAAACAAATCCAGAAATTGCTATGTTTCATATGATATTGGCTTTGCGATCAACAAATCATAATACCAAATGCATAGAACGCTAATGTATAAGGTTATCGCAAGGCACGTATTAACTGAAGAAGAGGGACTGGTTAAGGTTTATTTCCTTAACGATACCCCCTTTACATATGATTCGCTTGATGATATAATGAAAGAAGATCAAAAGATTCTTGAAGAAGCGATTCATTTTCCTACATTATCAATTGAAGAAATTCATCAAAAATCTGCTTATCTTCTTGAGGAGGGTTTACATCCTTTATTAAATAGTGTAGAATTACACCCAGAAAGTGTTCTTCCTGATATGCTTCTATGAAATACAGACTTGATGCCAGATATGTGTGGTATAATCAAGGAACACAAATAGTTCTGATGTATTTTATTCAAGGTATTCCATTTAGTTTTGAAGAACTTCCAGATACTGCAAAGCAGGATTTAGAACTTATTAATTTGGCAGATTGTGAAAGAAGATATAATCTTGACGATCTCTACCAATCAAATTATTATTTAATGATGGAAGAATGTCATCCCGAGATGTTTGAACTGGAGTTAGAAAATCCAGAAATTTTACCTAATAAGTAATGCCCTTGTAGCTCAGTGGTAGAGCAACGGTTTTGTAAACCGTTGGTCGTCTGTTCAAATCAGATCGGGGGCTCTTAAAGTATCACTTTAAAATCTATTATGTCTTCGTATAAATCTCCATATAATTTTATTGATCCGAGATATCCACTGCTTAGTTGGATGAGAGTAGTTGGCAATATGTTATTTGTTGTTGGTTATGTGGTTATTCTTTTTACTAGTGTTGAAGTTGGAATTTATTTTAGGATGATTGGTAATGTTTTATCATGGCCCCATTTTCAAAAAATGAAAATTTATGATATACTTACCATCAGAGCATTTTTTGCTGTTGTTGAAAGTGTAAAACTCATTCAAATTTGGTTTTTCTAATGTCACTAATTTCACAAAGAGATAGACAACTTGCAATTGATGCATTTAATCACTATATTGATTTTCTCTCCAGTGAGGTAGAATTTCTTGAAAAAGAGGATATGCTAGATGATCCTGATTATCAAGAATATAAATCAGAACTAACTGAATCCTATGCTTTGGTGAATTGGATCAAACTAGAATATCAGAAAAATGAAAATTAATCTCTGGTTTAGTAATGATATGAATCAATGGAGGTGGACTCTGATTGATGATTCTCACATTACGATGAAAATGGAGTCAGGAGGTCAGGAAAAGCTGATAAATGCTATGGATGATATTTATAAAACTGTTAAATACTTGCGTGGCAAACAAGGACTGGAAACAGAGTGATGGATTATACTACAAAAGAAGAAGTAAAGGAGATGATTGATGCTGCCATAAGAAAACACAACAGAAATGCTTCTATTATTTCTATGTTTGTTGGTTGGTTTGTCCTTGCTTTATTCGCTGAAGGACTCCTAAGACTTATTGGCGTAATTCCACCCGTACTACCATGGCTCAACATTACCCTGAAATAATCGGGGTCTTACTCTTACTAATATTTCTTGCTACAATGACCTATCATGGAATCATGATTCACAAAGGTTTGCGTGGTTATAGACATCATGCAAGAGAAGAACACGAATCAGAAAATATGCGACGAAGATTAGAGGAAATGATGGGCGAAAAAATAAATGATCACTGAGGAAGATATAAAAGAATTACAAGAAAGAGTTTTAGATTTAAAAATGATAGAGCTCTTTGAAGAACCATCCACCTACGAAGACGAAGATTATGGAAATGACAGAATTTATTGATTTTATTTCAAAAGAACTTTTGATTTCTGTTGTGTTTATTGGCGGGGTTCTGATAGGTTATATAAATGGTATAAAAGATTCTGGAGGTTTATGAGAAAACTAAATGATACACTACTCGGAATCACGGTAGCAATCATTGACTTTATCTACCGTGGATTACCAATACAAAGATTTTGGGTGCTTGAGACGATTGCTAGAGCACCATACTTTGCCTTTTTAAGTGTGCTACATCTCAGAGAAAGTCTAGGACTTAGAACAGAAGCACACTACTTTCTAATGAAAGAACACTTTGCACAGACAATCAATGAAACCGAACACCTTATTGAAATGGAGTCGCGTGGCGGAAGCGACCGCTGGTTTGATCGCTTTTTCGCTTATCATTTGGTTCTCATCTATTATTGGATTCTGGTGGTTTATTATTCTATTGCTCCCGTTTCTGCTTATCACCTGAACGCAGGCATTGAATATCACGCAACAGAAACTTACTTAAACTACCTCTGGGACCACCAGGAGGACACCAAGATTGCAGAGATTGCAACTGATGAGATGAACCATTATATTGAGTTAAACAGAGCCATGGCTATGATATGATGTTTCA
>Ga0194130_10002714_pt1 | contig 25088 bp, 23 predicted proteins | sample TA2KigsurfametaG_FD_160084 | JGI IMG/M metagenome (GOLD analysis project Ga0194130, IMG submission 160084) | Freshwater microbial communities from Lake Tanganyika, Tanzania - TA2015050 Kigoma 12 surface | ecosystem: Environmental > Aquatic > Freshwater > Lake | place: Tanzania: Lake Tanganyika... | reverse complement strand
TGAAGAGCTGGTAGAAAAAAACGCTGGATTTCCGAGCAGCGTTTTCTTCATGCACTCAACTACTGCATGCTGCTGCCTGGCCCCGAGGCGATGCAACTCGCGACCTATATCGGTTGGCTGATGCACCGCACCCTGGGTGGCCTTCTCGCCGGCTGCCTGTTCGTACTGCCCTCATTACTGATTCTGATCACGCTGTCGTGGGTGTACCTGGCGTTCGGTGACGTGCCAGTGGTGGCTGGGGTTTTATATGGCATCAAACCCGCGGTGGTGGCGCTGGTGCTGGCGGCCGCATGGCGTATCGGGCTACGTAGCCTTCGCAATCCTTGGCTGCTGGCGATTGCCTTGCTGGCATGCGTATTGATCAGTGCCGCACGCTGGCCTTTCCCGGCAGTGATCGGTATGGCTGCCCTGCTGGGTTTTGTGGGCACCCGTTTCTGGCCGGCGGCATTCGAGCAAGCTGAACATCAGCACGCAGGCAGTCCCACTGTAAAAGCCGCGGTGATTGATGACCACACGCCCTCACCTGCACACAGCAGTTTCAATTGGCGCGCGATGCTCAAAACTGCAGCGAGCGGCATCGTGATCGGCGCTGTCGCACTGTTGGTTCTGAGTTTAATGCTGGGCTGGGATCACCCGCTAGTTCAGATGGGCTGGTTTTTCACCAAGGCGGCGCTGCTGAGTTTTGGTGGTGCCTACGCGGTGCTGCCCTATGTGTATCAAGGTGCGGTAGATCACTTCGCCTGGTTGAGCGCTGGCCAGATGATGGATGGTCTGGCGCTAGGCGAAACCACGCCGGGTCCGCTCATCATGATCGTGGCATTTGTCGGCTTTGTGGGTGGCTGGACCCACGAGGTATTGGGCCCTCTCACCTTGTTCTGGTCGGGATGCGCTGGCGCTCTCGTAGCCACTTTTTTCACCTTTCTGCCCAGCTTCGTTTTCATTTTGGCGGGTGCGCCGTTGGTGGAGGCGAGTCGCGGTCATCCGCAACTCAACGCGATTCTCAGCGCCATCAGCGCCGCCGTGGTCGGGGTGATTGTCAGCCTGGGGGCACTCTTCGCGGCGCATGTGTTTCATCTCGAGCAAGTGCTGGCGCGCTGGGATTGGCTGGCCGTCCTCATCGCCACCGCCGCTTCCGTTGCCCTGCTGCGCTTCAAGATCAGTGCTGTCCGCGTGCTGCTGGCCTGTGCGATCACCGGCCTCGTGATATCTTACGCGCCCATTCGGCCGGTTTTTTAGCCTGAATTCGCCACACAGCTCGGTGGCGTGGCCCCCAATTCAGTAAGCCATGACAGAACGATTCATTCCGGTTGCCGATTTACGCTACTTGCAATCGGTGCCGCATATCCCATCATCGCTGACCCCGGCCACGGGCCTGCTGTCTGATCAGCTGGGCAGGCCGTTGCGTGATTTGCGCATTTCTGTCACCGACCGCTGCAACTTCCGCTGCGTGTACTGCATGCCGAAAGAGGTGTTCGACAAGGACTACCAGTTCCTGCCGCAAAGCTCGCTGCTGTCGTTTGAAGAAATCACGCGGGTTACAAAAATATTTGTCGCACACGGTGTTGAAAAAATTCGGCTGACCGGGGGCGAGCCGTTACTGCGCAAGCATATTGAGAAGCTGGTCGAGATGCTGGCCGGCCTAACCACACACGCCGGCAAGCCGCTCGATCTGACCATGACCACCAATGGCTCGCTGCTGACCAAGAAAGCGCAGTCACTGAAAGATGCTGGTTTGCAGCGAGTTACGGTATCGCTGGATTCGCTCGATGACACAACATTCAAGCGCATGAATGATGTTGATTTTCCGGTGTCGGATGTACTGCAAGGTATTGAAGCCGCTCATCGTGTCGGCTTGGGCCCGGTGAAAGTGAATATGGTCGTCAAGCGCGGCGTGAATGATCAAGAGATCATCCCGATGGCGCGCTACTTTAAAGGCAGCCAGGTTATTTTGCGTTTCATCGAGTACATGGATGTCGGCGCCTCAAATGGCTGGAAAATGGATGAGGTAATTCCTTCAGCTGAAGTCGTGCGCCGCATCAGTGAGCAGATGCCGCTGGAAGAAGTCGGGCCGAACTACACCGGTGAAACTGCCGAACGCTGGCGCTATGTCGATGGTAGCGGCGAGATTGGCGTGATCTCTAGCGTGACGCAAGCTTTCTGTAGCGACTGCAACCGTGCTCGTTTATCGACTGAAGGCAAGCTATTCACCTGCCTGTTTGCGACCGGCGGTCATGATCTGCGCGCGCTGCTACGGGCCGGTCACAGCGATGACGAGATCATTGCCGCAGTCGCGCACCTTTGGTCGAAACGTGATGATCGCTACTCTGAGCTACGTACCATTAACACCGAAGGCCTTGCCCGACCAGTGCGTAAAGTAGAGATGTCCTACATCGGTGGATAATGACGAAATCGTCACCCCGGCGAAGGCCGGGGTCCATGATCGATGGTAGTCAAGATTTTTATATTCACTCGTGACCCACTCCCTCCGTCAAATCACTGAATCCATCGCCGGATTTGACGCCGAGTCATTGCGCGTCGAGATCGCGCAGCAAGCGATTGCACAATGCATCCAGCCAATCACCCAAACCGAGCGCTTACCACTCAAGCAGGCGCTCGGCCGCACACTGGCGAGTGATATCACTGCGCCGATCAACGTACCATCGTACGACAATTCAGCGATGGACGGTTACGCGTTTCACAGCGCCGATCTGACTCAAGGCACTGTCACGCTCAAGCTTGCAGGTAAAGCTTTCGCTGGGCACCCTTACCACCCATCAGTAAAAAATGGTGAATGTGTGCGCATCATGACTGGCGCATTGATGCCGCATGGCTGCGATACAGTCATTCCGCAAGAACTGGTAACGGTCACAGAGGATCAGACGATCCACTTTGCATCGGAACGTATCAAGCCGATGGGCAACGTTCGACTGGCCGGTGAAGACTTGTCGGTCGGTAGCGCCGTGTTACATCGCGGTCGTTCACTGACGCCGTCAGATCTGGGGGTGATTGCCTCGCTTGGCATCGCTGAGCTCGACGTGACACGCAAACTACGCGTCGCGTTCTTCTCCACGGGCGACGAGCTATGCTCGATTGGTCAGCCGCTTGATGAGGGCTGTGTCTACGACAGTAACCGCTATACGCTGCAAGCGATGCTTGATCGCGCTGGCTTTGAGGCGATTGATCTCGGCGTGGTACGTGATGATCCGTCAGCACTGGAAAAAACATTGCACGATGCATGCAGACAAGCCGATGCTGTGATTACTACCGGTGGTGTATCTGCAGGTGACGCTGACCACACCCGCGCTTTAATGGCCCGCCTGGGCGAAGTCATGTTCTGGAAAATCGCCATGCGGCCCGGGCGGCCGATGGCCTTTGGGCAGCTCAAGGTGGATGGAAAAGATACGGTGTTCTTCGGCTTGCCCGGTAATCCAGTCGCTGTGATGGCGACGTTTTATTTCTTTGCGCGCGAGGCACTGTTGCACCTGCAGGGCGCGACACCAGATCAGCTACCCTTAATTCAAGCGACCAGCGCCGATCTGATTAAAAAACGTCCCGGACGTACCGAGTACCAGCGTGGTGTGCTGACCTACGATCACCAGGGCAAAGCCCATGTCCGACCCACCGGCGCGCAAGGCTCAGGCATTCTCAGCTCGATGTCTGAAGCGAACTGCATGGTAGTTCTTGCCCATGATCGAGCCGATATTCAAGTGGGCGAATCGGTCACTGCAATTCCATTCACGGGATTGATCTGATAGCCGCCACGCCCGCATTCATTTGCCGGTGATTTGCCGGCGATTTACAAACGATTTGGCAAGGACTTAAATCGATTTATCGCAGGAACGTCCTGCGCACGTCTGTCACCTAGTTGGTCCCACATTTGCCAGAAACAGACGCACGATGGATACCTATATTCACCCACCTTCAGACCCGGACGTTGCCGCTATCGTCGCGCAACTTAGCGACGGTCTACAAAACGTTCAGCAAACACTGGAACAGTGCCAAGAACAGCTGAAGCAAGGCTATACGCTAGGCGAGCTGCGCGGCATCCCAGCATCTGGCTATGAGGCACTCTACAAGATTGCATATGATTTATGCGATCAAGGCGATTTCCATCATGCGCTTCCGATTGCGCTGCAATTGGCTCTTCACAACGGGAAGGATAGTCGCTACCCCTTCATTGCCGGCACTTGCTTGCAACGGCTCGGTCATATTGAGCCAGCGATAGTGATGTATGCGCTCGCCCTAGATACCGAGCCGGAACACGCGGCCGCATGTTACCGATTAGCAGAGTGTTTGATTGCGAACGACAAGTCTGATGAAGCGGCACAATTTCTGAACAAGGCAGTCGAGCTCAGCTATGGCGATGACTCAAGGCGCGAGCTGATGGCGATGGCGAAAAACAAACTTGATCAGCTACGCTGATCAAGCGGAACCAAGTACGAGCTACATACACGTACTGGGTCGGGCCTGGTATTTGGCAGGGTGACGCCCGCGACCAGTGGCCAACGATGAAACTCGGTTGCCAGACCGGGATCCTGTACCCGCGTCAACTGATGAATATCGATAGGCGTACCGGATCCACTCATCAGCGCTGATTGATGGCTCATGCGCTGGCGGTTTCGTGATGATTGTCACGGGAATAACCAAGCTGCCTGAATTTGCCATAACCGTAGTGCTTACCGTAACGGTAGCTACTGGCTTGCTCGCTCAGGTCGTTGAAAACCACACCTTTGGCGGCCAATCCTGCACGTGCCAGCCGCTTGAGTGATTCGGCAATCTCACCGGGTCGTGTGTGCCTGGCTCGGGCTATTAATAGAATTGCACCGGCATGGGTTCCGAGCACGAGGCTATCGGCGACCGCTAGTAGCGGTGCCGCGTCGATCAGCACAACGTCATACTGCGGTGCCAACTCGTTCAGTAGCGTGGCTAGCGATGGTCGGAGTAATAGCTCGGCCGGATTCGGTGGTAAGTGGCCAGTCGCGATGAAATCTAGATTCTCTAATACCGAAGGACGCAGTACCGACACGATAGCCTCACCACTCAGCACATCTGACAGGCCATGCGCTCGCTCGCTCTGAAAATACCGATGCAGCTGACCATCGCGCAAATCACCATCGATCAGTAATACCCGCCTGCCTGATGCCGCCATAACCGCTGCCAGATTCACCGATACAAAAGATTTGCCGATACCCTCGCTAGGGCCAGTGATCAATACGATGTTGTTACCACTCTGCCGCATGCAAAATTGCAGTGCGCTGCGTAAATTGCGCAAACCCTCGACTGCAATATCCATACTCGCCACGCGTGACAACACTGGCAGCTTGTTCTGATCTCGACTACTTGATGTCAGCGCGTGCTGTGTCTGACTGTGCGGAATACTCGCCTAAATCGGCAAACCAAACATACGCTCCAGCTGCTCTGGGTCATCGAGCGTGTTACGTACCGAGCGTCGCAAGAAGGCCAGCAGCGTACCGATGCATAAGCCGAGAAACATCGCCAAGGTAATGATTCTTGGGCGATTCGGGGTGACAGGCTGATCTGGTTTTTCTGGGGTATCGATCAGGCGAACATTACTGGTCCGCGCTACGGTAATCAGTTGCAGTTGCTGTGCTGATTGAGTCAGTGCGGTATACAGCTCACTATTCACCTTCACCTCGCGCGCGAGCCTGACCATCTCTTGCTCTAGCATTGGCAGCTGCCGCAGCTGGGTGGTGGTGTCGCGTAAATATTGCGCCACCTCACGCAGTTGCTGATCGATCGCGGTGACTACAGGGTGGGCTGCGGTATACCGCGACAGTAGCTCGGACCGTTTTTGCTCCAGCTCGATTTTTCGAGTACGTGCTGCGGATGAGCGCTGCAAGCCGAGTCGCCCTTCTTCGCCTACGTCGACCATACCGTGCGTATTGCGGTAGGCGTTATACCTTGCCTCGGCTAACTCCAGTTGACGCTTTACCTCGGGTATTCGCTGATTCAAATACGCCAATGATCGATCAGCCTCTTCGGTGCGTCGGGTGGTGTTCTGGGCCAAATACTCGCGGCTGATTTCAGTCAGCAAGCGAAATACCTCGAGCGCACTACTGCCCTTCAGGGTCGCCACGATCACACCGGATTGCTTACCAACTTCTTGTACATCGAGCGATTTTTGTACCGACTCGATCGCCACAACGCGTGAGCGGCAAATCAAGGTAAAGCGGATACCAGTACCGGCCTCGAGCCTGTTGATACGCAGCTCGATTGGGCCGTAGGCGGTCATCTCGTTCAAGGTTTGTCCGACCCTGCCCACAATATTGACCCCACTATCCGTATCGCTGAGCTGATAACGTCCAGCGCCTAGCGCACGCAAGCTGAAGGGATGATTCTCAAGGTATTTTGGTACATCAAATACACCTACCTCGATACGCTCATCACCCCACGCGTAGCCTCCCAACCCACGCAATTCGGGTATCAGATTGACCAAGCCTGTGGCTGTGGCCACCGACCCCAGCAGTGGGATCCGATCAGGCCGCGCACTGATATTTAAGCCCAGGCGATCAATTGCACGCGCAATCACGAGCCGTGAACGCATCAACTCCACCTCGGCAGAGGCTGCAGTCTTGTAGTCAATGATGGCGCCCGCCTCGCCTAAAATACTTTTTGGGTCGCGTTGTCCTTTTTCTTCGACCTGAACCATCAGGCTGGTTTCATAAACCGGCCGTGCTGTAAAAGCGTACAGCGTACCCACAAGAGTGATGATCACGGTCACCCAGCCGATCAACCAGGCGTTGGCGAGCAATATATCCAGATAGCTGCGTAAGTCGGTGTCTCGATCGTCGGAAAAAATAACAGGCTGCTCGCCCGCATAGCCTAGCTGCAGAGGGGATGTTGGCATCCGATGAATATCCGTAGGTCGGGTGAAAAAATGAATGTAATCAACGCCCGGGAGGTGGCGTCGTTGCAATAACTGCAGTCGGTAATGAGCCGGGAATCATCGCGCTGACGGTTCGACTCCAGTTCGTGAGTGGTGTGGCGGCGACGTACACCACATCTTTCGGTTGCAGTTCGAACCCCTCCGCAACCGCCAGCGCACCGGGTGCATTGGCGTCCAACTGGTAAACACGCGAGGTATTCACCGAGCGACGCACCACATACACCTTGCGTGCATCGCCAGTCACGGGATTGATACCGCCAGCTTCGCCCAATGCTTCGTTTAGCGTAAGCCGACCGTTACGCATGGCCAGCGCGCGCGGTGAACTGACTTCACCCGATAAAAATACCTTGTTATCGTCGCGTGACATCACGCGTACCAGATCACCATTGGCCAGCATGATGGCTGCGGGATTAACACCTCGCTGCACTATCTGCGGCAAGTTGATGATGTATGTTTTATGTTCGCGTGTCAGCAGCACCCGGCTCTGATCCGCCACCGGATTCATACCACCGGCACGGTTGATGGCTTCGGTCAATGTCATCGGAAGATCATTCACCGCCTGTACGCCCGGTAACTTGACCTCACCGTCGACATACACACGCTGGCTGCGGTAATGCTGCACCTTGAGTGTCACCTTGGGCTCGCGCAAGTAAGTCGATAGCTTCTTGGTCAGTAGCGAGTGAATCTCGCTGGTTGTGAGACCAATCACCTTGATGCGACCGGCATATGGAAAATCCAGCATCCCATTTTGGTCAACCTCGAAACCCGCACCCGGTTGCATCGGGCTGGCCGCGACACCAATTGGCCCCATACCCGCAGCGGGTTGCGGCGGCAACATGGTGGCTGATAACTCGGGATGATCCCAAACCACAATACTGAGCACATCACCCGCGCCGATACGATACGGCGCAGGCGTTTGCATTAATGCACTGATATCTTTAAGCGCGCGCTGCTCTCGCGCTCGCTGCTCGGATTGCACCAAAGCGGGTGTAATCGGTTCGATCGCGGGGTTGACTTGTTTGGCATCATCACCTTCAACTACCTCGGCCTTGGAGAACTGTATGCCGGGGGCCATCGAGGCGCAACCTGAGACGCTCAAGGCAACACTGCATGCAAGCAGTAGCAACTCGAGGCACTTGCTTGAGACGGCTTGAATCAACCGACCAAATATACAATTCGGTGCTGTCGCCAGCGTTCCATTTTTATTTTTTTGCACGACGATGCGTAGCCACTCCACCGCATTGCGTTCACCTCCACCCCAACTGATGTGGAGCGACTCTACGTGGGTGGTGGAGATAGCTACTTGACGGTACTCAGCCTTCGCGCAAGGTGAGTATGGGCGGTCTCGACAAGACGCGATGTAATCCGAACCAGCCCCCAGCAAGTGCACTGAGCACGCCCAAAGCGATACCCGCAAGTAGCACGGTGGGCCGGAATAGCCATTCGACGTCGAGCACCTGCTGCGCCAGTATCCAACCTACTGCAGTGGCACCAAGCGCCGCGAGCAGGCCAGCACTGCTACCCACCAATACACATTCCACCCATTGCGCCTGGGATAACTGCGCACGCGTAGCACCGAGCGCGCGCAATAGTGCTGATTCGTGCGCACGCTCGTGCTGCGATACCAGCATCGCTGCTGCCAGAACCATCACCCCGGCCGCCAGCGTGAACAAGAACAAAAACTCAACCGCACTAACCACCTGACCGATCACTTGCTGTACTTGCGCCACCATGCTGCCGACATCGACGACGGTCAAATTCGGGTAATCACGCACCATGCGGTTGACAAAATCTTGCTGCGTAGGCGGCAGATAAAACGCGGTGATCCAGGTGCTCGGCAGCGCATCGCCGGTTGCGGTATCAAGAATCACAAAGAAATTGACGCGCATGGATCCCCAGTCCAGTTTGCGAATACTGGTAATGGTGGTTTCGACCGGAATACCCGCTACATCGAAGCGTAGGCGATCGCCCAACTGCAAGCCCAGTGTTTTGGCGATGCCCTGTTCCACCGAGCTCTCACCGCGCGCTGTGCGTTCAAACCAGCGGCCTTGTACGATGTTGTTCGCCGGCGGCAAAGTCGGCATCGTGGATAGGTTGAACTCGCGATCGATAAGCCGTTGTGCGCGCTCCTCGGAAAAACTCTGAGGACCAATCACCGTGTCATTACGCTGAATCAGCCGACCACGAATCATCGGGTACAGCTGCGCATCTCGAATACCATTTTGCTCGAGCAGTACCTTGATTGGCTCACGCTGCTCGGGCTGTATGTTGATCATGAAATGATTGGGTGCGTCGGGCGGTGCTGATTGCTGCCATGCGGCGAGTAAATCATGGCGCGTCACGGTCAGCAGTAGCAAGGCCATCAAACCCAATGCAAGTGACACAATTTGCAGCACACCGGCTGCTGGACGACGCTTGAGTGAGTCCAACGCAAATCGCCATGCAGGTGCATCGAGCGAGGTCCGCAAGGTCCTGAGTACTTGCAGTAACACCCAGGCAAAGCCGACAAACAGCGCCAGTGCAGCAGCAAATCCACCGGCTGTCCAAAGCCCCAACTTCAACTCACCTGTCTGCCAAAGCAACAGAGTCACAAAACACAGCAGCGCAATCAAATAACCCGCCAGCGTGAACGGCTGCGGCACGGGATGCTCGCGGCGAATTACGCGGTTGTGCGGTACGTTGCGAAGCTGAAGCACCGGCGGTAGCGCAAAGCCCAACAGCAACAGCAATCCTGTCAATACACCTTGCAACAGCGGTAGCCAACCGGGCGCGGGCAAGCCAACTTGTATCAATGCGCCTAGCCACTGCAGCAACATGAAATGCGCAGCAAATCCCAACAGCGCACCAATCACGCCACCCGCCAACGCGATCATCAAAAACTCGATCAGATAAATCTGCGTGACTTCACGCTGCTGCAGACCAAGACATCGCAGCATGGCTACGCCGTCAAGATGACGCTGCATGAAACGTCGCGCCGCCAATGCAATCGCGAGCGCCGCCAGCATCGCAGTCAGCAAACTGACCAGCGCCAGAAATTGACGCGCTCGATCGAGTGTGGCGCGCATCTCGGGACGGCCAGCGTCTAGCGCTTCGATTTGTATACCGCGGGTATCGTTGGTTTTGATCTGATCTTCCAGCCATAGCCGGTACCGACGCACTTGATCAGCGTCGCCCGCGATTTGAAGGCGATAAGTGATGCGCGAGCCGGGTTGCAGCAGACCCGTCGCCGGTAAATCATCCAGTGCAATCATCACGCGCGGCGCAAAACTCATGAAGCCGGCACCGCGGTCCTGCTCAAGCAAAATCGTGGCGGTAATACGGAATGTCGCGTCACCGAGCTTGAGCTCGGCGTCCTCTGCTACTTGCCGTGAAGTGAGAAAACTGGCATCAACCCACACCTCGCCATGCTTGGGTGTGCCACGTGCTGATTCGGTGACGCCACCACGTTGCAACTGCAGGGCGCCGCGTAGCGGATAAGCCTCTGAAACGGCTTTGACTGCAACCAGCCGGGTATCGGTGTTATCGCCTTCACCGGTACCGGCCATGCTGGGGAAAGTCACGGTATCAGCAAGCGACAGACCGAGCCGCTGCGCTTCATCCCGCCAGCTTGAATTGAGCGGATAGTCGCTGCGAACCAATAAATCCGCGCCTAACAACTGCGCCGCGTCACGGCTCAGGGCACGGTTCATGCGATCGACAAAAAATCCGACCGCAGACGAGGCAGCCACCGCGATCACCAGCGCCAACAGCAAAAAACGTAGCTCGCCCGCGCGCCAGTCGCGACGTGTCATTCGCCACGCATGAGAAAAAATCAGGGCGATGTTGCGAATCATCCAAAACTCCAAAATTTCGCCCGCGTTATGCGCGGGCGAACGGATGATACCCCTGCTTGCAAAACTACATGGTGGCGCCCCGTTTGCCGCCTTGATAAGTGTGCTCGAAGTTTTGCTGGCAACGGGCGCAGCGCTCTGATGTGGGCATCACGGCCAAACGCTCAAACGGGATTGGGTAACCACAGCTGATGCACTCACCGAAGCTACCGTGCTGGAGCCGCTGACGCGCCTGTTGTACCGCGCGCAGCTCTTTTAGATCTCGCGTGACCGAGGCATTGCCTAAATCGACTGACAAGTCCGCGAACGACAAGTCACCCGGGTCGGGCGCCTCACCGGCGAGTTGAGAAAAATCTTCTTGCTGAACCAGCTCGCGCTGAATATCGTCCCGTAGCGCTTTCTCACGCTGCACCAGAATTTCTTCGATTTGTGCCCGGTGACGCTGACTCAAACGTTCCATGGTTATCTCCCATTCATTAAACAATTTAAAGGCACTGAAAAAAAGCCCAGGGCGTTGCACTGCCTTGCAGTGAACCTGTACTGTCTGAAATTTTTCGCCCAGTCAGTCATATTTTTAGAGGCTACAACTACCGTTTGCCGTTCAACGTATTGTGGGTTTTTTGACATACAGCGCACTTGATTGCACGCAAATTGATCAGTCGGTGATTCATCAAAAAAGGCAGTTGACTTGCCTCAATCGGACTACGCTGGATTTTTTACGGATTACCGCTAGACTTCCTCCTCCTTGTTAACCCTCTCCTTCAACCACGCAAAACAAGAGCCGAGCACAATCATGCAGAATGCCTACCAATTGAAATCTGAAGTAAGTTTCGATACGCTGATGAATACATTTCTTCATTCATCTGCGCTTACGGGCGATAGCGCACGCGAGATCTGGTTGTCGCGTCAAACCTTGCTAAGCCTAATGCGATTGGTGAAGTCGACGCAGCTACTTGATATCCGAAAATCAGTCAGGCAATTGGTCCCCGCAGATCTGATGTTGCGTCCGGTCCGAGGCACACGAAGCAAGCGTTTGACAGGCGGGCAGCCGGGGCAAACGCAATTCGTGTTCGGTGGCGATAATTAATCATTCTTCATGTCTAGCGCATAGATGCTCATCCGTGGTGAAGCACCAGCAACATCGCCCCCAGCAAGCCGAGCGACGCCCAAAGCGCCACGGTGAGCTGCGGATTACTCGCCGGCTTGCGAAACAGATCCCACACATATGCTGCCAACTTCGCCATACTTGTCTGCCAGTTACGTCGGCGCTCCTGCCCGTCCCATGCCTTGGCCACTTGGGCCGAACCAGCCCTGCTGCTTGCGCCAGCGTATTGATCTGCTTCTTGCCTTGAAATCCAAAGATCGTGGTGGGTGCGACGGCCTGGGTCTGACAATACCTCGTAGGCTTTGGTAATCAGCTGGAAGGTCTGCACCGACTTTGCACTACCCCCATTTTTATCTGGATGGAATTTGTGACACAGCGTTTTATAAGCTGCCCGGATCACCTCGGGTGGTGCGTCACGCGTCACCTTCAAATTATCGTAATGGGTATGTACGCGACTCATCTCGGTCAGGGTAGTTTTTTCAATAACAATAAAACCCTGTCTGGAAGAACTGCTTGAGCTTACGCAAGTTTACTGAGCAAGATCGAGCATGATTTTCAAAAGATGACGTGGACCATGTACATGATGTGAACAGATTGCTCACCTCAAGGTCGAACTCGATACAATCGAGATCGGGAGTTGCATCAATTGCAAAGCAGTGGGTCATCGTTGCTGACAGAACGCGCGCCAGAATATTCGAGACCGAGGGCAATCTGGATTAATTGAACGAGGTCGAAGATTTACTCAATCCCGAGGGTAGGTTTTCTGATGCCGAGATAAGCCGCGATGCCCGCGGTCGGTTTTGTGGCAAAGGTAATCGACAGCGCTCGCATACCGCTCAGCCCTTGGTCACCAAGGTGATTCATGATGAAGAAAAATTTTCTCATCAACTGGCAAGCTTTTTAGATTCGGGCTACGCAGCCCATCGCTATGAAAGTTTAGTAGTGATTGCACCACCGGCTTTTCTCGGAATTTTGCGTAAACAGTTTTCTGATCAAGTTGGCAAACGTATCGTGAAACAGTTTGATAGCGATATCTCGAGCTATGCGCCAAGGCAGATCAGTGCCTATCTCAAGCGGCACTTGCACTGAGAACCTGGCTCATTAGGTCGCTTGCGGTCTTCGTAGCCCTTGCAGGGAGCACACTAGCAATCACCCTTTTTTCGGTGTCCCGGCGGGCAATGCCCACGACCGGGCCCATCGTCGCGATCGCGCCGTAACCCTTCGCCACCTTGCCAACCACCCTGCCTGAATTCCCAACCCTCCGGACTTTGTCTCCACGCGGGTTGAACATAGACATAACCTGCCCGCGCGCGCTCCCAACGGCCCGGCACCCAGCGGTAGTCGCTGCCGTCCCAAGCCCAGTAGCCCTGTACCCAAACATGTGATGGACGCGGCGGTGGTAGTGGCTCGTAGCGAACGGCAGGCGGTGGCATACCGTCTGACGAGATCGTGATTCCCCATTGAATGTTTGGCTCCGCGTGAGCAAATGATCGAATGCCAAGCAGGATCAGATATAAAATGAATAATTTCTTCTTCATAGGTACTCCATAAGTAATTACTTCAATCGCACACTTGCCTTAAAACTAGCCACTGACACACAAGTCATCGGACTGCTTTTGCAAAGAGTGTCTTTTCTGAGGCTGCTGACTTGCGTTCAGCGTCAGCTTTTAGTCTGGGAAGTTCTGTTTTTAGGCGTTTGAAGCGTTTCTGCAGAAGCGAGAATTCTTCATCGCTCAAGAAACTGGCTTGATCGCGCAGGCGGTCAGACGGCAGATTGATAATGCTCTCGGCGATCTTGAAGTCAAAATCTTCATCAAGATCACCCATACCGTGTCGAAGATAGTCTAATAACCCAGATTCATCGAGGTGTCCAACGAAGGAGATGAAAAAAATCTTTTTTGGCTATGCAGCGGTCTTTTTCTTCATCCAATGCTTCTAACAAAGCCTTGGTCGGCTCCTGTGCCTCACGCTTGGCTCGATAACTTTTTACTTCATCAATGATCAGATTGCACAAGGTTGATCGGTATTGATTTTTATGATCGATAATTTTTTCATCAGCAATATTGGATCGATCTGATATTTTTTTTCGGTTTTAAATTCACTTTCGGACTGATCCAACCAAGCTTGGAATTTTTCCATTAAGCCGGCAACCTGATCAATCAGATGATCATTACGTTCTTCAATCTTGAGTTTTCTTATCAGCCCCACAATATTCTTTGCAGTAGGTAGTGTTAGTCTCTCGAAAAATTCTTCGCTTGCTTCTGCAGACCAATTTATTTTTAAAAAATGTTGGGCAACCAGTTGCTCAATATCCTTGATCGGCGAGGCAGGCATGATTCGATTATGGCTGCGTACTTTGCCAGCCGCCAATTTTTCAAGATCCTGGTACAGCAGCGTGCAATAGGCGACTGTCTCACGAAATGATCTGTTATCCACCACGCCTGTTTCTTGTATCGTTCGTAGCAGTTTGGTTGCCTCTGGCTTATTTTGAAAATGACTACTCAAATAATTTTTTGCCCAGAGTTTTCCGTGTAAAGCCATCAATCCCCGGAAGCAACGCGTCCATAAACTTTTCGCACGAGTTTTATCTTCGGCCGTACAGAACACCACATGGGTAGGATTCCAACGCCCTTGGGCATCAAAAAAATCAATATCAATCAACAGCTCACGATCAGCCTGAGTCTCCCCATTCGAGTGGGTATGCGTTTGGGTGGTAGGTGTCGCGGCAGCAGAACCAAGAGGTCGCATCGGGGTCGCTCGGCACCTGCGGTGCTTGATGAAAAGCGGATACACCAAGTCTGCCACTCAGATGGAGATAAATGCATTCGAATGAATGCATCGCCGGTGTACTAAACCGATGGAGGGAAATTACTATTTAGAGGCGCTAGAAAAAAGCTGCTCGGGTTGTTGCAGCGCCTTCTCATACAACGGTACTGTCAGGGCCGATACGCGTAGCCATCCGCTTTTTGTTTGTATCTCTCGGAGAAATACTGGCTTGGTAGAAGCACGGCCCGTGTGCGACTGACCACGGCATACGTTACGCAGCGCGGCGAAGATCTTTAAACCAGTATCAGGTTTCAATCAACCCGTGCCGCACCGCAATTAACGTCAACTCTGCCTGATTGGCTGCACCCAATTTTTGCTTTACGTTATACAGGTGCGTTCCCACTGTACGTGGCGATATAGTTAGCAACTCGGCGATCTGGTTCACTGACAAACCTTTAGCGAGTTGGATGAAGACACCGAACTCCCGCTCTGACAGAACTTCGATCGGGCTTTTTTCGCCATTGAATTCTTCCAGTGCCATGCGCTGCGACAGGCTGGCTTCAATGTACATGCGCCCCTCGGCTACCTGACGTATTGCATGAATCAATTCGTCTGGCGCACTGCGTTTCGACAGATAACCCAAAGCGCCCGCTTTCAGCATGTAACGAACATAGCTTGGGTCTTCATGCGAAGATAAGCCAAGGACCTTGGCAGATTTATCACGCGCGACAATGCGGCGCGTCGCCTCGACACCCATGGTGCCACCGAGCGAAATATCCATCACGATTACATCAGGTTTAGTGCTTGTAATTTGCTGATAGGCCGCTTCTGCGGAGTCTGCTTCAGCGACGACTTTGATGTCATCCGTCGACTCCAGCAACATGCGAAATCCAAAACGCACCACGGCGTGATCATCGACCAGCATCACGTTAATTACTTTTTTCATTTTATCCCTCGTGGCCAAGCGTCAGCGGTAGCGTCAACCGCACTGCCAACCCACCATCAGCGCCACGTCCAAATACAATATCACCACCAAAGGCTGCAGCACGCTCCTGCATACCGCGCACGCCGTAATGCCCCTCTCGCTGCAAGGTTTCGGCGCCTTTGCCATTATCAGCGATGGTTATCTTCAGTGCACTGCCCTCAACGCCGATCACGACCATCGCACGGCTGGCTCCCGAGTGCCTGACCACATTGGTTACTGCCTCCTGAACAATGCGGTAGGCCGTCAGCTCCAGTTGATCATCGAGTGCTGGCAGCCCCTCGCGCTCGACTGACAATTCGAAACGTACTTCCGAATGATTCTGCTGAGTTTCGGTTAGCAAATCACGTATTGCATCGACCAGCCCCATACCCTCAAGCTGAATCGGCCGCAGACGAGGTATCAGTCGCCGCATGGCGTCGGATGTCATGCCCGCAGTATCGAACAGCATTTTTGCGTGCCGCTCCAGCGGGCCACCCACCACATCCGGGTGCTGCATCATGGATTTGGCGATGCTGCGAATTGCTGTCAACGATTGCCCAAGTTCATCATGCAACTCGCGCGCGATGGCGGCACGCTCTTCCTCAATACGAGCGTGTAACAGCATGGTGAACTCACGCTGCGCATCAAGCCTGGCCTGTGCCTCGGCACTGGCTTGCCTGACCTGGATGTTGTCTTCAACCGCCTGCGCCATGCGATTGAAAGCACGGCCCATCTCGCCAGCTTCTTTACCCTGCAATGGGGGCAGCCGCACCTGATGATCGCCTTGCTCGATTTCACGCAAGCCTCGCTCGATACGCTCGAGCGGTGCAAGCCATCGGCCCACTAACCAAAATAACACCAAATCAGCAAGCAACAACAGCAGGAATTGCGAAAACAAGATATCGAACAAATTGTCCCAACCATCCAGAATCGCGCGAGTCGGGTTAGCGGTGAGTACGAGACGTGCGCCATCAAGATCAATGCTGCGCTCAGTCGGGGGCGGGCGAACCAGTGCAGCGTACCAAGCCGGTGCATCGCGACCGGCTTTGTACAGTGAAGGGGGCGACTGGTACAACAGCTCGCCATTGGTGTCATAGAGCCGAATATCGTTAGCGCGAACCCGACCGGTATCGCGCAGGAATGCCACCAACTCCGGCATCATGTTTCGCGCATAAAAGTGACTGATACGTCCGAGCAGCTGGCTCGCGATCCGGCTGGACGCTTCCATCTCTTCGCGCACACTGGCCCGCGTGCCGGCCACCTCCACCGCCATTAGCACGGCGAAGATCAGCACCGTCAGCCCGGAAAAAATCAGGTTAATCTTGACCCGCAGGCTCATACCGTCCGGTCGCGGCAGGGGATGCTGCGCTGCAAAATTGGCGTTCGCGGCGTCGCTATTCATCTTGGTTTTGGGGCGATTTACGCCCTGTAGGCTGGGCAGGCTGGCGAGGCGCGATCATATCAGCCTGCCCCGTTCCGGGCTCCGCCCCCAAGGCCGGCGGCCGGGCGGTTCATGAATTTCATTAGATTCAATTCAGACATTCACCGATGCCCGGTCAAAGGGGTTCGAGCATGATTCGCTCCACCGTCTGAAGGTTGGGCGGTGTTCTACACACAAACTTGTTAAACCAAAGGAGATCATCATGGCATGGACTACCCCTGCAGCAACCGACCTGCGTTTCGGTTTCGAAATCACGATGTACATCGCTAACCGCTAATTTGCGGTTTGCTGGCCGGTCCCTGACCGGCTACACGCAGAATTTAGAAAGACGGCTCCCAACGGAGCCGTTTTTTTATGCATAAAGTTATTTGAATATTAATGACCGTCCCTCAAAAATTATTTTTGTATTCATTATTTCCAAGGCTCCGCATCGTGCTGCGTTATTCCTTGATTCAAGCTGCCCTGTCCTGCTGATCGGTGACGCCCTCGCCGCTTGACTCACTGTCTGCAAACCCGGTCGCGACTTGATCGGTGAGCGGTAGCAGATCAAGCTCCAATTCAGCCTTGTCCACCAGATCCTGCGGTAATGCGGCTTTGACGGCGACGCCAAGCTGCTCGAAATCTTTGGCTTGTTTGATCAGATTGCCGCGCCCCTGATAAAGCTGCCCATAGGCTTTTGCATAGCTATTGCGCGCCGCGTCCAGTTTGCTGCCCAGCTCTTCCATTGAACGTACGAATACCGCTAGCTTGTGATACAGCTTGCCTGCACTCTCTGCCAGCGCCGCGCTGTGCGCGTTTTGTTTCTCCAACCGCCACAGCTGCCGCACAATATTCAAGCTGGTTAGCAGGGTGGTGGGTGTAGCGACCAGTACATTACGCTCGAGTGCTTGCTGAAACAGCGTCTCATCGGCGCGCAGGGCCTCGACAAACGCAGATTCAACAGGCACGAACATGAAGACCATCTCAGGTGAGTTCAACTCACCCAAATCAAAGTAACGACGATCAGCCAACTCCTTGATGCGATCACCGACTGCCTTGACATGCTCGTTCAAGGCTTGCTTGCGGTCCAACTCGTCTTCCGCGTTGACATAGCGCGTGTACGCATTCAGCGATACTTTGGCATCCACAATCAAGTGCTTGGCATCCGGCAGATAGATAATCACATCAGGACGCTGCTTGCCATCCTCTACCTTGAAACTCACCTCACGCCGATAATCCTTACCCTCTTGCAGACCGGATCGCGCCAGCACGTTTTCCAGAACTAATTCGCCCCAATTACCCTGCTTCTTGGCTTGGCCTTTAAGCGCGGTCGCCAGATCATGTGCCTCAGCGGTCATTTGCAGATTGAGAGATTTCAAGCTGTCGAGCTCGGATTTCAGCATCGCCTGTTGCTGCGCGTCTTGATAATGAATTTCCTCGATACGCTTTTTGAATTCATTCAGCCGCTCTTTGAACGGATCCAACACATGCCCCAAGCTCTGCAAGTTCTGCTCACTGAAGCGCTTCGATTTATCTTCCAAAATCGCGCTGGCGAGATTTTGAAACTCTTCGGTCAGAGTTTTGCGCGCTGATTCACTCATTTGCTGCAGCCGCGCTAGCTGCTCGTCTGCATGACGCTGCTGCTCAGCAGCGCGTGCGGTTTCAGCAGCCAATTCACGCTGCGATATTGACAACTGTGACTGCAAGGAATTCGATAGCTCGGTTGCCTGTGTCAACTGTAATTCCAGCGCGCGCAGGCGCTCTTGGGCTACCGCTTGCGCCGCGCTGTAACGGCCTCGCATCCACAGCGCCATGATAAGCAAGCCTATGCTTAAACCAACCAGCCAAACCAATACCAAACCGACATCCATGCAGGGTCTCCTCGCCTTTGAGTGCGAGTTTACCGTGTCATGAAGCGGTATTGAACGGCGGCTACCGTCGTAAATAATTTTTGTATTGCTTTAGAATCAGGTACACAAATTACACGAACCGGAGCCACCCCATGAGCCTCGCCCCAAACCGCCCGTCACGACGCACCTTTTTGAAGCAATCTGCAGCACTGAGCGGCGCATTTGTACTTGGCATACAGGGTACGCAAGCAGCCAACTCGGCAGCCGAAGTGACGCATTGGGTCGTGATCGCACCCGATGACACGGTCACGATTCGTATCGCCCGTTCCGAACTTGGCCAAGGAACATTTACTGGCTTGGCGCAATTGGTGGCTGAAGAACTCGGCTGTGAGTGGAGCAAGGTGCGCGCCGAATATGCTGACGTCAATGAACATATTCGACGCAACAAGATCTGGAAAGACATGTCTACCGGCGGTAGCCGCGGTATTCGAGACTCGCACGAGTATGTGCGTCAGGGCGGTGCCGCCGCGCGCATGATGCTGATTGCCGCTGCCGCCCAGCAGTGGGGCGTACCGGCCGCTGAGTGCAGTGCCGAGAATGGTGTGGTGACTCATCGCTCCGGTAAAAAGCTTCGCTACGGTGAACTCGCTGCACTGGCGTCGACCATGCCAGTGCCAGAAAACCCACCACTCAAATCACCCAAAGAATGGAAAATCGCCGGTACCTCGCCTGCGCGATTTGACATCCCAGCCAAAGTGAATGGCTCGCAAATCTACGCCTCGGATGTACGGCTGCCTGGCATGCTGCATGCCTCGATATTGCAAAGCCCGGTATTCGGCGGTTTCCTTAGGAGTCACGATGACAGTGCTGCGCTTGCCATGCCCGGCGTAAAACGTGTGGTGACTGGCGATGATTGGGTCGCGGTACTCGCCACCAACTGGTGGCAAGCGAATCAAGCGCTGCAAAAAATCAAGGTGAGCTGGGAAAACGGTAATAAAGACAAAGTCTCCAGTGACTCCATCAAGTCTTATTTACGTGAAGGACTTGTTCAGCAGAATGCGCCGGTCGCTCGTAAAGATAGCGATGTCGAGAAAGTATTTGCCAACGCACACAAAGTACTAGAAGCCGAGTATTTCACCGGCTTCATGAACCACGCCACCATGGAACCGCAAAACGCAGCAGCGCTCTACACGCCGGATAAATTAGAAGTATGGGTCGGCACGCAAAATGGTGAATCCTCGATTGCAGCGGCTGCCGATGCCTCCGGAATGCCCCTGCAAAAAATTCATGTGCATAAAATGCACGCGGGCGGCGGTTTTGGCCGACGCGGCCCGCATCAGGATTTCACCAAGCAGGCGGTCAAAATCGCGATGGCCGTACCCGGTACGCCAATACGACTGCAATGGTCACGCGAAGAAGATATGCGGCAGGGACGTTACCGACCGGTTTCGCTGGTTAAGATTCGCGGCGCGCTCGATAAAGATGGTAACTGGCTAGGCTGGCACGTGCGACAGTCGGATCAATCGATTGCAATTACGGTTTATCCGCACTTTGTCAAAGACGGTGTTGACCAGATAAATACCCGCGTGTTCAGAGATAATCCCTACGCAGTACCGAATTTCACCAATGAATATGTGATCCGAGATGTGCATGTACCGCCCGGATTCTGGCGTGCGGTTGCGCACACCAATAATCCGTTCTATCGCGAGTGCTTTATTGATGAGCTCGCCCATGCAGCGGGTAAAGACCCGGTGCAATTTCGCCGCCCACTCCTCAAAGGTAAAAAAGACCTGGCCGTGCTTGACGCGGTGGCGAATGCGATCGGCTGGGACAAACCGGTCGCGAAAGGTGTCCATCGCGGCATTGCCGTTGTTGACTCTTACGGCAGCTTCACCGCTGCGGCGGTCGAGCTCAGCCTCACCAACGGCAAAGAAATCGAAGTGAAACGCGTTGCTGTTGCAATTGATAGCGGCCATGTGGTGCACCCGGATGCCGTCAAAGCGCAAATTGAAGGCGGAGTGTTCTGGGGCTTATCCGCGATCATGAATGAAGAGATCACGATTGAAAATGGCGCTGTCAAACAATCAAACTTCCATGATTATCCGCTTGCTCGCATTAACGTCAAACCAGAAATCATTTCGGTGCTGGTTCCGACCTTCGATTTCTGGGGTGGTGTTGGTGAGCCGCCGATCGGGGGCGTCATTCCTGCGATGGTAAATGCCTTATTTTCGGCCACCGGCAAACGAATTTATTCCTTGCCACTCAAGGACCATGGCTTTCGATATAAGGCCTAGCGAAGTCAGAGTCAGCAAGATGCGTCCTGTAAAATCTCGGGTTTCGCAGTTTAATTTATCAAACCCACAACAAGCCGCTCATGGAACACGTTGCGCACTCATCCGGTTGGAAACAAGGTATTGAAAATTTTATTGGGCATCATCGCGTACAGCAAGTGCTGATCGTTCTGATCGTCGTCAATGCGATCATTCTCGGCCTCGAGACAAGTCATTCAATCATGGCATTTGCAGGCCATGAACTGCACCTGATTGACCAGATTATTCTTTGGATTTTCATTGCCGAGCTCGTAATGTTAATGGCTGCGCGCGGCTTTGGTTTTTTCAAAGATCCTTGGTGCGTTTTCGATTTCATCGTGATCGGTATTGCGTTAGTACCCGCCACCGGCAGCTTGTCGGTGCTGCGCGCGCTGCGGGTGCTGCGAGTACTTCGCCTGGTGAATAAAATCGAAAGTATGCGGAGTGTTGTGATAGGCCTGCTTCATTCACTGCCCAGCCTAAGCTTTGTATTCGGCTTGATCTTGGTGATCTTTTATGTATTTGCGGTCATCGCCACCAATATGTTTGGCGAGCGCTTTCCGGATTTATTCGGCGATCTCGGCACCACGATGTTCACGCTGTTTCAAGTGATGACACTGGAGAGTTGGTCGGAGGGCGTGGCCCGTCCAATCATGGAAGTCTTCCCCCACGCTTGGCTTTCTTCGTGATTTTCATTTTTATCGCGACCTTCGTCATCATTAATTTGTTTATTGCAGTGATTGTAGATTCCTTAAACTCAAGCAAACAGCCCCCCAAGCCACTGGAAGATCCGGTCGTAGTTGAATTGCGCGCACTCCGTTCCGAACTCGCCGAATTGCGCCAACAGGTCGGACAGCGAAATTAGTTCGCATCTTCGAATCCCCATGCCCAACCACCGCAGATCAATACTGTTTAAGGACCTAATTTTTTAAGCGCGCGGAAAAGTTTACCCACACCTTACCCGCTGAAAAGAGCAACGGGCTAGTGCTGTGAACACTAACTCGTTGATTTGGCAAACTAAAAATTTTGGCGCGGCCGGCAGGAATTGAACCCACGACCCCCTGGTTCGTAGCCAGGTACTCTATCCAGCTGAGCTACGGCCGCGCGGAGGCAAGAGTATAGCCGAGTTGGCACTTCTCCGGCAACCGAGCACGCTTAAAACAAGCATTTACGGCGCGGTGCGCTTACGGGGATAAATATCATGTCCCGCCTCGTTGATTTGCTGCCGTAACTCCTTGCGCTCCTCCGGCGTCAGGCGATGTGGGCGCTTTGAACCATCCTGTGCCGGCTGAGCGGGCGTGGGTTGTGTTGGCGCGGCTTGCTGGCCGTCATCGCGGCGCTGCTTGGATGGCTGCGCCGGTGATGCAGTGTCCTGCCGTTTTTGTCCCTGCGCTGGAGCCGATGGCGCGGTCTGGGCGATGACAACGCCGGCTAACGCAAGCTCAGCCAGCAGGTACAGCAGAAAAAACCGTTTGTTCATCAATGGCGATCCGATCGGCGAGCGGTCATTTGCTCCAAGACTGCTAGTTTACTTTTTCAAATGGCGGCGCGGGGCATGGCCTGCACAAAGTTTGTAAGGCATTGTAATTGCCCGTGGTACCAAAGCTCACTCAGTCTGTTCGACGTTAACATACGGCCATGAGCCAGACCAATCCGGTCACCCCGGTACTATCCAAGCGCAGCCCCGGTAATCAGGCACGAATACTGGTGGTGGATGACGACGCCCGACTACGCGACTTGCTGAAGCGCTTTCTGACTGAGAGCGGCTTCTCTGTTTACGTCGCCGCCAGTGCCGTCGAAATGAACCGGTTTTGGGTTCGGGAGCGCTTCGATCTGCTCGTACTCGATCTGATGCTGCCCGGCGAGGACGGTATCTCGATCTGCCAGCGGCTGCGCAATGGTGGCGATCAAACACCCATCATCATGCTGACCGCCAAAGGTGAAGACGGCGACCGCATCGCGGGGCTGGACGCGGGTGCAGACGACTACCTCCCCAAGCCCTTTAATCCTCGCGAACTACTGGCTCGCATCTCTGCCGTACTGCGCCGCGCGCTGCCAGATGATCTACCCGGCGCGCCCTCCGACAAACCAGCGACTTATGTGTTCGGCGAATTCAGCTTTGATTTGGAAAAACGCACGCTCACCAAGCACGGTGAACTGGTGCCACTGACCAGTGGCGAGTTCTCGGTACTCAAAGTATTGGCGCGTCATGCACGTCAACCACTCTCGCGCGAGAAGTTGATGGAGCTGGCGCGCGGCCGCGAATACGAAGTATTCGATCGCAGTCTGGATGCTCAGATTTCTCGTCTGCGCAAACTGATCGAACCCGACCCTGCCAGTCCGCGTTTCATCCAAACGGTATGGGGCCTGGGCTATGTATTTATTCCGGATGGCGTCAAAACCTGAAGTTGCTCTCGGACGTGAGCGAAGCTGGCTGCGCAGTGGCCTGCTGTGGCGCACCTTCTTCCTTTTGGCGTTTTTGATTGCGGTCAGCATGGCCGCGTGGGTTGCCAGCTTCCGGGTAGTAGAGCGCGCCCCGCGCAGTGAACAGATTGCGGGGCAAGTGGTATCCATCGTCACCATCACGCGCGCCGCTTTGCTACACTCGGCACCGATGCTGCGTCGCGAGCTGTTGCTGGATTTAGCGCTCACCCAAGGTATTCGCATCTACCCAAAAGAAGTCACCGACGAAATGGACGCGCTGCCGGACAACGAATTGGTTCGTCTAGTCGAGCAGAATGTACGCCGCCGTCTCGATAAGAGAACCGAATTTGCAGGCGAGGTCAATGGCGAAGAAGGATTCTGGGTCAGCTTTTACATCGACGATGATGATTACTGGCTGATGCTGGATTCCGATTTGATCGAAGGTGCATCAAGCATTCAGTGGATAGGATGGGCCGGCGTTACTCTGCTGCTATCGCTAATTGGTGCAGTATTTATCAGCCGACTGATCAATCAGCCATTAGCCCGTCTATCCACTGCGGCACGTGCAGTTGCGCGTGGCAAAGTACCACCGCGTTTACCGGAAGCCGGACCCGCCGAGGTTCGCGAGGCTAACCGCAACTTCAACCAGATGGTGCAAGATCTGCAGCAGGTCGAGTCTGACCGTGCCGTCATCTTGGCAGGTATATCGCATGATTTACGCACACCGATAGCACGCATGCTGCTGGAAGTCGAGATGGGTACGCTATCGGAGGATGCCAAGCTTGGCATGCAATCTGATCTGGCACAGATGGAATCCATCATCGCGCAATTCCTCGATTATGCTCGTCTGGCAGAACCCAATAAGCATGACGAGATCGACCTATCCGCGTTGGTCAAGCAAGTTGCTCATGAAGTACAACGCAATGCAGACGTGGTCTTGAATTGTTATGTCGACGAGGGGTTACGTGTGACGGGTAATCCGGTCGAGATCTCGCGTGCACTGAGCAACTTGATCGAAAATGCACGCAGGTACGGCAAAACATCGCACAGTGGGCGCGCGCATATTGATATCAACGCTCGAAAGAATCAAACCGAAGTCTTGGTTGAGGTCGCAGATCGGGGCATCGGCATACCCGATGCGCAAATTTCTTACCTGCTAAGACCTTTCGCGAGTATGGATAGCGCGCGCAGCCAAGCCAATGGCGCTGGGCTGGGATTGGCGATTGTTGATCGAGTCATACAACGCCACCATGGCCGCCTGGAATTAAAAAACCGCGAGGGGGGGTGGCCTCGCGGTTCGAATTTGGCTGAGAGCCGCTTGAATCGTGGCAGACGCCAAACTACAAGCGTTACCCATACAAAAATACCGGGTTAGCGCCTCAACTCAATGGTTCATACAGCGGAAAAGAACGCCGACGAACCAGCCAACATCAGCGCATTAAGACAAGTCTTTCAGCAGAGCAGCCAGTGTTTCTTGCGGCAGCTCTTCGACATGGACCGGATAGTTGGGATG
>Ga0194130_10002713_pt1 | contig 25096 bp, 20 predicted proteins | sample TA2KigsurfametaG_FD_160084 | JGI IMG/M metagenome (GOLD analysis project Ga0194130, IMG submission 160084) | Freshwater microbial communities from Lake Tanganyika, Tanzania - TA2015050 Kigoma 12 surface | ecosystem: Environmental > Aquatic > Freshwater > Lake | place: Tanzania: Lake Tanganyika... | reverse complement strand
GAGAATTTATTGGGTATTGGAGGAGAATATTATTTGTATTTTAGATTTTTAAAATATAAAAATTATTTTGGTTTAAGTAATCATCAATCTATTGTAGAAGATGCAAATACTAATTTTCCTAAAAGTGATAATGTTTTAGTTAATTATAATGATAATAAATCATTTCCTATACTAGATACAAATACTTATGATGTTATTATAAATGTGGTAAATATTCACGAAAATATTATAAAATATTTTTCAAAATGTAATTGTAAAAATATTATAATAATAACTTGTAAACCATTACAAACTAAAATAAAAATGTTACAAAAATATTTAACACTAATAAAAATAAATCATATTGTAAATATTAATTCTTTAATAACTATTTGTTTATTTAGAAAAAATAATTTTAACTGCAGATTTTGAATGTATGATGACAAACCATACAACTTATATATATAGTAGCACCTTCATCGGCTGACCTAGTTTGTAATTGTGTGACCTTACATTTTCTTTCTTTACACTTACCACATTGATAAACATCTGAATAAGCAATAGAATTTTCTCTCCATTCTTTATATTCCTTTTTTTTAATCCAATATTGCCATTTTTCTGGATGCATTTGCGAAGGAGACATAAAAGCAACTTCGCTCGGATTAATTTTATTATTTAATAAATTTTTTAAAAAAGCTGTATTTTTAATGTGATTATTAGGATTTAAGTTTAATAAAATATTTTGTATTTTATCATCATAAATTGGCTTTAAAAACTTTTGGTCATAATGATTATTTAAACAATAAATAAGCGAATATTCAAATACGGACATTTCTATTTTAAGAGCTAAATCAATATTTTGAATTACTTTATTAATTGCCATTTGATTAGTAGGTCTATCTAAAATTTCCTCAGCATATTGAATATAAGTGTCTTTAATATCAACTGAATTTACAGTTATAAAATCATATTTAGAATGATGAAAAGGAGAAACTTCATTTTCATATTTATTAAAGTTTTCAATTTGTTTATTTAAAGTTTTCATATTATTATTGATTAAGTTATAATATTATTAATATATTTAAGTATTTTCAATTTTTCTTAGTGTTTAATTATTTTACAATTTTTTGTTTCAAATGTATAATATCTAATATTTATTGAACTTGCAGTAAAATTAATATTTGAAGCAATATAATAAATTAAATTATTTTTTTCATCAATAAAAAATGCTTTTGCATTATTATTATATATTTTGATATAAAAACCAGTACATTTATTTGATTTAAAAATTTTCTTTTTATTGCCTTTTTCCACTAACTCACTAATATATTGATTTGCATTTTTATTGAATAAATTAAAGTTATTATTTTTATTTGATAAATTTTCGATTAAATTAATTTTATCATTGAAACTAAATAATTTTAGAATTTTTGAAGTATGATAGTTATTATCAGTATGAGACAATAACGATTGTAAATTGGGTATAGAATTATTTTTTAAATCTTTATCAGTTAATTTAATATTGTTTAAAGTTACAAAACTTGCCTCTAAAATATTGTATTTACCAGAAAATTTATCTTTAATTGTTGCAGAAACTTTTCCAAAATTTGATTCTATAAAACCAGAATTTAATTCTATTTTGGTATTAGTTTCTTTATCAAATAATTTAGAATAACTATTACTTAAAACACTATCAATATATTCATTAAAAATGTTATCAACGATAAACATAATTGAAAGATTTTTTGACATGATAGAATTAAAGTTTTCTATTTTAATTCCTCTATTACCGCAAGTCCAATAAATTTTTGTATCAGATAAAACTACTTCACTTTTTTCTTCAGAGGAAGATGAATCACTAACTGAAGAAGAACTTTTACTAGAATCAGCTAATTTTGTTGAGTAGGTGGAATCTGATGAACTACTTTCGTTTATAATTTTATTATCACTTTTAATTGTAGTATTATTTAAAGTTTTACTATTTAAGGTATTACTATTTAAAGTTTTACTATTTAAAGTTTTACTATTTAAAGTTTTACTATTTAAGGTATTACTATTTAAAGTATTTGTATTTAAGGTTTTGGTATTAATTTTTGTATTATTAATAACTTTTTGCGGAAAAATTTTTGGAGGAACATCAACTTCTTCAAAATCATATTTGTTTTCATGATTATTAACTATAATTATATCATTTAAGGTAGTTACTTGTGGTTTTTTATTTAATAATTGATTTAAGGTTAAAGTAGATTTCTGTTGATAAAAAGAATAATTATTATTTTTTGGATGAAGCATTATAAAAGGATTATATTTATATTATTAAAATACAAATAATTTGTTTAAAAAAAACTCAAGTTAGTTTAGCATAATTTAGTGGCAACAACAGCAAATGTGTAGTTGCAAGCAGCAAGAGGAGAGCCATTTTGAGCTTGAGCGGTATTGATGTATAATAACCATCTTTGACCCTTGCAGTCGCAAACTTCAACGATGTTACCTTCTTGAGAGGGAATACCTTCAATTTCCTTGACAGCGGATTTGGTTAATTTGAATAATTTGTTTAAGACTTTAAGTTGTCTCTTTTGTGTGGAAGAGAGCAAATCTTGGCTAGATAAACATAATCTAGTGGCTTGGGTAGGGACACCTTCAGTTTGAGTGAATAATTGTAATTCGCCTGTAGAAATGTTAACATACCAACCCCAGACTTGGTCATTGTGGCAACCAGGTTCATAAGGACCATAGGCAAATTCGTTAACAAAGTAGTAAGCGGCTTCAGCAACATAAAAATTTTCCAAATTTTGAGGTTCGCCTAAAGTACCAGAAGTGCAACCTGCAAGAGTTTGGTAGTAAGCACCAGAAACACCGGAAGTGCCACCAGCAGGATCAGCGTTAGGGGGAAGAATAGTAACACCACATCTATTTTTAACACCAGAGCCAGGATCAGTTTCGTTAGTATTAGTGGTAACCCAAGAACTTACTGATTGTGAACTAACTGATTGTCTTAATTGTTGGTTAACAACGAATGCTCTGAAACTAGATAATCTTTGGTATTGAGAGGTGCAGCAATCAACGCATTGTTCAGTGCAGCAGCTGGAAGAGGAAGAGGAGGATTGGCATGGCTTCTTGCATTTTTTGCCGGATGCAGAAGAAACCATTGAAGAAGTACTTAAATGTTTAGTCATTATATAATATTTATATATATAAAAAATATTTTTAGGAGTGGGAAATTTAAATTCTTTATATATTTTTAAATAATTTTATATATCATAAAAATTGAATTATATTAAAAATAACTATATATAATTATATATAATTTTAAAATGTCTTTAGAAGTAGTTAAAACAAAAGATGATAAATTTAAAGAAGAATATCCCAATTTAATAAAAAAAATTAATTATAAAAAATTAAAAGAATTTGATCCAAAAATTGACGAAATAGAACAAGTTTATAATATTATTAAATCCTTTATAATAGAAAAAAAACGCAAAGTTTACGGAGGTTATGCACTAAACCTATTATTAAAAGATAAAGACCCAAAATTAGCAATTTATGATGATTTTGAATTAACACAAGCAGATATTGAATTTTATAGTAGTTCACCAATAGAAGATTTAGTAGAATTATGTGGAAAAATTTATAAAGCTGGTTTTAAACCAGTAATGGCTCAAGAAGCACAACATAAGGAAACTTATTCTATTTTTGTTAATTTTAGACAATATTGTGATATAACTTATATTCCAAATAATATTAATAAAAAAGCAAGATTTATTAGTATTGATGGTATGGATTTAATACATCCTTGGTTTATGATGGTTGATTACTTTAGAATGTTTACTGACCCTTTAACTAGTTATTGGCGATTGGAAAAACATTTTGAACGCTACAAAAGAGTAGAAAAACTTTATCCTTTACCATTAATTACAAAACCATTGAATATATTTGCTTATAAAAATAAAGAGATTTCAGAAGCTATGAATTTAATTTTTGATTATATTTCTTCGAAACAATCAGTTCTTTTAACTGGATTTTATGTTTATAACTATTATTTATATCAATCTGATTATAGAAAGAATAATAAAAGTTATGAATATATAAATATTCCTTATTTAGAGGCATATTCAACTAATTATATACAAGATGGTTTAGATTTATTAGAATTTATTAAAACAATACCAGAAGAATTATCAAAGAAAATAAGTCATAAAGAATATTTTCCATTTTTTCAATTTTATGGTTATAATACAGTTATATATTATGATGATGGTAAAGAAACAATACCAATATTATATTTATACTCTAATAATAAAAAATGTATACCATATAAACAAGTAGATTATATTAAATTTGATAATTTAAATAAGAATAATCCTAAATTAGACACTAATAAAAAAATTAATATTGGATGCTTTGACCAAAATATTTTACATTCATTAATAATTTTGGTCAAAATAAGAATTGATGATGATAATGATTGGAATGATATAATATATAAAATGATTAATGGATACGTTGCATTTAGAAATTACTTTTTGGAAACTACAAAAAAAACTATATATGATGATACAATTTTTCAAGGATTTGTTATAGATTGTATGGGTGAAACAATTTTACCAGATAGGGAAAAACGATTAATCGGGGAATTAAGAAAAAAACAAGGCAAGCCGTATACATTTAGATATGATCCCAGTAATAATACTACTCTTGGCAAATATACGTTTGCAAATTCATCTGGTAATGAAATTTTAAAAGAATCCCAATTAAAATTAAAGAAAGAAAATTTAACTAAAGGTTTATTAGATGAATTGAGTTTAGAAGAAGAAGTTGTAGAAAATATAAATATAATAACTGATACAAATACAACTTCAAAAGAAGAAACGACAGATTATGTAGATACGTCAGACTGATAAATTCATTAGATAGTACGGAATCTAGTGAAGAAGAAACAGACATAAGTAAATAAAAATAGTTTGATTGGATATAATATTATTAAAGTTAATTTTTATAAAAAAACATAATTATAATATATATATATAATTATATGTCTTTATTTGAAATTGGAAATTATGTTATAATTGATGATTTATATATGGGTAGAATAATAAAAAAAATATGGAACGGATACGGAATGATAGTAAAATTAGATAATGAACCTAATTATTTAGATGATACAATATTACAATATCATTTATTAAATGATGTAGTTGATAATTCTGATATAAAGGGTTTTATGTTAGTTAAATCCAATAATAAAATGAGATTAGTCAATAAAAATAATTTGGCAAATTTAATAAAAAATGAATTAAATCAAGAAAAATTTATTTATATAGAAAATAAAATAAACAGAAATTTTGCTTATTTTAAATCTGAAATATTACCAAATATTCAAACAAATATAATGATGAGTATGCCAATTGTTCCTGTAGCGATAAATCATATACCTGTACAACCATCTAGTGAAATTGTTGGTGGAGGACTTGAAATTAATAAACAATTAAAAAAAATAAATAAATATGTTAAAAATAATGATTTAATTAAAAATACATTACCAGAAAAACAACTTTTAACAAATTTAGATGATGAAATGAAAAATACTTTGGGTACAATATATAATCCTTATGGAATTACACAAAAAATAAACTATAATAGAGCAAATATACCCAAATTAATAAATACATTTAGTCAATATGGTGCTTCCAATCCAGATTCTTTAGTAAAGGTAGATAAACTTTTACATCCAACACAAAATATTGATTTGTCAAAAACTGATAGTAGCAGTAGAATTCAGGGAATAAATTTAGCAAGTAGTAAGGAACAGGCAATTAATCCAACAAGTTATATAACACCCTCAATTAATTCAACAAATGTAATACCACAAGTAATTAATTCAATGAGTAGCACAACCCATGGAAATAATCTGACTGATAATGTAGATAAAAATATATTAAATGATGATAAAGAAGAAATAGAAAATATAAATCAAGAAGAGGAAAATCAAGAAGATAAAGATAAGATAGAAAAATATAGAGAACAAGATAAAGCCGAAGATAATTATGAACTTTATATAAGAAATATGATTGCGAATTTATTTAAATCTGAATATGGAGTTGATCATGAAGAATTTTTTGAAGATGGAAAGTTAACAGCAAGTTTGGCTGAAAATATGAATATAATAGCTCATGGTGAAAGGGAAAATAAAATAAAACCAACAATAAAATTAGTTTTAGAAAAATTTAAAAAAATTGATAAAAGTATGTATTTAGATTTAACAAATACTTTATTATATAAACATATAATAGCAGATAATAAATTAGATAATGTATCATTTGGTAAAGAATTGATAATAAGAATAAAAGAATGTTTATTAAAAATTCAAGAAAAAATTAAATTTGAGGATAATAGATTAATAGAAGAAATAATTAATTTATTTCAATATTTAAAATTTAAAATTGCAGGTGGTTATATTTTAATTGAAGATATAACAAAAGAAAGTATGAACATTAGAACAATTACAGCTGAATTAGTACCAGAACTAAAACTATTGAATGAACAATATGGTAATCCAATTAATTATCAGATTTTGTCAAATATAATTTTAGAAAATAAATCAACATTAGATGTTAAAAAAAACAAGGAAATTATTACTGAAGCATTAAATATTTTAGCACAAGAATATTTTATATGTATGCAACCGAGAGTTGAATATTTATTATGGTGTTTAACTAGATTAATATTATGTTGGTACTCTGATCCTGTTTTGAACGAAAATATAGTAAAAATAAAAGTTTTAATAAATTTATATCGAGCTAGAGGAATTAAAGATTTTAATAAAGATGTTGGAGTTCAACCAGTAATTATGATAGTTCCAAAGTATGGAAGAGAATCTGCTTTGAAAATTTTGTCAAATCTTAGTTATTATTTTTTTCCTTATAAAAATGTTGGTTGGAAAGGAAGTTCTCCATCGTATTTTAATAAGGTTGATGATTTAATTTACTATACAAATGGTTCAATTGATTTGAAGAGATATATTAAACATTTAATAAAAACAGGTAATGAATTGGTTTCACCTATTTCAAATGATTTTACCAAGATTAAATTACCAAATGAAACAAATGATATTGAATATAAACTACCAAAATAATAGTAGTAATATAGCAATGATTTTTTTCTGATATAGAAAATATTGAAATATATATAAAATAATATTATTACTATAAAATTACTATATAACAATGGATAAATATCAAACAAATAAACTGGATTGGGAGGAATTTAGGATTAATACTATAAAATCAGTTGGAAAAGACAATCTCATAAAGTATATACTTAATGAGAAGAATAGAGTTATTACGAAAGATTATATAAAAAATGCGTTATATAATTATGGAATTGATTATTCACCCAAAGATATTAAATTATTTGAAATAGCAATGACACATCCTTCTTATATTTATAAGGATTGGAGTGATATAAAAAATTTTAAAATGATTTTTATGGGTATTAATGTATTGGGTGGCGATATGTTATTACCGATACCAAAAGAACAAATTAATATGGCTGTCCCCTTAGGTACAACATCTTATGAAAGATTAGAATTTTTAGGTGATTCTGTTCTAAGATTAATTATTTCAGATTACTTATTTATAAGATATCAAGAAATGCAAGAAGGTGATTTAACTAAATTACGTTCTCAAATAGAAAATGGTTCTAGTTTAGCAGAAATGACTAGAAAAATTGGTTTAAATAAATATGTAATGATTAGTAGAAATTATGAAGTAGTTAAAGGTAGAGAAAAAAATGAAAAAATACAATGCGATATTTTTGAAGCATTCATAGCTGCTTTATATTTAGATGCTTGTGGAATTGCATATAACGAAATTGGAAAAAAACCAGATTTAATTTTAAGAAATAGAGACATAGGTTATCAAAAATGCTATGATTTTGTTGTTGCCTTAATTGAAGATGAAATTGATTTAACCAAATTATTAGAAACTGATACAAATTATAAAGATGAATTATTAAGACATTACCATGAATTAAACTGGGGTGACCCTACATACGGAACTATGGATACAATAATTGATAATAATAAGATGGGTAAGAAATATTTTAAAATGTATGTTAGAGATAAAGATAAGAATATTATTGGAATAGGAATTGGTTCATCAAAACAAAAAGGTGAAAAATTGGCTGCAAAAAGAGCATTACAATATCTCAAAGTTATTCCAAATGATAATGAAGATGAAGTTTTAGATTCCAAAAATCCAATTATATATCATAAAAAGAAAAATAATTAGTATATTATTTAATAAATTTTATTTAACATATACAAAAAATTGAAAATTAGTAATATTGACGACCCTATATAAATAATATTATATATACACACGTGTTTTTCAAAAATTAAGATACTTTCTACCTCAAGACATGTCTGAAACTACTATTGTAGTATTGCTGTATGGCTTTATGTTGTATTGCATATATGATAAATTGGTCTACTTATTCTCGGGTATATCAAAACGAGTTTCCGATTTTATCAAGTTCAAGGCGATGAATATTATGTTTAAGGAGAATGGTACACTTGACGAACAAGTCAATAATAGTATTACTATTATAATTAATATTTGTCGTCTCATCTCAATTATAAAGGCTGTTTGTATTTTAAAGGCAGTTTATAGTTATATGACATTGACAAAGAGCTTTGAATATTTTGGATTAACATTGAGTTTTGAGTTGCTAGGAACTCTTCCCAAGTATTCGACACCTTGTGAGGTGATGAGCATTGTGGTAAATGTTTGTGTTGGTGAATACTTTACCGCAATTCTTCTGTTTTCAAAGTTTCTACTAAGAGGTCCATGCAAGGGACTAATTATTGAAGCATTAAAAACTAAATGTCTCCAGATGACACGTACATACTTGATGGCAGAATTAAAAAGTAGAGTTGAAAAACAGATTATGTCTTGGACAGATGAGACAGACCTCTTTGAAATAACCAAGAATTTTTTTAATGTCATTATTTCATATATCGACATATTGGGAGACACTGATGAATCATGGCAATGGAAGACTGAACTGACTAATAGCCTAAAATATTTTAGACAAGCAACACAGCCTATCATTTATGACATTATGAATTCTTTGAAGTCAGGTAATCGCTTAACTAAATTATTGGTTGGTTTTGGTACAATGACAGGTGTTATAGTGATTTGTTGTTTTGTACGTTCAACAAATCTAGAGTATACCAAAAATGATATATTACTTAGTAAAGTTTTTTCACTTATAAAGTTTCTTGTATTTATCATTATGGGGGAAAAAATGTCACTCATGGAACAACATATTATACCAAATGCTCAATACATTCACAAAATCATTTCTAACATCAATTTGGTGTGTCAGTTTGCTACACCAGCTGTCATTAACGTTTCCAGTAAATTGTTTGAAGCAGGGATGAATGGAATGGTTACTGGTGTTTCTAGTCTAGTAACGACATTAAAATGTTGGTTTGGTAAGTAGTTTGTATTCTTTTTCTTTCTTATGTTTATGTATAATATACTCTTCTTACTTTATATTCACAACAATTAATATATGATCAGATGCTGGATATTTATAACTTTTTAGTGAATTTCCAACATTTTTTTTAACGATAGTAGCTTTAGAATCCAAAACATGATCATAATTAAATTTGTGTCCATATCCTAGAGGAGAACAACAAGTATTTTTATTATTTGAAGAACGTTTAAGTTCAAATTCATCAATAAATTTGATTGTATAATTTGAACTTTTGTCTTCATAAACATTTCTATTAAAATCTCCAGACATAATAACTCTATTTATTGATTTTTTAATTGAATATGTAATATTCGTTTTTATAAAGTTATTAAGAATATCAAAAATAGATGTTTGTGTATTAACTTTATGACCAGCATGAAGATTAATTAAAGCAATATTTTTATTTTTTTGTTTTAATATAATTATAGCAAAAGGTCTTCCTTCTTCAAATTCTCCAGAAAATGATTTTACAAGAGTAAATTTTTTTTTATTCCATAAAGTTAACATTAGTTCTTTATCACTTATATTAACAAATTTTTCATATATAGAATTATCAAATAAATCAACAATATCTTCATAATCAGCTGCTTCCTGAAAACAAGCAATTTCTGGTTTGTATTTTTTTAAATTAGAAGAAATATTATCAAGAATATTAGTTTTGCATAAACCACCTCCCAATCCATCAGATTTACACAACTTCATATTTCCTGTAGTAGTAGATGTCATTGCTTCCCAGGATACATTGTATGATAATATGTTTAGACCACCTCCGCCATTTTGTAAAATTTGATTATTTTGTATTGAGTTATTTATAATTTTATAGTGTTTCATATTGATAAACTAAAGTAAGATAATATTTTTTTAATAATATAAAACAAATTAGTAATTTAATTTATTTTTATAAATATTATATATACAATTTTTATAATGGAAGATAGAAAAGATAAAAGTTCCTATCCTAATTTAAAAATAAATGGAAGACTTTTTCCTATTTGGATTTTGAAAAATTTTAAAAAATATAAATTACCAGAAATTATAAGAAAAGATGATGAAGATCCTTGTCAAATTAAAACTAAATTGGAATTAAGAAAATATCAGGAATTTATTGGAGCATATTTATCATATGATAGTCCTTACCACGATATTCTGCTCTACCATGGCCTTGGTTCAGGTAAATCGTGGTCAGCAATTAACGTCTATAACGTCTTATATAATGCTTCATCTGGTTGGAACGTTTTTTTATTGATTAAGGCTTCATTGCATGATTATCCTTGGGAAGATGAATTAAAAAAATATTTAACAAAAGAAGATTATGAACATAGATATGCAAATATTATATGGATACACTACGACTCTCCTTTAGCAGATAAAGAATTTGATGATGCCAAAAAAAAAGCAGATGCGACTAAAAAAAATTTATATATTATAGAGGAAGCACATAATTTTATTAGAAATGTATATAGTAACTTGAGTTCAAAAAAGGGTAAAAGAGCAGTTAATATTTATGATAGTATAATTCAAGATAAGAAAGAAAATTTATCAACAAGAGTAATATTATTATCAGGAACACCAGCTATAAATAAACCATTTGAAATGGCATTAATGTTTAATTTATTAAGACCAGGAGCATTTCCTTCATCTGAGGTATTATTTGACCAATATTATGTTGATAATTCAACTATACCTACAATTAATCCCAAAACAAAAAATATGTTTCAGAGAAGAATTATGGGTCTAGTTTCTTATTACATTGGTGCAACTCCAGATTTATATGCATCACAAACAACTCATTTTGTAGATGTTCCAATGTCTCCTTATCAATCTGAAATATATGAATATTTTGAGGAAATAGAAAATAATATGGCAAAAAAACAAAAAGGAAGTTCGAATAAACAAAGTGAAACTTATAAATCATATACTAGACAATCAAGTAACTTTGTTTTCCCGGCAATAAACGATATGGTAACTGGAGAGAATAGACCAAGACCAAATAAATTTAAGATTGGCGAAAGAGAAATGGAATTAATTTTAAAAACAAAAGATACTAAAATGATAAAGGAAAAATTATCATCACAAAAACAAGGTTATTTTAAAATGTTAGAAACTTTTCAAAATACATTTGATGATTATTTACAAAAACTATATGATAAGGAAAAAAGTACAAAAAAGAATTTGGAAGCGGATGTTGAAAGATTTAAGAATTACCAAACTTTTGATGAATTTATTGATAAAGATAATGAAAAATCAGAAGTTATTAAAGTAATGTTAATGTGTTCAAGGAAATTTGTTAATATAATTTTTAATTTATTAAAGTCACCTGGTCCAGTTTTAATTTATTCAAACTATGTTTTAATGGAAGGTATTGATATGCTAAAAGTTTATTTGAAATATTTTGGTTTTGCACCATATAATGCAAAAAATGTAAAGCCTTATTATGGCTATGGCGAATTTCATAATGGAATTAGTAAACCAGATAGAAAACAAGCAATTAAAACAGAAACACAAGATGAAAATATCCATGGAAAATTAATAAAAATTATGATGTTTTCTCCAGCAGGTGCAGAAGGTATATCTTTGGAAAATATAAGACAGGTACACATTGTTGAACCTTATTTTCATGAAGTAAGAATTACACAAATGATAGGTCGTGCTGTTCGTCAATGTTCCCACAAACGTTTACCAATGTCTGAAAGACATGTTGATATTTATAGATATAGATCAGTAAAACATAATATAAAAACAAAAGAAATTATTGAAGGTCAAACTGTAAGAAAAGAAACATTAAAAATAGAAGATCCTTATCTTTTAAGAACAGTAGATTTCGACATTGAAGATTTGGCTAGGAGAAAAAATAATTTAATACAAAATTTTCTTGATGCAGTTAAAGAAGTTGCCATTGATTGTGAATTAAACAAAAACCATAATATGATGTCAACAAAATATAGGTGTTTTCAATTTAATGAAGTATCATTGTTTGATAAAAATATAGGTCCTGCTTACAAAGAAGATATTTTAGAAGATATGAAACTTGAAAATGGTTCTAATAGTACTAAATCAATTACTATTAAGGTAAAAGTAATGAAGATTAAAGGAATTACAGATGAAAAAAAGAATGATTTAGAAAATTATTGGTATAATCCAGAAAGTGGAACTGTATATGATTTTGATTTGTATTATCCAGTAGGAAGAATAAAACAAGATTTAGATGGAATACCATTAAAAATAGATAAAGATACGTATCATATTGATTTAATACATATACCGCTGATTAAATAAAATATGGATGTAAAATTATCATTGTGGTATGTTGATATAACTTGAAAAAAAATGTTTTTTAATAAATAAATATTTTAAAATAATAATAATTAATTATAAATAATAATATTTATGACTAATGAACAATTAAAAAAAAATATAATTATACAAGAAAATAATTTTGATATTCATTTTAATGAATTATGGGTTAAAATAAAAGATTTTGATAAATACGAAATTTCCAATAGAGGGAAAATTAGGAATATAAAAACTCAGAATATTTTACACGTATTTAGTAATGTCGTATCGTTGAGCAACAATAATAATCATAAATGCAATAGAACATTATCTCATTTGGTGGCTGAGCATTTTATAGACAATCCAGAAAAATATACAAAAGTAGAACATATAGATATGAATAAATCAAATAATAATTTTACAAATTTAAAATGGGTGAAACAACTAAAAAATTTAAAAAAAATAACATTTGATGATACTAAAGAAAACTGGAAAGTTATAAGCGTTAATACAAATTATGAAATATCAGATAAAGGAAATATTAGAAATATACATACTAAACAACAAATTAAAATTAATATAACCAGTGAAGGTTATTGTGTGACTTCACTTTCTTATGAAAATAAAAAAAATTATTTTATTCATAGATTAGTAGCAACTGAATTTATACCAAATCCTGAAAATAAAGTTTCGGTTGACCATATTGATAAAAATAGAGCAAATAATAGTGTCGAAAATCTTAGATGGGCGACTTCAAAAGAACAATGTAAAAATAGAAATTATAAAAGAAAAAAACCACAAGGCAAAAAAATTTGGAAAATTGATAATGATGATAATAAAGAACTTTTTAATAATATTGAGGATGCAATAGACTTTATAATTGAAAATAATCTAACAAAAACACTTTGTAGAAAAACTATTTTTACTGCTTTAAAAAACCAATTGTTAGATCGTAAAATTAAGGGAAAAAGTATAAAATTGTGTTATGGATATAAATGGATTTATAAAGAAATTGAAGATTTAGAAAATGAAGAATGGAAAAACATAAAAGATATATATCCTAGTGCACATGATTATAAAATTTCAAATTATGGTAGAATAAAAAATAAATTGGGAGACATATTACCAGGTTATAATGGAGCAGGTGGTTATTTGTTAATATATTTAGGAATTGGAAATAAAAAACATTTAGTTCATAGACTAGTTGCTGAATTATTTATTAATAATTTAGAAAATAAACCTTGTGTAAATCATAAAGATGGAAACAAAATTAATAATCAAGTAAATAATTTAGAATGGAGTACTCACTCTGAAAATGTACAGCATGCAATGGATACTAATCTAAATAAATGTTCAAAAAAAATAAAAACTATTAATATAAACACAAAAGAAGAAAAAATTTATGTTAATCAAAAAGACATAAGTCAGAAATTAAATATTAGTAATTCGACGATTCGTAAATACATTAAAAATAAATTAATTTATGAAAATATGTTGTTTAGTATTGTCGACGATTAATTTATATTATATTTTTGGCACGAAGTACGCATAGTTCAGATGGTAGGTCGTGCTGTTCGTCAATGTTCTCATAAAAGATTACCAATGTCTGAAAGACATGTAGATATTTACAGATATAGGTCAGTTAAACATAATATAAAAACAAAAGAAATTATTGAAGGTCAAACTGTAAGAAAAGAAACTATAAAAATTGAAGACCCTTATCTTTTAAGAACAGTAGATTTTGAAATTGAAGATTTGGCCAGAGCAAAAAATAATTTAATTCAAAATTTCCTGGATGCTGTTAAAGAGGTAGCTATTGATTGTGAATTGAATAAAAACCATAATATGATGGCTACAAAATATAGATGTTTTCAGTTCAATGAAGTATCATTGTTTGATAAAAATATAGGACCTGCTTACAAGGAAGATATATTAGAAGATATGAAACTAGAAAATGGTTCTAATAGTACTAAATCAGTAACAATTAAGGTAAAAGTAATGAAGATTAAAGGTATAACAGATGAAAAAAAGAATGATTTGGAAAATTACTGGTATAATCCTGAAAGTGGTACTGTATATGATTTTGATTTATATTATCCAGTAGGAAGAATAAAACAAGATTTAGATGGAATTCCATTAAAAATAGATAAAGATACGTATCATATTGATTTAATACCTATACCTTTGATTAAATAGATTTAGTAAAATCCTTTAATAAAATAAAAAAGATTTAAGATATATAATTATCAAAAATTTATGATTTTTTATAAATATAATATATACAATAATATATTATATAAATAATGATTAAAAATACTATAATTGTAATATTGCTATTATTATTATTAATAACATTTTATGCATACATATGTTTGTCAAATAATATGACAGACTTTCAAAAAGAAAGATTGGAGTATGTCCTTAAAAAAGAAAATGAAATAACGCAGAAAGAGCAAAAATTAGCAACTCTTGCAGAATGCAATGAAAATATGAATAAATACAAAAATATTATAGGAAAATTATCTACAGATTTGACAAGAACAGTTGATGATTTTAATCAAATCGTTAAATTTATAAACCAAACCAGTAAAAATATGAATAACAATAGCTCTGGAATAAATAATATTTCAAGTACAAATGCAAATACAAATATGAATTCAATATATGGATCATTATCTAATTCATTACCAAATTTAAATTCTAATAATACTGTTGTTTTAGCAGGTAATGAAGGATTGCCGAGTGCAGAAAAAAATTTAGAAAATTTTGAAAATTTAGATGAATTAAACGAATTAGATAGACCTATAGATGATGGATTAATGACTTAATTATTGTAATGACAGAGTAATTTTTTTTAATTTTAAATATTTATATTTGTATTTAATATATTTTTGCTTACAACTAGCTTTCCATTTTGAAATATTTGTTTCTATACTTTCAACAATTGGAGTATCCATTATTATATCAGTGCATTTTTCAAGAAATTCATAATCATCCGAATCTTTAGCTAATACTTTTTGTAGTTCTAATATTTTGTTTTTGAATTGTTTGCCTAAGATTACTGAAATTTCTGTGTATATTTTATATTTTTCTATTTGCTCAGTATTTAGAGAATGTTCTTTGCATAGTAAAATCAAATCATTAAACTCATTATATGTTTTATAATTATCAATTTCTAATTTTATAAAATTCAGAGATATTAAATTTAAGTCTAAAAACATTCTTATAAATTCTCTTAAGTGAAAAACTAAATATTTTCTAAATAAAATATTTTCTTTTTCTAATGTACAATCATCTGCGAATGGATTATCTACATTTACAACTTTAGAATTATACATATTTTCTTTTTCAATAACTGGACGAAAATTTATTTCTTCGTTACTTTTATCCAATAACATTTCTGAGCAAGTCGAAATTAAAAAATCCAATAAATTTGAAATTCTTAAAACTACAGATGTTAATCCACCTTTACACATATTTTCTAGTTTATTTCCAAAAATCATAATTTCATCGCCAATTGCTTCAGATAAAACATCATTAGTAACAAGATGATTAATCAAAAATGTTTGCATATTATTTACTAAATTAATTTTAAATAAAAGTTTATCTTTATAATCAGAAGACGGGCAACTAATATTATCTTTTGAATTATAATTATAAAATGGGAATAACATATTAGCTCTAAATCTATTTGTGTGACCATTTGATAAATAATAAGGTATAATTGTATTAATGATATGACCATCTTTTTTAAATTGAATATTATAATTTACTACTATATTAAGTTTTGTTCCATCATTATCAGTAATCCAAAATGCATCAATTGGAGTCAATAAAAATTCATCCGTTCCTTCTAAATTTAGTTTAATTTGTGGAAAATTCATATTTTAATAATTTTATTCTATATAAAAACATAAAAAAATATAATAATCACTAAATTTATATTCGTAAATTAGTAATTCAAAATTATAGTAAATGCAAGATAAATTATATATTTTAGTAATAAAAAAGTGGTTAGATTAAATATTAAGGATAATAAGTTTTATATATAAATGATTATCTCGCATAGTAATCGACCTTAGTGCTAAGTTCATTAGTGTATACACCCATAACAAACATCATGTGATTTTGGAAATATTTATTTAAGGGAATACTTAATGCTTCAGTTTTGAGTTTATCTAATATTTTAAAACCAAAATTTTTATAGTTGTTATAAAATGCATTGATATTGTAATTAATTTCCTTTGTTTTTGTTTTATTTAAATTATACCAAAACACGTTATTTATATATTGTTCTATATTTATATATACTTTTTGTCCACTTGTTGTTATTTTATAAATACTTATGAATCCATCTAATGTCACAAATTGATTAAGTTCTGTAAAAATATTATCAAAATCGAATGTTTCTTTATTAAATATAGGATAAGACAATATTTTTAATACACAACATTTTTCTTGTGAATCTTCCTCTTTATCTTTTTTATGTTTACGTTTTTCATAAATTAATTTAGTGGTTTCTTCATCAAAATAATAAGGTATTTTATTTTTAATATTGAAATTAACAATAACAAAACATTTTATAATTTCTGTTGATTTATTGATGAAGAAATTTGTATATTTTGTATCTTTCATAATTTCAGTAATATTTAAATTATTTGGATTCATAATTTGAGTATTTATAATTTGATTAGTTTCATAATCTACACAAATTCTATTAAGTGTGATAGGTAAACCCCAAGAATCATAAAATTTAAAAGTTAATTTATTAACATTACCTAATAATGAATCTTTATAAATTTTAACTGCATAATATGGACTACCTCTCCAATATAATAAACCCATGTATTTATCAGGGAAAACAGTAAAAGAACTTTCATTAATTTGATTTGTTGATAAATTTTGATTATTTTGAATTTCTTTAATTCCAATAAGAACAAATCTATCAGTAAATAATGGTCCTAAATGATTATCATCAGGAATATATCTGTCATTTTTAATCATTTCTGATTTTACTCTTTGATAATCATCAGTAATAGAAATAGATGGATTATGCATAATACAAGTATCACAACTCGGTCCATAACAAGAAGTACAATAATTCCAATTTGAATTTATGATAACTTTATTAAATCTTGGTAAAACTACATTATCTAATCTAATAAATTTTACGTTAACAAATGAACGAGTAATATAGGGATTGTATACTCTTTTTAATGTGTTGTCATAATTAATTAAAATATTTGGATTAGTGTCAATAATTAACATATCGTCGCTAAAATCTAATTCAGATGCTTTTACTGGATTGGTAGGATTTTGTTTTTTATTTATTTTTCTTACTTCATTTTTTAAAGCATTTTTTGCTTCAATACGTTGAATAGTACTATCTAATCCGGAATTTACTACAGGACCAAAAGAAACCATGTAATCAAAAGGGTCAGGATATAAAGTAACATCTCTGTCCATGCTATCTATGTTTAGTCTAAATTCTTGTATAGTTTCCTTATTTATATTTTCATTTAAGTTATCATATAATGTATTTTGCAAATATTTATTATCAGGCATTTTTTCAATAACTTTATTTTGTTTAAAAGCATTTTCGACATTATATTGTCCAAAATCTCTAAAATTTTGATTATAATTTCTAGAAGTATCATCCATATTACTAAAAGTAGATGTTGGTTGATATCCATTATAATTTTGAACAAAATGTTGTTGATCTACAATTCCTCTACCTAAAGTAGATGGATTAGAAAAACCATTTTGAGAGATAGAACTAGTATCAAATTTTAATTTATTTGGATTATTATTTGTAATCATTATATAATATAATTATAGATTCTTTCTTTAATATAAATAATTATTTTAATTACTTTTATTTAGTAATGAATTATATATAATGAATAATTTGTTATACAGAAATAACATTAACAAAGATTATAATTTAAAAAATATTAATAAATGTAAGGAACTACTTAAAGATAATTTACCAGAAATAAATGAAGGTTATAGTGCAAAAATATTCAAAGTTGAATCTAGAGATTGTGGTAGTGTAATTCTAAAAAAATAAAAAAAAAAGTTTATAGTGTAAAAGATAGGAAAAAAGTTTATACTTTAGTAGAAGCAGATAAAATTATTAATAAGGAAATTAATTTTTTAAAATTATGTAATCAAGCAATAACAAATTTTAATTGTCCAAATTTTATGCAGATGTATGATTTTAATATAAATGAAAACTATATAATTACGGAATATTTTGATGAAGATAGTGATTTTTTATATGATAATATATTTTATAAGCAAAAATATTATGATACATATATGATACAATTTCTAATGGGTTTATATTATTTGGAAAAAAAAGGTTATAGACATGGTGATTTTCATCAACAAAATGTATTGAAAAAAAATATAGAAAAAAATATATTATTTCGTTATAAAATAGATGATAAAATATTTTATGTTCCTACATATGGTTTTTTATATGCTGTTATTGATTTTAATAATGCTTATCCAATAAAAATAAAAAAAATTAGTGATACTTTACATTTTGCAGAAAAAATAAATATTACAATTAGAAAGAATAGTGTAAAAAAATATTTAAAAATTTATAAAACTATTAATGATTTTTTTAATATTTTTGATGAAAAAAATAGAAGATATTATAAAAAATAGTACTCAAGAAAATGATTTATCATCTTATATAAGTTATGCAATAAAAAAAAATTATTTGAAATTACATAATGATAAACTTAATGAGTATGTATATAAAATAAAAGATATATTTAAGGGAGACAAAAATATTAAGGAAATTTTAGAGGAAAATTTTGATGAATATAAAATATATAAAAAAAAATATGATAAATATAAAATTATAGATTTTACTTTATAAATTTTTTGTGTTTAATTTAATTAAAAATTAAATAAGAGTAATTATATTAATAATAAATAATTATAATGAAAAAAGTTTTTTTATCGGAAAAAAATATAGCAAATCAGACAAAAAAATTAATTACTTTATTAAATTTAGAACCCGAACAATTAACTAAAGATACTGTAATTAAATGTAAAAAAATTATTGTAAATTCCATGGAAACAACCTTTGATAAATATGGAGATAAAAAACCAGAAAGTATTGCTCCTGTTGAGTATCTTAATAAAATGAATAAAAAAAGTTTGAGTGATTGTTTAAAAATATTTGATGATAAAAAAGAAGCAAAAATGAATTCTGTATATTCAAGAGAACATCTAAAGGATGCTACACCAAAGAAAAATCAACAAAATAATCCTTATGGTATTCAACCTAATAGTAATCAATATATGCGCCCAGATGAATTAATGAGCAAAATGAAACATCCAGAACAAACAAAAACACCATCAAAAGAATATCAATCATTTGCCGATGCTGGAGGATACGCTTCTTTTAGTAGTGTCGATAATGCTTCTGGACCATTTATTACAGCAACTGGTGAATATGGTTTACCAATTGAAATGCAAAATCAAATGCAAGGAGGTCAAATGGGTAATCAAATGCAAAGTACAAATGATGGAAAGAAAAACTTTGCCGATGACTTACAAAGAAAAATGGATGCATTGAGATATGAAGGTGGATATGGTGGAGGAATGCAACAAGGAATGCAACAACAAGGTTTTCAAGGACAACAAAATATGGGTAATCAAGTTGAATTTCTACAAAAAATGCTTCCAGGTGTTGATATGAGCGCTTTTATGAACCAAAATGGAATGGGTCAACAACAACAAGGTTTTCAACAACAAGGGATGCAACAACAAGGGAATCCAATGGCTCAATTTGCACAATTAAGCCAAATGATGAATCAAATGCAACAATCAGGAAATATTAATCCTCAAATGATGCAACAAATGATGCAACAAATGCAAATGTTAATGGCTCAAATGCAAGGAAATCAAGGAATGCAAAATAATCAAATGCAAGGAATGCAAAGACAACAAGGAATGCAAGGACAACAAGGAATGCAACAACAAGTGATGCAAGGACAACAAGGAATGCAAGTAAATCAAAATCCCCAACAATCATTTGACTTGGAATATTCTTTCAATGCTGGAGGTGATAATGTTGGAAATGATTTTAATGCTGCATACGGAGGAAATAGTTCTTATACAGGTGTAGATAGTTTTGATGGTGCATATCAACATAATACTATTACTGGACCAGTAAAAAATTTATCAGAACAATCAGGTGATTTAGGAGGAGCATTAGAAAAAATGAAAGCAGAAAGAGAACAAATTAATAATAGTTTGGGAAGTATGCAAAAACCAAAAAATTTTGATCCTATGCAATCACCAAATCAAATGCAGGGAAATACACAAAAATTTAATGATAATTTTTTTTTTTGAATAATAATTCACAAAATCAAAATAATCAATCTAATACAATAAAACAGCAAAATTCTAGTATGAGTGCATTAGATGCTTTAAATGAAAAATTAAGTGCTGAAAAAATTTCTCCTCCGCCTTCAAATGCAAGACAATCAAATGCACCAAAAAATATAAATACAACTAATAAATTAAAGAAAAAAAGTACAAAGAAAAATCCTGTAAAAAAAATAAAAATAGTTGAAATTTCAGCTCCAAAAAAAATAAAAAAAGTTTTAGAAACCGAAGAAAATATGAATCTTGAAAAATTGGATGAAGAAATTAGAAAATTAGAATTGGAACTTAGAAATAGACAAATAGAAAAAAAAGAAGAAATACAAGAAAAAGAAGAAATTCAATTAAAACAAGAAAATACAGAAACTAAAGAAACTAAAGAAAATACAGATGCTACTGAAATTAAACAATCAAAATTAGCTTTAATAAAATTATTATTAGATGCAAAAAATAAAAAAGAAACATCAGATAATATAGTAAAAACACCTGTCATTATAGAAGAAAATGTAAATAGTAACTATTATCAAGAAAATTTTGATATTGAAAATTATGAACCAGAAAATATAGAAAATAATAATATTGGTGAAATGGAAATTCAATTTAATCAAGAAGAAGGAGCAAAATTGATTAAAGTTATTGAGGATGAAGATTTGAACTATATTGTACCTACTAATGTAAAAATAAGATCAAGTAATCCAAATAATTCTTTTGCAATTTCGAGAAACAATGTTTCAAATTTAGTAAAGGGTTCAATTTATTTTGACATTGATAGCGAAAATATTACATCATATGATTGTTATAATGATTATATGGTCAATCTTGATAAAAAAATTGTATTAACAGATATTAATATTAAAAATATTGAATTGCCTATTAATAATTTAGAAAATATTAATACTAGCAATAATGAATTAAAAATAAATATTAATGGAAAAGAGCAGATTTTTGAACTTGAAGAAAATTATTATAATAGAGATGAAATAAAAGATTTTTTGAATGAGGCATTTATTTCATATAATTTTGATATAAATTGTGATATACAAGATGGAAATTTTATATTTTATTCAAATAATAAATTTACTATGTTAAACCACGATACTAGTATATTACCAATTTTAGGATTTAATAAGAATGCATATGTAAATAAAAATATGTATACAGCTGAAAATCCTCATCAAATAGGAGATAATATTTTTTATTTAGTAATTGAAAATATAAGTTCAGAACCACTATTTTATATAAATAAAGATACAAATGAAATCAAAAAATTATTTGATTTTGAACCATTACAAACAGATAATTTAATAATAAAATTTAATAAATCTCCAAAAGATTTAATAAAAAATAATAAAGAATATAATTTTTTCTTTGAAACAAAACATACTATAACATTTGAATTGATATTATAATTATTATAATTTAAAAAATGAGGGATGAACAAATTTGAAGTTGTGAACAATGCAGATAAATCTCAATACAGATATGACTAAAAGTGCATATAGAAGTTTGAAAAAAATTAAGTTGAATGGTAAAATATAGACCATGGAAAATTTATAGTTGAAAACCAAAAAAATAATATTTTATTAATTACAATTCTTTTTGTTATAGGAGAACATAGAGTCGTAGATGCAAGACTTGAAAAGTAAGTAACCTTTATATAAAATATTTTTTTATTTAAAATAAATCATTCTACATTTATTAACTTGTTCATCTGTAACTCTTTTTCGTGTAACATGTTCAAATGTTTTGCCTTTTAAAAGTCTTAAAATAAAATTAATAGAATAAACACCACACTCAGAATTTCCTTTTTGATGTTGAGTTTTGTTGTATCGAATATCAGGTTCAGAAATAGTTCTTTCATTTTTTAAATATTCTTCAATTTTACCAATAAAATCAACTATACGCTTTTCACAAGGAACCCCAAATGAATCACTGAAATATACTTGTCCTTTTTCTAAATCAGCAAACAAACTGACCCAATGAGAACCACTTTTATAATGTTCATCTAAATTAAAAACTACACCTAATCTTTTTTTTCCATTTTTATATAAATCATTAAAATTTAATGTTTTAAATGGCAAATTGTCTAATTCAGCAAAATCAATTGGTACAGCTCCTAAAAATTTAAAATCTTCATATTTAGTTTCATATTGAGCCAATGTAAAATTTATATCAAATGTAGATAACCATTCAAATTTACCTTGTGGTCCATCTGGTCTAAAAATATTATATTCCAATTCATCTTTATCATCTTCAGTCATAAACTGACTACATTTATGTTTAATCCATTCATGTTGACTACCTTTAAATCTTTTTCCCATTTCAAAAAGTAAATATCTTTTATATTCATCAGGATGCAAAAGTTCCATTCCATCGTGTATTTTTATAAAATTATTTGAGTTTGTTTCTTGACAATGAGTATTAAATGCATCTGCCAATTTTATCAATATTTTTAGAGGAATACATGAACCATTATCAAAACTTAGATGAGGTGCACATTTACAATCATCTTTATCTTTTGGCATAACTTGATCTAATTTAATAATTGGTAAGGGTAATTTTTTTGACATAAGTTATATTTATATATTTATTTTATAAAAAAAAGTTATTTGCGTTATAAAAAAACTTTGTATTTTATTTAATTTTTTATGGTTATATATTGTTTTTTATGTTTTCCATCAAAATATCTAAATCTTCAAAAAAGTAATAATCTTTTTTATCAATAATACCAACTACATCCTTTTTATCATCCCAAATTAAATTAAATTCTTTATCGAGATAATATTTTTTATTATCTTTTTGTATTATATCAAATATTTTGTAATATAGACTTGATTTTACAGAATCAATTTGCTCTTTGTTAGCTTTTTTTTTAGTCATTATATATATGTATATACTTTATTGTTTATACAAATATAATAAAAAAATCAATTTTTATTATTAAAATATTAACTTTATTTTATTCATCATCCGATATATCAATTACTATTGATTTATAAATTTTTGGCTTAGTTTTACTAGATTTTTTACTATTTATTTTTTCACCAGTATTATTTATTTCAATTATATTAATTGGTTCATCTATTTTCTTTTTTCTTGGTTTTTTTTCTTTAGGTTCTTTTTCTTTAGGTTCTTTTTTACCTTTAGAATTAGTTTTTTTTATAATAATATCTTCCTTAATAATTAATTTTTCATCTATATTTTCAATTAATAAATCTTCATTAATCATTGAAGAATTATATTTATTTTCAATAATATTTTCTGAATTTATAACATTATTTATTTCTTCTAGATTTAATTCAACTTTACCGGAAGTTACTAGTTCATTAGATGTATTAGTTTCATTATTACTATCTGATTTAATTTCAGAAGGAGTAATTAATTTTTCTAATTCTTGATTTATTTCAGGAGAAACTTCTTTAATTGCATTAATAACTTGTTCAAATAATCCTTCATTTTTAATAAGTTCAATTAATTTATTAATTATTTTATCATTGAATTTTTTATTTTGTGTTTCAATCCATAATTTCCATTCATTAGCAATTTTATTATTTTTTCTAAGAATTTCAACGTAAGCCCATATTTTTCTCATTGTTTCTAAATTATTGGCAAACCATTGTTTATCTCTTACAATTAGTGTTGAGTTTCTTTCCACAAATCTCCAATAAATAATTTTATTTAATTTAACCTCTGGTCTTTTACTTAATTTTTCCATTTCCTGAATAATCCATTCATCTAGTTCTTTTAAAGTCATGTCTAATTTTGGTTGATAAATGAAACTGGCTTTATCATAAATTGCATCATTTTTAATTATATGATATTTATCATAGACAATTCCATCCTTAGTTTCTCGCTTCAACACTTGTTCCAAATAATCGTCTTCATTTAATTTTGT
>Ga0194130_10002712_pt1 | contig 25100 bp, 24 predicted proteins | sample TA2KigsurfametaG_FD_160084 | JGI IMG/M metagenome (GOLD analysis project Ga0194130, IMG submission 160084) | Freshwater microbial communities from Lake Tanganyika, Tanzania - TA2015050 Kigoma 12 surface | ecosystem: Environmental > Aquatic > Freshwater > Lake | place: Tanzania: Lake Tanganyika... | reverse complement strand
GCCTGCCAGGCCATCGTCGAGGACCCAGCCCAGGCCGCCGCGCTGACCGCGCGCGGCAACCTCGTCGCCGTCATAACCAATGGCACGGCCGTGCTCGGCCTCGGCGCGATCGGCCCGCTCGCCGGCAAGCCGGTGATGGAGGGCAAGGCGGTCCTGTTCAAGAAGTTCGCGGGCATCGACGTCTTCGACATCGAGGTCGACGAGCGCGACCCTGACCGCCTGGTGGACATCATCGCCAGCCTCGAGCCGACCTTCGGCGGCATCAACCTCGAGGACATCAAGGCGCCGGAATGCTTCGAGATCGAGGCGAAGCTGCGGCGCCGGCTCAGGATCCCCGTCTTCCACGACGACCAGCACGGCACGGCGATCATCGTCGGCGCGGCGATCCTCAACGCGCTCAAGGTCGTCGGCAAGAAGGTCGACGAGGTCAAGCTCGTCACCTCCGGCGCCGGCGCCGCGGCGCTCGCCTGCCTCGACCTGCTCGTCGACCTCGGCGTGCGACGCGAGAACATCTGGGTCACCGACATCGCCGGCGTGGTGCATGCCGGGCGCAAGGTCGAGATGGACCCGCGCAAGGAAGCCTATGCGCGCGAGACCGACGCACGGACGCTGGGCGACGTGATCGCCGGCGCCGACGTCTTCCTCGGGCTGTCCGCGCCGCGGGTGCTGAAGCCGGAGATGGTCGCGCGCATGGCGCCGCGCCCGATCGTGCTCGCGCTCGCCAACCCGACGCCGGAGATCATGCCCCAGGAGGTGCGCGCGGTGCGCCCCGACGCGATCATCGCGACCGGCCGCTCGGACTACCCGAACCAGGTCAACAACGTCCTCTGCTTCCCCTTCATCTTCCGCGGCGCGCTCGACGTCGGCGCGACGTCGATCAACGAGGCGATGAAGGTCGCCGCCGTGCGCGCCATCGCCGACCTCGCGACGAAGGCCGCGGACGAGCAGGTTGCCGCCGCCTATGGCGGCGAGCCTCCGGCCTTCGGCCCGGAGAACCTGATCCCGCGCCCGTTCGACCCGCGCCTCATCTTCGAGATCGCGCCGGCCGTCGCGCGCGCGGCGATGGAGTCCGGCGTGGCGACGCGCCCGATCGCCGACTTCGACGCCTATCGCCAGCGCCTCTCGGAGTTCGTCTACCGCTCGGGCTTCCTGATGCGGCCGATCTTCGAGCGCGCGAAGCAGAAGCCGATGCGCATCGTCTACGCCGACGGCGAGGACGAGCGCGTGCTGCGCGCGGCGCAGACTGTCGTCGACGAGCGCCTTGCGCGGCCGATCCTCGTCGGGCGCCGCGAGACGATCCGCAAGCGCATCGAGCGCCTGGGCCTGCGCCTGCGCCTCGACGAGGACGTCGGGCTGCGCAACCCCGAGGACCTGCCGCACTACCAGCGCGACTGGACCTGGTACCACCGGCGCCTCGGCCGCAAGGGCGTCAGCGTCGACGCCGCGCGCACGATCGTGCGCACGCGAAACGTCGTGATCGCGGCGATGATGGTCGCCCAGGGCGAGGCCGACGGAATGATCTGCGGGCTGATTGGCCGCTGGCACCGCGCGCTGCAGGACGCGATCGACGTCGTGGGGCTGCAGCCTGGCGTCGCGACGCCCGCGGCGATCACCGCGCTGATCATGCCGCGCGGCACGATCTTCGTCTGCGACACCCACGTGCAGCCCGATCCCTCCGCCGCCGACATCGCGGCGATGACCGTGCGCGGCGCCGACACGATGCGCCGCTTCGGGCTGCGCGCGCGCGCGGCGCTTCTGTCGCATTCCACCTACGGCTCCTTCGACACCGACAGCTCGACCAAGATGCGCGAGGCGCTGGCGCATGCCCGCGCGCTGGCGCCAGAGCTCGAGATCGACGGCGAGATGAGCGCCGAGGCCGCCTTCGAGGAGGAGCTGCGGCTGAAGGCCCTGCAGGACCCGACCCTGCGTGGCCAGGCCAACCTCCTCGTCATGCCCACGCTCGACGCCGCGCATATCGCCTTCGGGCTGCTGCGCGAGCTCGGCGGCGGCCAGAAGGTCGGGCCGATGCTGCTCGGCATGGCGGCGCCCGTGCACGTGCTCGACAATTCCGCGACCGTCCGGTCGGTCGTCAACATGACCGCGCTCTGCGCGGTCGAGGCCCAGGACCGCGTCGCGGCCGGCGCCGCGCGCGCCTGACGCCTCCGCCATGGCCGAGACCGCCCCGCCCGACGCCCCCAGCGAAGCCCCGGCGGGCGACGAGGTGGGCCTCGACCCGGCGCTTGCCGCGCGCATCGACGACCTGCTCGCCGAGCACGACCTCGACGGCGCGCGCGCGGCCGCCGCCGGGCTGCACTACTCGGAGATGGCGCAGCTGATCGGCCTGCTCCCCCCGGAGCGGCGCGCCCAGTTCGTGGACGCGCTGCGACCCGCCTTTCCCGCCGAGGTGATCCCCGAGCTCGACGAGGTGCTGCGCGACGAGGTCGCGGCCCGGCTCGGCACGAGCGACCTCGCGCGCGCCCTCGCCAACCTCGACACGGACGACGCCCTCTACCTCATCGACGGCCTCGAGGAGACCAAGCGCGACCTCGTCCTGCAGGCCATCCCGAAGGCGATACGCGCGCAGATCGAGGAGGGCCTGGCCTTCCCCGAGGGCTCCGCGGGCCGCCTCATGCAGCGCGACGTCGTCGCCGTGCCGGCGCACTGGGACGTGGGCACCTGCATCGACTACCTGCGCCGGGGCCAGGACCTGCCGGATGACTTCTACGACATCTTCGTCGTCGACCAGCGCCACCGCGCGGTCGGATGGGTCGCGCTCGACACGTTCGTGCGCGCGCCGCGGTCGCGCAGGATTTCCGAGATCCAGGAGACCGAGTTCGAGCCCATTCCCGTCGACATGGACGAGGAGGACGTCGCGCGCCTGTTCAAGGACCGCGACCTCGTCTCCGCCGGTCGTCGATGCGGGCGGACGCCTGATCGGCGCGATCACGGTCGACGACGTGGTCGACGTCATCGAATCCGAGGCCGAGGAGGACATGATGCGCCTCTCGGGCGTCGCGGGCAGCGACGTCCACGCGCCGGTGCTCGCGACGGCGCGGCTGCGCTCGCTCTGGCTGCTCCTCAACCTCGGCACCGCCTTCGTCGCGGCCTCCGTGATCGGGCTGTTCTCGGCCTCGATCTCGCAGGTGGTGGCGCTCGCCGTCCTGATGCCGATCTGCGCCTCGATGGGCGGGAACGCCGGCACCCAGGCCCTGACCGTCGCGGTGCGCGCCCTCGCCACCGGCCAGCTCACCATGGCCAACGCGTCGCGCATCGTGCTCAAGGAGGGGGTCGTCGGCGGCCTGAACGGGTTCCTCTTCGCGCTCCTGACCGGGCTCGCGGCCTGGGCCTGGTTCCACGAGCCGGCCATAGGCGCCTGCATCGGCGCGGCGATGATGATCAACCTCGTCGTCGCCGGCGTGTCGGGCGTCGTCATCCCCGTGGTCCTCGATCGGCTCGGCGTCGATCCCGCGGTATCCTCGTCGGTGATCCTGACAACCGTGACCGACGTCACGGGCTTCCTTTCCTTCCTCGGCCTCGCCACGATGATCGTGCTGTGACCAGACCCGCTCACCTTGTCCCAGGCTGGGAGGCGCGCGTGCGCGACAGCTTCGCGCGCCAGCCCGCGATGGCGCTCGTGGGCGCGACGCTCGGCCGCGTCGCGCCGGGCGAGGCCGAGGTGCTGCTTCCCGTGCGCCCCGAGGTCGGGCAGCAGCATGGCTACGTGCATGGCGGCGTGGTCGCGATGATCGCCGACTCCGCGGCCGGATACGCCGCCTTCAGCCTCGCAGAGCCCGACGCCACCGTGCTGAGCGTCGAGTACAAGATCAACTTCCTCGCGCCGGCGCGCGGCGCCTCGCTCGCCGCGCGCGGCCGCGTCGCGAAGGCTGGGCGCACGCTCTCGATCGTCGAGGTCGACGTCGTCGCCATCGACGGCGGGGGCGCCGAGACCCACTGCGCGCGCATGCTCCAGACCGTCATGAACATGCGCGGTCGCGCCGACGCGCCGCGCGGCGGCGACTGAGCATGCCGGTCGTCGGTCGCATGGCGGACCCCGCGCGGGTCCTGCGCGAGGTCTTCGGCTACCCGGCCTTCCGCGGGCCGCAGGCGGAGATCGTCGCCCATGTCGTCGACGGGGGATCGGCCCTCGTTCTGATGCCGACCGGCGGGGGCAAGTCGCTCTGCTACCAGGTGCCGTCGCTGTGCCGGCGCGGCGTCGGCGTCGTCGTCTCGCCGCTGATCGCGCTGATGCAGGACCAGGTGGACGCGCTGCGCGAGGCAGGCGTGCGCGCGGCCGCCATCAACTCGGCGCAGAGCCTGGAGGACGCCAGCGACGCCTGGCGCGCGATGCGCGCTGGCGAGCTCGACCTCGTCTATGTCTCGCCGGAGAGGCTGCTGGGCGGCGCGTTCCTGCAGCGCCTCGCGGAGGTGGACGTCGCGCTCTTCGCCATCGACGAGGCGCATTGCGTCTCGCAATGGGGCCATGACTTCCGGCCCGAGTACCTGCAGCTCGCGGCGCTGGCGGAGCGCTTCCCCGGCGTGCCGCGAATCGCGCTCACCGCGACCGCGGACCCGCGCACGCGCGACGAGATCGTCCTGCGCCTCGGGCTCGGGGCGGGGCGCGTCTTCGTCGCCAGCTTCGACCGCCCGAACATCCGCTACCTTCTGCGCGACAAGGACGACGCGAAGCGCCAGCTCATCGCCTTCCTCGAGGACCGCCGGGGCGAGGCGGGCATCGTCTACGCGCGCTCGCGCAGCCGCGTCGACCGCTTCGCCGCGGACCTGCGCGAGGCCGGCCACGACGCGATCGCCTACCACGCGGGGATGGAATCCGGCGCGCGGGCCGAGGCGCTCGATCGCTTCCGCCGCGACAGCGGCGTGGTGGTCGTGGCGACGATCGCCTTCGGCATGGGCATCGACAAGCCGGACGTGCGCTTCGTGGCGCATGTCGACCTCCCCAAGAGCCTCGAGGCCTACTACCAGGAGACCGGGCGCGCCGGGCGCGACGGGCTTCCCGCGGTGGCGTGGATGGCGCACGGCGCGGGAGACGTGCCGCTGCTGCGCCGCTTCATCGACGAGTCCGACGCCAGCGACGCGCAGAAGCGCGTCGAGCACGGCAAGCTCGACGCGCTGGTCGGCTTCGCCGAGGCCTCTACCTGTCGCCGGCAGCTGCTGCTCGGGCATTTCGGCGAGCGCCTTGCCGAGCCCTGCGGCAACTGCGACGTCTGCCTCGAGCCGGCGCGCAGCAGCGACGCGACCGAGCCCGTGCGCAAGGCGCTCTCCGCCGTCTACCGCACGGGCGAGCGCTTCGGCGCGGCGCACCTCGTCGACGTGCTGCTCGGCGCGGACACCGAGCGCGTGCGCGCGCTGGGGCATGACCGCCTCACGGTCCATGGCGTGGGCGGCGAGCTCGATCGCGCGCAGTGGCGCAGCCTGTTCCGGCAGATCGTCGCGGCCGGCCTGCTCGAGCCCGATCCGGAGGGACATGGCGGGCTGCGGCTCGGGCCGGACGAGAAGGTGCGCCCGGTGCTGCGCGGCGAGCGTCGCGTCGAGCTGCGCCTTCCGCCTCCGGCGGCAGAGCGCCGCCGCGACCGCAGGCGCGCGGCCGCGGGAGGCGCGCCCTCCGTCGATGCCGGGGATGACGACCTGCTCGCCGCGCTCAAGGCCTGGCGCCGGGACCTCGCGCGCGCCCAGGGCGTGCCGCCCTATCTCGTCTTCCACGACCGCACGCTGGTCGAGATCGCCGCGCGCTACCCCGCGACGCGCGAGGAGCTTTCCGGGGTCACCGGCATCGGCCGCGCCAAGCTCGAGCGCCATGGCGACGCCGTGCTCGCCCTGCTCAGGATGCACCGGCGCGGCTGATCCGGCCACGCCGCCAGCGACGACGCCACGCCAACCGGAAGAGGACCAGATGCCCGGCTTCAAGGAGAACCTCGAGACCTTCCCGCCCGCCGAGGGGATCGCGCGGCTCGAGCTGCTCGACGCCTCCGGCGCCGTCGTCGGCGTGGTCGAGAACAAGCCGGGCAGCACGGGCTCGCTGCGGCTCTACCTCGAGCTCGCGCGTCGCTTCGGCGACATCACCCCGCAGGCCGCGGCGGCCGGCTGCGCGCTCTATGCCGAGCACGAGGCCGATGCGCGGGCGAACCCGGGCAAGCACCCGAACGTCGACCGGCTGCTCGGCCTCGTGGCCGGGGGTCGGACGCTCGCCACGCGCGTCGTGCGCGGCTGAGCCGGAGCGCGAAACCCGCCCGCCCGGCGCCGCTCCGGCGCTATCATCGGGCGTCGCATCAACGGGAGGCCCCAGCATGATCCCCAACCGGCTGCCGGACTTCGACTTCGGCCTCGGCGAGTCCGCCGACGCGCTGCGCGAGCAGGTGCGCCGCTTCGCCGCCGCGGAGATCGCGCCGCGCGCGGCGGAGATCGACCGCGCCAACGACTTCCCCGCCGACCTCTGGCGGAAATTCGGCGACCTCGGCCTCCTGGGCGTCACCGCCGAGGAGCGCTTCGGCGGCGCCGGCCTCGGCTACCTCGAGCATTGCGTCGCGATGGAGGAGATCAGCCGGGCCTCGGCCTCGGTCGGCCTGTCCTACGGCGCGCACTCGAACCTCTGCGTCAACCAGATCAGCCGCAACGGCAGCGAGGCGCAGAAGCAGCGCTTCCTGCCGAAGCTGGTCTCCGGCGAGTTCGTCGGCGCGCTGGCGATGAGCGAGCCCGGCGCGGGCTCCGACGTGGTGTCGATGAAGGTTAGGGCGGAGAGGCGCGGCGACCGCTATGTCCTCAACGGCACCAAGTTCTGGATCACCAATGGCCCCGACGCCGACGTGCTGGTCGTCTACGCGAAGACGGACCCGCAGGCGGGCCCGCGCGGCATCACCGCCTTCCTGGTCGAGAAGGGGATGAAGGGCTTCTCCTGCGCGCAGAAGCTCGACAAGCTCGGCATGCGCGGCTCGAACACCGGAGAGCTGGTCTTCCAGGACTGCGAGGTGCCGGAGGAGAACATGCTCGGCGCGCTCGGCCGCGGCGTGAACGTGCTGATGAGCGGCCTCGACTACGAGCGCGCGGTGCTCGCCGCCGGGCCGACGGGCATCATGCAGGCCTGCCTCGACGTCGTGGTGCCCTATGTCCACGAGCGCCGGCAGTTCGGCCAGGCGATCGGCGAGTTCCAGCTCGTCCAGGGCAAGCTCGCGGACATGTACACCACGACCAACGCCTGCAAGGCCTATGTCTACGCCGTTGCGCGGGCCTGCGACGCGGGCCGCACCTCGCGCAAGGACGCCGCGGGCGCGATCCTCTACGCGGCGGAGAAGGCGACGCAGGTCGCGCTCGACGCGATCCAGCTGCTCGGCGGAAACGGCTACATCAACGACTACCCGACCGGACGGCTGCTGCGCGACGCCAAGCTCTACGAGATCGGCGCCGGCACGAGCGAGATCCGCCGCTGGCTTATCGGCCGCGAGCTCTTCGCCGAGACGGCCTGAACGACGCAACGACGGCGAGGGAACGACGATGGCACGCAGGCTGATCTCCTCCGGCTCCAGCTTCGAGCGCGACTTCGGCTACAGCCGGGCCGTGGTCGATGGCGAGTGGGTCTTCGTCTCGGGCACGACCGGCTTCGACTACGCGCGCATGGCGATCAGCGCCGACCCGGTCGAGCAGGCGGAGCAGTGCTTCCGCAACATCGAGGCGGCGCTGGCCGAGGCGGGCTCGTCGCTGGCCGACGCGGTGCGCGTGCGCGTCTTCGTCGATTCGGTCGCGACCTTCGACCAGGTGAAGGGCGAGGTGATCGGCAGCCGCCTGCGCGACATCCGTCCCGCCAACACCACCGTGATCGCCGGCTTCGTCGACCCGCGCATCCTGATCGAGATCGAGGTGACCGCGAAGCGTCGCGGCTGAGGAGCGCACGGCATGCCGACCATCCTGATCACCGGCGCGGGGCGAGGCCTCGGCCTCGAGCTCGCGCGCCGCTTCGTGGCGCTGGGCTGGGAGACCCTGGGCACGGTGCGCGACCCCGCGAGGGGCGCGGCCATGCCGAAGGGAAGCCAGACCTTCCTGTGCGACGTCACCGACCGCGCGGCGCTCGCGCGGCTGGCGCGCGACCTCGCGGGCAAGCCGATCGACGTGCTGTTCTGCAACGCCGGCATGTTCGGCAAGCGCCAGCAGGCGCTGGGCAGCGTCGACTACGAGCTCTGGGCCGAGGTGATGCGCGTCAACGTCTTCGCGCCGATGGCCTGCGTCGAGGCGCTGGCCGGCAACGTCGCCGCGAGCGCGCGCCGCCAGGTCGTGATGATGTCGAGCCGCATGGGCTCGATGGGCGAGAACGCGGCCGGGGGCGAGGTCGTCTACCGCTCGAGCAAGGCGGCGCTGAACGCGGTGACGAAGAGCCTCTCGATCGACCTCGCGCCGCGCGGCATCACGGTGGTGGCGGTCCATCCCGGCTGGGTGCAGACCGACATGGGCGGGCCGAAGGCGGCGCTGACGCCCGAGGCGTCGGTGGCCGGGCTTTCGCAGGTCGTGCTCGGCCTCTCGCCGGCGCTGAACGGCAGCTTCCTTAACCACGACGGCGTGCCGATCGCCTGGTAGGGCAGTGGGCCGGTGGCGACGCCGGCCCGGCCACGGGCGCCGGGAGAACCAAGTTCCGCGCCCGCCGCGCGCCCTTCCGTGCCATCATGTCCCATCGCGGATGGATGGGAGACGCCTCGATGGCTGGTCCGGTCGAGTTCTTCTTCGACTTCTCGAGCCCCTACGGATTCCTCGCGTCGCTGCGCATAGACGACATCGCCGCGCGCCATGGGCGCGAGGCGGCGTGGAAGCCGATCCTGCTCGGGGCGGTGTTCAAGGTCTCGGGGCAGCAACCCCTGGTCGAGATTCCGCTGAAGGGCGAGTACGCGCGCCACGACCTCGCGCGCTTCGCGCGGCTCTGGGGCACCGACCTGCGCTTCCCGCCGCTCTTCCCGTTCTCCTCGGTCGCCGCGAGCCGCGCCTTCTACTGGATTGCGGCCAGCGACCGCGCGCTCGCGACGCGCTTCGCGCGCGCCGCCTTCTCAGCCGCGTGGCGCGAGGAGCGCGACATCTCGCGCAGCGACACCGTCGCGGACATCGCCGCGGCCGTCGGCGCGGACCGCGACGACGCGCTGGCCGCGCTGCTCGACCCGGCGGTCAAGGAATTGCTGCGGGTCGAGGTCGAAGCGGCCATCGCGCGCGGCATATTCGGCTCGCCCTTCGTGGTCGTCGACGGCGAGGGCTTCTGGGGGGCCGACCGCCTCTGGCAGGTCGAGGCCTGGCTGGAGCGGGGCGGTTGGTGAGGGCATGGCGGCGACCAGAGCAGCAGCGAGGCTCGCGCGCGGGCTGGCCCTCGGCCTGCTGATCGCCTGCTGGGCGGCATTCGCCGTCCCCCATGCCGGCGCGGCGCCCGGGGCGGCTCCCGCGCCGCCGACGGCCGAGGAGCGCGCGCGCATCGAGGCCCTCGTGGCCACGCTCGAGGACGGGGAACAGCGGGCGAGGCTCGTGGGCCAACTGCGGCTCCTCCTGCAGGTGCAGCAGCCCGCCGCGGGGCAGCCCGACGGCCTCGGCGACGCGGGACGGATGCTGCTGGGCACCATCGTGCTCGACCTCACGCGGACGCTGCAGCGGCTGCTCGACGGCGTCCACCCGGCCACCGTCGCGGAGCGGATGGTGGATTGGACGGACCGCACGCTCTTCCAGCAGGCGGGCCGCGCGAACCTGGCCGATTTCCTGGCGAAGCTGTTCGCCGTCTTCGGCGCCGGGCTCGTCGCGGAGCACGCGCTGCGCGCCGCGCTGCGCCCGCCCGCCCGCCGGCTGGCGTCGGGCGAGGGCGGTGCGGGCATCGGCGCGCGCGCCTGGCGCCTCCTCCTCGCCACGCTGCTGGCCGCGGCGCCGCTGCTCGCCTTCGCCTTCGCCGCCTCGCTGGTGGCCCCGTTGCTGGCGATGCGGCCGCTCGTGGCGATATCCATGACCTACCTCGTCGCGGGCTACGTCCTCCTGCGCTTCGTGCGTGGCCTCGCCGACTTCGTCCTTGCGCCGCGTGACGAGCGTTGGCGGCCCGTGCCGCTCGGTCGCGAGGCCGCCGCCTACGCGCATGGCTGGATCCTGCGCTTCGCGACCATCGGCATCGTGGGCAGCAACCTGATCGCGGCCGCGCAGCCGCTCGGCATCCCCTTCGTCGTGCACGAGGCGCTGCAGCGCATCCTCGGCCTCGTGCTTGCGGTCCTCGCCGTCGTGCTGGTGCTGCAGAAGCGCGACGCCGTCGCGGCATGGATCGACCGCCGCGACGAGGCGCAGGTGGAAGAGGGCGACGCGCCCGCGCGCATGCTCGCGATCGTCCGCGCCTTCCTCGCCGGGACCTGGCACGTACTCGCGATCGCCTACCTGCTGCTCGGCTACGCGGTCTGGGCGCTGGAGATCCGCGACGGCGCGCGCTTCCTCGCCCAGGCGACCTTTTCCACCATCGCGGTCCTCGTCGCCGCGAAGCTCGCCTCGGCCGCGCAGCGCCGCTTCCTCGCGCGGCTGTTCCGCGGCGCCGCCGACGGCCAGTCCCTGCTGGCGGCGCGCGCGGGCCGCTACAGGAGCGTGCTCTCGGGCCTGGCGGACATGGCGATCGTGCTGTTCGCCTTCTCGGCGATCCTCTCCGCATGGGGCCTGCGCGGGTTCTACTGGCTGACGTCCGATGCGGGGACCGCGCTGGCCGGGCGGCTCGCCTCGCTGGCCTCGGTCGTGGTGATCGCCGTCCTCGCCTGGGAAGTGGCCAGCGCGCTGATCGAGCGCCGCCTGCGCCAGCTGGACGCGGCGGCCGCGACCGCGGCGCCCGGCGTGCCGCGCAGCCAGCGCCTGCGCACCTTCCTGCCGCTGATGCGCAACGCGATCTTCGTGGTGATCGTCGCGATCGCCGGCCTGTCGGTCCTGTCCGAGGTCGGCGTCAACGTCGCGCCGCTGCTCGCCGGCGCCGGCGTCATTGGCGTGGCGATCGGCTTCGGCTCGCAGACCCTCGTCAAGGACATCATCACCGGCCTCTTCATCCTGTTCGAGGACACGGTGAATGTCGGCGACGTCGTCGACCTCGATGGCGGCCACGCCGGCACGGTCGAATCGCTCTCCATCCGGTCCATCCGCCTGCGCGACGTCTCGGGGGCGCAGCACACGATCCCCTTCAGCCAGGTCGGCACGATCAAGAACATGACGAAGGACTTCGCGTTCTACGTCTTCGACCTCAGCGTCGCCTACGCGACGGACATGCAGAAAGTCGTCGGGGCGCTGCGCGCGGTCGACGCGGCGGCACGCGCCGAACCCGGCATCGCGAGCGACGTGCTCGAGCCGATCGAGATCCTCGGCCTCGACCGCTTCGGGGACTTCGCGCTGGTCGTGCGCGCGCGCATCAAGACGCGGCCCGGCCGCCAGTGGCGCGTCGGGCGCATCTACAACGAGCGCATCAAGCTCGCCTTCGACGGCGCCGGGATCGAGATCCCGTACCCGCACCGCGTCGAGATCCAGAAGCGCATCGATCCGCCGCGCGCCGCCGAGGCGCCGGAAGCCCCCGAGGGCGCCGCGCCGAGGGGGCAGGGATGACCCCTTGCGCCCGCCCGCCCGCCACCGCCCTCCTGCCATCCAACGGGAACCATGACCGTCCTGCGATCCGCCATCGACACGCGTAGCGACGCCTTCCGGGCGAACGCCGACGCCATGCGCGCCGCTGTCGCCGACCTGCAGGCGAAAGTCGCCGAGGCGGCGCTGGGCGGCGGCGCCACCGCGCGCGACAGGCACGTCGCGCGCGGCAAGCTCCTGCCGCGCGAGCGCATCCGGCTCCTGCTCGATCCCGGCTCGCCCTTCCTAGAGCTGTCGCAGCTGGCTGGACACGGCATGTACGGCGAGGGCGTCGCCGGCGCCGGCATCATCACCGGCATCGGCCGCGTCGGCGGCAGGGAATGCGTCGTCGTGTGCAACGACGCGACCGTTAAGGGCGGCACCTACTTCCCGATGACGGTAAAGAAGCACCTGCGCGCGCAGGAGATCGCGCGGGAGAACGCGCTGCCCTGCATCTACCTCGTCGATTCCGGTGGCGCCAACCTGCCCAGCCAGGACGAGGTCTTCCCCGACCGCGACCATTTCGGGCGTATCTTCTACAACCAGGCCACGATGTCGGCCGCCGGCATCCCGCAGATCGCGGTGGTGATGGGAAGCTGCACCGCGGGCGGCGCCTATGTCCCCGCGATGTCCGACGAGGCCATCATCGTGAAGGGGCAGGGGACGATCTTCCTCGGCGGGCCGCCGCTGGTGAAGGCCGCGACCGGCGAGGTGGTCTCCGCGGAGGAGCTCGGCGGCGCCGAGGTCCATGCCCGCGTCTCAGGAGTCGCGGACCACATGGCGCGCGACGACGCGCATGCCCTCGCGCTCGCGCGCCGCTGCATCGCCAACCTCGCCCCGCCCTCGCGCCGCGCGCCGGCCGAGGCGCCCCGCGACCCGCTCCTCGACCCGGCGGAGCTGCACGGCGTCGTGCCGCCCGACCTGCGCCACCCCTACGACGCGCGCGAGATCGTCGCGCGCATCGTCGACGGCTCCGCGCTCGACGAGTTCAAGCCGCTCTACGGCACGACCATCGTCACAGGCTTCGCGCGCATCTGGGGGCATGCCGTCGGCATCGTCGCCAACAACGGCATCCTGTTCTCCGAGTCCGCGCTCAAGGCGGCGCATTTCATCGAACTCTGCGCGCAGCGCGGAACCCCGCTCGTGTTCCTGCAAAACATCTCGGGCTTCATGGTCGGGCGGAAATACGAGAGCGGCGGCATCGCCAAGGATGGCGCCAAGCTCGTCATGGCCGTGTCCTGCGCGCGCGTCCCGAAGTTCACGGTGATCGTCGGCGGCAGCTTCGGCGCCGGCAACTACGGCATGTGCGGCCGCGCCTTCGGGCCGCGCTTCCTGTGGATGTGGCCCAATGCCCGCATCTCCGTCATGGGCGGCGAGCAGGCGGCCTCGGTGCTGGCGACCATCCGCCGCGACGCGATGGCGGCGCAGGGCAAGGCCTGGAGCGCGGAGGCCGAGGACGAGTTCAAGCGCCCGATCCGCGACCAGTACGAGCAGCAGGGCCATCCGTACTACGCGACGGCCAGGCTCTGGGACGACGGGATCGTCGATCCCGCGCAGACGCGCATGGTGCTCGGGCTCGGCCTGTCGGCGGCGGCCAACGCCCCGGTCGAGCCCACGCGCTTCGGCGTGTTCAGGATGTGAGGCGACGATGGCCGGTTCGCTCCGGATCGAGGATGGCGGGAAGGGCGTCGCGCGCGTCGTGCTCGACCGCCCCGAACTCCACAACGCTTTCGACGATGCGCTGATCGCGTCGCTGACCGAGGCGCTGCTGCGCCTCGAGGGCGATCCGGCAATTCGCGTCGTCGTCCTCGCGGGCGAGGGCAGGAGCTTCTCCGCCGGAGCCGACCTCAACTGGATGAAGCGCATGGCGCTCTATTCGGAGGAGGAGAACCGCAGGGACGCGGAGGCGCTTGCCCGCCTGATGCGCACCCTCGACCGCCTCGCCAAGCCGACCATCGCCGCCGTGCATGGCCCCGCGATCGCCGGCGGCTGCGGGCTCGTGGCGTGCTGCGACATCGCGATCGCGTCGGAGCGCGCCAGCTTCTCGATCTCCGAGGTCAGGCTCGGCCTGATCCCTGCCGTTATCGGCCCCTACGTCGTCGGCGCGATCGGCCAGCGCGCCGCGCGCCGCTACGTGCTCACCGCCGAGGCCTTCGACGCGCGCGAGGCGCTGCGCATCGGCCTCGTCCATGTGGTGGTGCCAGCCGAGGCGCTGGCCGGCGAGGTGCAGGCGCTCTGCGCGCGCATCGTCGCCAACGGCCCGGAGGCGGTGGCCGCCGCCAAGGAACTGCTCCGCGACGTCGCGCGCGCGCCCCTCGACCACGCGTTGGTCGCGGAGACCGCGCGCCGCATCGCCGCGATCCGCGTCTCGCCCGAGGGCCGGGAGGGAATCGCGAGCTTCCTCGAGAAGCGCCGGCCCGGGTGGACCGGGCCATGAGCCGTCGTCGCCACGGTTCCGACGCGGGCGCGATCGGCTTCACGCTCGTGCTGTCCTCGCTGGTCGCCGTCGCGGCGGCGGAGCAGTTCGATGCGTGGTTCATGCTGGTGCTGCTCGGGGTGGTCGCGGGCGCGGTGGCCTTCTTCCTCAAGGCCTTCCCGGGCAGCCGCTTCTTCGCGATCGCCTTCGCCAACGGACTGGCGGTCTATGCGTGCCTCTTCGCGGTCTTCGCAGACGTGAACTTCGCCCAGGCGAGGCCGCTCGCCACGCGGCTCGGCTTCGTCCTGCCGGTCGCGGCCTTTCTCGCCGGCTCGTGGCTGCGAAGGGACCGCATCAGGCGGATCGTGCTCGCCGAGCGCATCGCCTACCCTGGCGAGGTCGCGCGCAGCTTCGCCTGGCTCCTGCCCGTCTTTAGCATCGGCGTCGTGACCTTCGCGCTGCCGACGCTCGGGCTCGGCCCGCAGGGCGTGGACATCGCCTTCGTCGCCGCGATGGCGGCCATCGCCGGCATTGTCTTCGCGGTGAGCGCCGACGTCGCCAACTTCCTGATCGAGACGGGACTGCTCGTCGAGGAGTTCTTCGGGCGCATGGCGAGGCCGGTCGTTCCAACCCTCGCCTTCCTGACCTTCTACTCCGTCGCCGTGATCGCCTTCGCGACGCTGTACGGGATCGTCGACAGGCTTATGGCGGAGGCGAACTTCTCCATCGGCGGCGCGGCGCGCGCGATCACCTTCCCCGAGAGCCTCTACTTCTCGATCGTCACCATGGCGACGGTCGGGTACGCCGACATCGTGCCGGCGAGCGATGCGGCGCGCGCGCTGGCGGCCCTGCAGGTCGTGCTCGGCGTGTTGCTGCTCCTCGTCGGCTTCTCCGAGATCTTCAGCTACACGCGCGAGCGCCAGCGCCCGCGCGGGAGTGAATAGCGATGTTCCGCAAGCTGCTGGTCGCCAATCGCGGCGAGATCGCCTGCCGCGTCATGCGCACCGCCCGGCGCCTCGGCATCCGGACCGCCGCCGTCTTCAGCGACGCCGACGCCGGCGCGCTGCATGTCCGCTGCGCCGACGAGGCGCTGCGCATCGGCCCGGCGCCGGCGCGCGAGAGCTACCTGTCGATCGGGGCGGTGGTCGAGGCGGCGCGCGCCTGCGGCGCGGACGCGATCCACCCGGGCTACGGATTCCTTTCCGAGAACGCGGCCTTCGCCGAGGCCTGCGCCGCGGCAGGCATCGCCTTCGTGGGCCCGCCGCCCGCGGCCATCCGCGCGATGGGCGACAAGGCCGCGTCGAAGGCGCTGATGGAGAAGGCCGGCGTCCCCGTCGTCCCGGGCTACCACGGCGCCGCGCAGGACGACGCGACGCTCGTCGCCGCGGCGGCGCGCATCGGCTACCCCGTCCTCGTCAAGGCGTCCGCTGGCGGCGGCGGGCGCGGCATGCGCCTGGTGCGCGAATCGGGCGCGCTGGCGGAGGCGCTGGCCTCCGCGCGCCGCGAGGCCGCGTCGTCCTTCGGCGACGACCGGCTGCTGGTCGAGCGCTATGTCGACCGCCCGCGCCACGTCGAGGTCCAGGTCTTCGCGGACTCGCATGGCGGTTGCATCCACCTTTTCGAGCGCGATTGCACGCTGCAGCGCCGCCACCAGAAGGTCGTCGAGGAGGCGCCCGCGCCGGGCATGACCGCCGCGCGCCGCGCGGCGATGGGCGAGGCCGCAGTGCGCGCGGCGCGTTCCGTCGGCTATGCGGGCGCGGGGACCGTCGAGTTCGTCATGGGCCGCGACGGCTCGTTCTTCTTCATGGAGATGAACACGCGCCTGCAGGTCGAGCACCCGGTCACGGAGATGGTCACCGGCCTCGACCTCGTCGAATGGCAGTTGCGCGTCGCGGCGGGCGAGGCGCTGCCGCTGCGGCAGGAGCAGGTCGCGCTCTCCGGCCACGCCTTCGAGGCGCGCATCTATGCCGAGGACCCGCAGCGCGACTTCCTGCCCGCGGCGGGCCGGCTCGCCCGCCTCGACCTGCCCGAGCCACGGCCCTGGCTCCGCGTCGATGCCGGCCTCGAGGCCGGCGACTCGGTGGCGATCGACTACGATGCGATGATCGCCAAGCTGGTGGTCCACGGGCCCGATCGCGCGTCGGCGCTTCGGCGATTGCATGGGGCACTGTCGGGCCTGCGCATCGGCGGGGCGACGACCAATCTCGACTTCCTGCGCCGCGTCGCCGGCGATCCGGCCTTCGCGGAGGCCGGCGACGAGCTCGACACGGGGTTCATCGCGCGGCGCCGCGACCTTCTCGTGCCCGCGGCCGCGCCGCCGGGCGACGCGGCGCTGGCCTTCGCCGCGCTCGCCGCGCTGGGGAACGCGGACGGCGAGGGGCCGCGCGACCCGTGGGAGGCGACGGACGGATGGCGCCTCAACGCCCCCGCCCGCCGCCTGCTCGAGTTCGTCGACGACGGATCGTCGCGCCACGCCGTGCAGGCGACACCGGTCGCCGCGAGGGGCGGCTGGTGCCTCGGGCTTCCCGGCGGGGAGCTGGAGGCCGCGCCCATGCCTGGCAGCGACGGCCGACGCGCGCGCATCATGCTGGGCGGCCGCGTCCTCGAGGCGAGCATGACCCGCATCGGCGACGCGCTCGAGGTCGACGACGGCGTCCGCGTCGTCCGCCTCGCGCTGGCGCAGGGCCTCGGCGCGCCCGGCGGCGACGAGGACGGCGAGGGGCGATTCGTGGCCCCGATGCCCGGCAAGCTCCTGGCGGTGCGCGTCGCCGCCGGCGAACGCGTGGCGCGCGGGCAGGTGCTGGCCGTGCTCGAGGCGATGAAGATGGAGCATAGCGTGCTTGCGCCCTCGGCCGGCACGATCGGGGAGGTCCGCTACCGGGCCGGCGACCAGGTGGATGAGGGTGCCGAGCTTCTCGTATTCATCCGCGACCGGCAGGGAAGCCCCGCGACGTGATTTTCGAGCCCAGACGTCTGACGATACTTGTCCTGGACGAGGAGTTCGCCAGGCGAAACGCCATGCGTTCCATGCTGGAGCGCATGGGCGTGCGCACGACGCGCGTCGCCGCATCGTCGGGCGAAGCCGTGGAGCGCCTGCGCTCCGAGCACATCGACCTGATGATCATCGACGAGCAGTTCGCGGGCAGCGCCGTCGACTTCGTCTCCACGATCCGGCGCCGCACGCGCGGCCGCATCCAGCAGATGCCGATCGTCATGTGCATCAGGGCCGACGAGAAGCTCGTGCGTTCCGCGCGCGACGCGGGCGTCAACGAGATGGTGGCCAAGCCGGTCACCGCCGAGAGCATGCGCCTGAGGCTGCGCGAGATCGTGCTGCGCCCGCGGCCGTTCGTCCGCGCGAACCCCTATGTCGGCCCCTGCCGCAGGCGCCGCAAGGAACTGAAGCTGCTCGTTTCCGAGCGGCGCGGCTCGATGCAGGCGAAGGGCTCCGATCCGTTCAACCCGACGCTGAAGTCGCCGCCGCAGAAGCGCTGACCGTCGCGGCCGGCATCCTGTAGTCTCGCGCCATGCCGCTCCACATCGTGAAGCTCTGCGTCGGCATCGACGACGTCGAGGAACTCGCCGCCTGGCAGAAGCGCCGTTCCGCCCAGCGCCGCGCCGCGGGCGAGAAGCACGGCGTCGTCCACCGCACGCGGATGATGCCCAAGCGCGTCGAGGAACTGCTCGACGGCGGGTCGCTCTACTGGGTCATCAAGGGCGTCGTGCGCGTACGCCAAGGGCTGAAGGCGGTGGAGCAGGGGACGCTCGACGACGGCACGTCCTGCGCCGTGCTCGCGCTCGACCGGCAGCTCGTGCGCACGATGCCGAAGCCGATGCGTCCCTTCCAGGGCTGGCGCTACCTCGCGGCCGGGGACGCGCCGGCGGACATCGGCGAGGCGGGCGGCGACATCGCCCGCATGCCCGCCGCGATGGTCGAGGAACTGCGCAGCCTCGGCCTGCTCTGACGCGCGCGACGAGGGACGGCATGGCGAGGATCCTTCTCACCTATCCAGCGGGCGAGCGCGAGCAGCGCTACGGTGCCGCGCTCGATGGACTGCACGCGCTGGGCGACGTCGTGCTCAATCCCCTGCCGCGCACGATGACCGAGGACGAGCTAGCCGAGGCCGGCGCGGCCTGCGTCGCGATCGTCAGCGACCGCAACACGCGCTTCGGCGCGGGCCTGGTTGCGCGGCTGCCCGCGACCGTGGCGCTCGTGCGCGCCGCGATGGACGTGCGCAACATCGACATCCCCGAGGCCTCGCGCGCCGGGACCCTGGTGACGCGCGCCGGGCCCGGCTTTCGCGACGCCGTCGTCGAGCTCGTCCTCGGGCAGATGATCGACCTCGCGCGCGGGCTGAGCGAGGGCGTCATGGCCTATCGCCGCGGCGAGGTGCCGGCGCGACGTTCCGGCATCCAGCTGGCCGGCCGCACCGCCGGCATCCTTGGCTACGGCAACCTCGGCAGGCGCATGGCCGAGGTGCTCGCGATGCTGGGCATGCGCGTGCTGGTCCACGATCCCCACGCGATGTCGGTCGCGCCGCCGGCGGTCGCCGCGTCGCGCGACGCGGCGATCGCGGAGGCGGACTTCCTCGTCTGCCTCGTCGTGCACGACGCCTCGACCGACCAGTCGATGGACCTCGGCGTCTTCCGCCGCATGAAGCGCGGCGCGTTCTTCATCAACCCCTCGCGCGGCAGGGTCGTCGACGAGCCCGCGCTGGCGCAGGCGCTGCGCGAGGGCCTGATCGCGGGCGCCGGCCTCGACGTGGGCTCGGATCCCGACGACGTGCCGCCCGTGGCGCTCGGCGCGCTGCCGGGTGTCGTCGCGTCGGCGCACATAGGCGGCATGGTGCCCGAGGCGCTCGCCTCGCAGGCGCAGGACACGGTGGGGCAGGTCGCGGACATCCTCGCAGGGCGCATGCCGCGCAATGCAGTGAACCCGGGCGACGCCCGGCGCCTCGCCTTGGCCGCGCCGCGCGACGTGGCCACGCAACCGAAGGAGTAGGCTGATGATTCTCCGCAGGACGATGCTCGCGGGCCTCGCGCTGGCGGCGACGCCCCGCCCGGCGATGGCCCATGCCGCGGCCTTCGCCGCGCAGGCCTTCGAGGCCGCGCAGGCGGCGGACAAGCCTATCCTCCTTGACGTCACCGCTTCCTGGTGCCCGACCTGCCGCGCGCAGAAGCCGATCCTCGCGCGCCTGCTGTCCGAACCGCGCTTCGCCGAGGTGGTCGCCTTCGAGATCGACTACGACCGGCAGAAGGATGTCGTCCGCCGCTTCGAGGTGCGCATGCAGAGCACGCTGATCGCCTTCCGGGGGCGCGATGAGATCGGCCGCAGCGTCGGCGACACGAACCCCGCCTCGATCCGCTCGCTGCTCGAGATGGCGCTCTAGGAGCGGCGCATGGCCGGTACGCTGCTCGCGGCATTCGGCGCGGGGATCCTGTCCCTGCTCTCGCCCTGCGTGCTGCCCATCCTGCCCATCCTCGTCGCCGGCGCGACCGCGGAAGGACGCGGCGGGCTCGCCGCGCTGGCGGGCGGGCTCGCGATCTCCTTCGCTGGGGCGGGGATCGCGCTCGCCACGATTGGCTTCTCGCTGGGCATCGATGGCGGATCGGTCCGCCTGGCCGCGGGCGCGCTCATGGTGCTTCTCGGCGCGGCGATCGCGATCCCGCCGCTGCGGTTGCGCGTCGGCGCGTTCCTCGTGCCGGCGACCGGGCTGGCCGGCCGCAGCCTCGCGCGGCTCGACGGCAGTGGCGCGGCTGGCCAGTTCGCGATCGGGCTGCTGCTCGGCGTCGCCTGGAGCCCCTGCGTCGGTCCGACGCTCGGCGCGGCCTCGCTGCTGGCGGCGCGCGGCGAGCATCTCGGCGCGGTCGCGCTAACCATGGTCGCCTTCGCGATCGGCGCCGCCCTGCCACTTCTGCTGGTCGGCGCCATCCCGGCATCGCGCCTCGCCTCGGCGCGCGCGCGGCTCGGCGCGGCTGGCCGCGCCGGCGGCACGCTGCTCGGCGCGGGCCTGGTGCTCGCCGGGGCGCTCGTGCTCACGGGCCTCGACAAGCGCCTGGAGGCCTGGATCCTCGACGCCGCGCCGGACTGGCTCGTCCGCCTGTCGACGTCGCTGTGAGCTAGAAGGTCACGTCGTCGACGATCGCCTCGATACCCGCATCGGCGCAGGCCGCGTCGGCCGCGCCGCCGGGCGCGCCGGAGACGCCGATGCCACCGAGGATCGCGCCGGCGGCCTCGATCGGCACGCCGCCGCCTACCGCAACCACGCGCGGGAAATGGCGCAGCCCCGACATCTCGCCACCCTCGGACAACTTGGCAAGCGCGAGCGTGTCCTGCCGCATCGTGACCGAGGTCCATGCTTTGTCGGCGGCGATCGTCACCGTGTGCGGGCCGGCGAAGCGGTCGCGCAGCAGCACCTGCGTCGTTCCGCCCCGGTCGACGATCGCGACCGAGACCTGGAATCCGGAGGTGCGGCAGGAGGCGAGCGCCGCCTGCGCCGCCTTGAGCGCGGTCTCCGGGGTCAGCAGGCGCAGGGCGAAGGTGCCGTCCTGCGCGAAGGATGGGGTGGCGGAGGCAAGGCTGGTGGCGCAGACGATGGCCGCCGCGGCCACGCGGGACGGGGCGTGCCGGCTCGATTGGCGCATGTCGGTGATCTCCTGCTTCGCGGGATGTTTCCTTGGCTCGACGGCCAGTGATACCATGAACGAAACATGGGATCGGGGATGCCTGGAAGCGTACAGGACCGTGAACGATTCACAGGCCGCATTCGTCGCGCGCCCGAGAGCTTCCTCTCCGCCGAGGACATCGCCGCCGTGGCGTCGGGTCGCCGCGACGTCCTGCGCCGCGGTTTCATGGCCGCCCTCGGCCTTGGCGCCGCCTCGGCCGCGACGGTCGCGCGCGCCGACGACCCCGACATCGTCGACCCGGTGCCGTGGAGCACGACGCTCGGCCTGCCCGTGGCCGCCACGCCCTACGGCATGCCGTCGCGCTACGAGCGCAACCTCGTGCGGCGGCAGAGCCCGGGCCTGACGCAGGTCGGCGCCGCCAGCGTCGCCTTCACGCCGCTCCAGGGCAGCTTCGGCATCGTCACGCCGTCGGGCCTGCATTTCGAGCGCCACCACCAGGGCTGGACCGACATCGACCCGCGGCGCCACCGCTTCATGGTCAACGGCTCGAGCCCGGGCATGGTGGCTCGTCCCATGGTCTTCACCATGGACGACCTGATGCGGCTTCCGTCCGTGTCGCGGATGCATTTCCTCGAGTGTGGCGCCAACACGGGCATGGAATGGGGCAACGTCGCCGTCCCGACCGTGCAGTACACGCATGGCATGATCTCCTGCAGCGAGTTCACCGGCGTCGAGTTGCGCCTGCTGCTGGAGATGTGCCGCGCGGACCTGTCGCGCGGCAGGTTCGTGCTGGCTGAGGGCGCCGACGGCTCCTCTATGACACGCACCATCCCGATGGACCTCGTGATGTCGGGCGAGGTGCTCGTTGCCTGGGGCCAGAACGGGGAGATGCTGCGGCCGGAGAACGGCTACCCTCTTCGCCTCGTCGTGCCCGGCGTGCAGGGCGTGTCCTGGGTGAAGTGGCTGCGCCGCGTCGAGCTGGGAGACCAGCCCTGGGGCGCCAAGGACGAGAGCATCCACTACGTCGACCTGATGCCGGACGGGCAGCACCGGCAGTACACCTCGATCCAGGAGGTGAAGTCGGTCATCACCACGCCCTCCGGCGGCCAGGCGCTCGTCGGAAAGGGCTTCCATGCGATCAGCGGTCTGGCCTGGTCCGGCCGCGGTGCGGTGCCGCGTGTCGACGTGTCGGTCGATGGCGGGCGCAACTGGCGCCCGGCGACGCTCCAGCAGCCGGTGATGTCGAAGTGCCTCTCGCGCTTCGTCTTCCCGTGGACGTGGAACGGCGAGAGGGCGATCCTCCAGTCGCGCGCCATCGACGACACGGGGCATGTCCAGCCGACCTACCGGCAGTTGCGCGAGGTGCGAGGGACGCGGTCGATCTACCACAACAACGCCATCCAGTCCTGGCTGGTCGAGCCGGGCGGCGAGGTGAGCAATGTCCAGACCGCCTGAGCGCGCGCCGCGCCCGCGGCTACTCGCCGCCTGCACCGTCCTCGCCGCGATTCTCGTCGCCGCCAGCGCCATCGCGACCGACCGCTTCCCGGGGATCGGCCGGCCCGCGACCGAGCGCGAGATCGCCGCGTGGGACATCGACGTGCGCCCCGACTTCCTGGGCCTGCCCAAGGGGTCCGGCACGGTCGAGCAGGGCATGGAGATCTGGGAGGCGAAGTGCGCCTCGTGCCACGGCACCTTCGGCGAGAGCAACCAGGTCTTCACGCCGCTGGTCGGCGGCACGACGGCGGCGGACATCGCCTCGGGCAACGTGGCTAACCTCAGGCGCGTCGACTACCCGCAGCGCACGACGATGATGAAGGCGCCCTACGTCGCGACGCTGTTCGACTACATCCGCCGCGCCATGCCGTGGAACGAGCCCAAGAGCCTGTCCGACGACGAGGTCTACGCGGTGCTCGCCTACATGCTGAACCTCGCCGAGGTCGTGCCCGATGACTTCCGGCTCGGCGACGCCAGCATGGCCGAGGTGCAGGCGCGGATGCCCAACCGCAACGGCATGACCACCGCGCACGCGATGTGGCCGGGGCGCGGGTTCCCGTCGGCCGCCGCGAGGCCGGACACGGCCAACGCGCCCTGCATGTCCGACTGCGCCGCCACGGTCGAGGTCGCGTCCGCGCTTCCCGACTACGCGCGCCCCGCGCATGGCAACCTCGCCTCGCAGCATCGTCGCATCGGCCCGGTGCGCGGGATCGTCACCGGGGACGACGACCCCGACGCGACCGACGATCCGTCGCCGCCCGCGATGAAGAAGGCGAAGGACGCCGGCTGCATGGCCTGCCACGGCATCGCCAACAAGGTCGTCGGCCCGAGCTACGCCGACGTGGCGCGGCGCTATCGCGGCGTCGCGGACGCGCTCGACCTGCTCGCGGGCCGGGTGCGCAACGGCGCCGAGGGCGTCTGGGGGGCGCTCGCGATGCCGGCGCAGGAGGATGTCTCCGACGCCGACGCGCGGCTGATCGTGGAATGGATTCTCGCGGGCGCGCCCGAGCGCTGAGGCGCGGCCCGCATCGACCCAGGAAGAGGATGGAGGACGCACGCATGATCGACATCGAGAGGCGCAGGGCGCTCAAGGCAGGCGGCATCCTCGCCGCCTTCGCCGCGGCCGGGCTCCTGCCTGCGGGGCGTGCACGCGCCGCGTGGAACAAGGCCGCGTTCGAGGGCAAGACGGTGCAGGAGGCGCTGGCTTCCATCGGCGCCAGCACGACCGCCGCGAGCGACGACGTGCAGATCATCGCCTCGGACATCGCCGAGAACGGCGCCGTGGTCCCCGTCCAGGTCGTCAGCCGCGTGCCGGGCACGACGCAGATCGTCCTGTTCGTTGAGAAGAACCCGAACGTGCTCGCCGGTATCTTCGACATCGGACCCGACATCGCCGCTGACGTCACGACGCGCATCAAGATGATGCAGACCTCGAACGTCGCCGCCGTGGTCAAGGCCGACGGCAGGTTCCTGGCCTCGATCAAGGAGATCAAGGTCACGCTGGGCGGCTGCGGCGGCTGAGCCGCGTCCCGCAATCCGATCGGAAGGAAGACACGCCATGGCCAACCCGATGCGCATCCGCGCCGCCGCCAAGGACGGGATCACCGAGGTCCGCGTCCTGATGAACCACGAGATGGAGACCGGCCAGCGCCGCGACGCCTCCGGCGCCATCGTCCCCGCATGGTTCATCCAGGAGGTGAGCGCGCGGCTCAACGACAAGGACGTGATGTCGGCCCAGTGGGGGCCGTCGATCGCGAAGAACCCGTACTTCGCCTTCAAGATCAAGGGCGGCAAGGCGGGCGACACGGTGAGCGTGACCTGGGTCGACAACCGCGGCGACACGCGCACGGACAACGCCAAGGTCACTTGAACGGGCCCGCGAGGGTCCACGGGGGAGGGGAACATGGCAGCGAGGACGAAGGTCGCCGTCGCGGCGGCGGCCTGCGTGGCGATCGCGCTCGGCTTCGCCGGCGTCGCCCAGGAGAAGGACGACGCGGCGAAGGGCATCGAGGCCTACCGGCAGGCGCTCAAGGACGGCAATCCCGCCGAGCTCTTCGAGATGGCCGGCGAGGAGCTCTGGCTCAAGCCCGCGGGCCCGCGCAACGCCTCGCTCGAGAAATGCGACCTCGGCCTCGGGCCGGGCGTGGTCGAGGGCGCCTATGCGCGGCTGCCGCGCTACTTCGCCGATACCGACCGCGTGCAGGACCTCGAATCCCGCCTGCTCACCTGCATGGAGACGCTGCAGGGCATCGACACGCGCGCCCATGTCGAGGCGCGCTTCGGGACGCCGAAGAAGGACGAGCTGGTCGCGCTCGCGACCTATGTCGCCGGCATGTCGAAGGACCGCCCGGTCGACGTCGCGGCGTCGCATCCCAAGGAGCGCGCGATGTTCGAGCTCGGGAGGCGCATGTTCTTCTACCAGGCGGGCCCGCACGACTTCTCCTGCGCGACCTGCCATGCCCAGGAGGGGCGCCGGATCCGCATGCAGGACCTGCCCTACATACCCGCGAAGGAGGGCGCGGCCGCGGGCTGGACGAGCTGGCCTGCCTACCGCGTCAGCGCGGGGCAGATGTGGTCGATGCAGTGGCGCATCAACGACTGCTTCAGGCAGCAACGCTTCCCGGAGCCGGTCTACGCGTCCGACATGACGGTCGCGCTATCGATGTTCATGGCCGCGACCGCGAATGGCGCGACCATGGCGACGCCGGGCATCAAGCGGTGAGGAGGGGCAGGCACATGTCTTCGATCGGGACCTGCGCGGCGCTGGCCGCCGCCGTCCTCGCCTTCGCCGTCGACGCGCGCGCCCAGTCTTGGGGCCCGGGCGCCGACGACAAGGCCTTCGCGGAGATGCTGCGCACCGGCTTCCGCAACGCCGGCCCGGTCTCGGTCGACCGGCTCGTGCAGGACGATACGCAGGCCTTCTGCTCGGATCCCGCCGTGGCCAACAGCGCCGCGGGCGCGAAGCGCGCCGAGC
>Ga0194130_10002711_pt1 | contig 25105 bp, 27 predicted proteins | sample TA2KigsurfametaG_FD_160084 | JGI IMG/M metagenome (GOLD analysis project Ga0194130, IMG submission 160084) | Freshwater microbial communities from Lake Tanganyika, Tanzania - TA2015050 Kigoma 12 surface | ecosystem: Environmental > Aquatic > Freshwater > Lake | place: Tanzania: Lake Tanganyika... | reverse complement strand
TCATGATGGGTGCCGGTGCCCGACGCTGTGAACGTATCCAGCCGTCTGCCATGACGCTGATCCATTCGCCGTAGGCCGAGCGTGTGAATAACAGAGCGATAGCCCAAACGCCACCCACCAGCGCGCTAATGAGTGCGACATGCAGGGTGGCGAGCCAGCCCATGTGCATGCCTAGCACTGCGAGTAACTTCACATCTGCTGCACCCATGCCACCCATCAAATAGAAAGGTATCAAGATCAGCAGCCCGGTGACGCCACCGAGCAAACAATCACGCAGCGTGATGCCATCGGCGGTGAACATGGCAAGCATCAGCGCAGCGGCGACGCTGGCTGCCAGCACCTGGTTTGGAATACGCCATGTCCGCCAATCGGAGGCAGCGGCAAGCCACGCCGTTATCAGCACAGCCAAGCTGCTCGGCAACGACAGCACCGGGGGAATGGTTGAAAATTCAGTCATGATCGCGAGCTAACCAAAGATGGGGAGTACGGGATGGATGGCGGTGTACTGCCGCCATCCGGCTCGGGTGAATTCTTCGTGTCAGCCTTACTGAGTTGGCGTGCCTCCGCCGGTGCCTCCGCCGGTACCTCCGCCGGTACCAGTACTGCCGGCATTCGCGACGGCATCTTTCACCTTCGTGAATTTGTTATTCAGCTCGGTACCCAGTAGCCCGACCGTCACCAGAATCACGGCCGCAATCAGCGCGATCATCAAACCGTACTCGACAGCGGTCGCGCCTTGCTCGTCAGCGAGAAAGGACCGCAGCTTTTGCTTCAATGTGTTCATTTACCGACTCCTTGATTAAGGGGATCAACTGAAAGCCTCCGGGCCCGTGGCAGCATGAAACTGAGCGCGGATGCCGGTGCGCTAATCCGCATGCGAGCCAAGATCCGCCAACGGATGCCTGACAAAGTGTTGCTTATTTGTCATTGGCTGCAGTGTCGGTGGGTATTGCCAAAAGTTAAATAGTACAAATGCGCTAGGCGCTGTTACTGATTGTCACAAATCAATCGAGACAATAGATTTTTTGAAAGTAGGCGCTAACTTTTTTGGTGTTAGATGGCCTTGGATTTGATTTTCAGCAAACACGCCATCGCCAGAGGGTGGCTGCAAGCGCGGTGGGGTGTGGCCAGCGACAAACTAGCCGGGAGGGGAAAAGCGGCAGGCGTACTAGTTTGAATCAGCCGCCATCGCGAGTTGTTTCAGCACATGCGCTGCCGCGATAAAGCCGAAGCTGGCGGTCACAACCACGGCTGATCCATACCCAGCGCAATGCAATCCGGTCAGGCCAGCCGCGCTGCCGGCGACGCTATCAGCAGCACCGTCAGCCTCTGGCGCAACGCCCTCATCATCAGGGAGACACAGCTCGGGAAAACGCAGTGGCTCGGTTGAGTACACCGCATCAATCCCGAACTTGTGTTTGCGACCACGCGGAAAGCCGTGCCTGGTACGCAGGTTCTTTCTCACACGGGCCAGCAAAGGCTCTTGCTCGGTACGCGATAAATCGCAGACATGAATACGCGTCGGGTCGATTTGTCCGCCGGCGCTTCCCATGGTGACCAACGCAATCTGATTCTCGCGACAATGCACGATCAGCGCTGTTTTGGCACGCGCATCGTCCATGGCATCAATCACAAAATCGAAATGACCCGGCTTGATTAACTGCGCGACATTATCAGCGCTAACAAACTCCTCAACGGTCTCGACCTGACAGGCGGGATTAATCTGCGTGATTCGCTCAGCCAGCGCCACCACCTTGGCCTTGCCGAGAGTGCTGGTCAATGCATGAATCTGGCGATTGATATTTGATTCAGCGAGATGATCAAGATCGATCATGGTGATACGACCAATACCCGTGCGTGCTAATGCCTCTACCACCCAGCAGCCAACGCCACCGACACCGGTCACGCAAATATGCGCAGCACGAAAAGCTTGCAAAGCAGCCGCGCCGTACAAACGAGCAACGCCGGCAAATCGGCGATCCGTATCGACATCGGTATCGACGTCGTGGTGGGTGTGGTCAGGTTGGTCCGCAGCCGAGCCGGCAGCAGGTGGCGTCAGAATCGTGCTCATCGGCGCATTCTAGCGGACTGGATTCAATTTCGACGTACACTGTCAGCCCACTGATTGACTGAACCGCTGTTGCCCCTGTGCCCCGCTCCTCGCCGCTGCTTGCCCTGATCGGCGTTGCCGTCTGCGCTCATGTCGCGCTGGCAGCAGCGCGTGTGACTACCTCGTTGTATGCGCTGTCGCTGCACGCCTCCGAGTTTACGGTTGGTACCCTGATCGCCCTGTTTGCGCTATTCCCTATGCTGCTGGCGGTAGGGATGGGTCGTATCATCGATCGTATCGGCATCTATCAACCCCTACGCTTCGGTGCCCTGATTGGCTCGGCAGGTGTGCTACTGGCCGCCGCAGCGCAATCAGTCGCTGTGCTTTACCTGGCAGCGATATTCATTGGCACCGGTTTCATGGCGGTTTTTATTGCGACCCAGTACGCGGTCGGCACGCTGCTTGAGGGTGATGAAAAAACTGCAGGCTTCTCACAGCTCGCGGTCGGCTTCTCGGTATCTGCATTCATCGGCCCGATGCTTGCCGGTTTCACGATCGATCACGCCGGACACGCAGCAGCTTTTCTGGCGTGTGGTGCATTTACCTTGACTGCCTTCGCGATTGCATCAAGCGCACCGTTGTGTGAGCTGCCATCACCGCCAAGCAGTAAGACACGACCACGTGGCAGCGCGTTAGCCTTGCTGGCGCATCGAGAGCTACGCGGCTTGTACTTTGTCAGCATCACGCTGGCTGCGGCTTGGGATTTGTTTACCTTCATGGTCCCGGTGCGGGGTACGCAACTGGGGTTTTCGGCATCGACCATCGGCTTGATCCTTGCCACGTTCTCGGTAGCGACCTTCACCGTGCGCATTGCCATGCCCTGGATCGCGCGGCGCTACCGTGAGTGGCAGGTTCTCAGCATTACGCTTTCCGCAGCTGCACTGTGCTACCTGCTGCTGCCGTTTACGCAGCAGCCGTTAACGATGGCAGCAGCTGCCTTCGGACTCGGGCTCGCACTGGGCAGTGGTCAGCCGAATGTGCTCGCGCTGCTGCACAGCGGCGCGCCGGCAGGACGCGGCGCGGAAGCCATTGCGATCCGTGCGAGCTTGGGTAACCTCTCATCGGTGTCACTACCACTGGCTTATGGCGCGCTCGGTGTGGCACTCGGGCCATTTGCCGTATTCTGGGGCTTGGGCACCTTGATCGCCTTCGCGATTCCGGTCGCTGCGCGGCGCGCGCGACGCAGTGCGGCTGAGTGAAAATAAAAATGACGATGACTATTGGGCGCAGGCTTCAGCGTCTGCGGTGTAAACCAACCATAATCGCTGCCTGTTCTACCGCACCACCCTTTTCCTACCAATACAATTGATAACTCATTATGACGATCTCCATAGCTGATCTGCGTCGCGATTACAGCCAGGCCACCTTGTCTGAGCAAGAAGTCGACAGTGACCCCATCAAGCAATTCGCGCGCTGGTTCCAACAAGCTCTTGAGACTAAAGTGCCTGAGCCGAATGCGATGGGCCTTGCAACTGTCGATAGTCACGGTCATCCGTCACTACGTATCGTGCTGCTGAAAGACTTTGATACGCGTGGCTTCACTTTCTACACCAATTATGAAAGTCGCAAGGGCGAGCAGTTACTGCTTAATCCTCATGCGGCATTGAGTTTTCATTGGCATGATCTGGAACGGCAAATTCGTATCGAAGGCACTGTAGAGCGCGTAGCAGCGGAAGAAAGCGATGCTTACTTTGGGATCCGTCCATTAAAAAGCCGGATTGGCGCGATTGCCTCTGCGCAGAGCCGGCCTATCGACAGCCGCGAGCAGCTCGAGCAGCAGTTCAATCAAGCAGAGACTCGTTTCGGACAGCAACCGCCGCGACCCGCGCACTGGGGTGGCTATCGTCTGAGCCCGAACTGGATAGAGTTCTGGCAAGGACGACGCTCCCGGCTGCATGATCGGATCGCTTACCAGCGAGAAGCTGACGGTCATTGGTCACGAGTGCGTTTACAGCCCTGATGCGCTTTTTAGACTAACGTCAATGCACTGATACCGAGCAGATAGCACAGTCCCACCCGGGAGGTGGGCTATGTTTTGGGAGAAAAAGCTCGATCGCTGGATCAGCCGCATGCGACCCCAACTCGGGATACCGCTGCGGTTAGAGCTGTGGAATGGCCATCAACTCGATCTGGGCGGTAGTCATCCGGAAGTCACGATTCGCGTAACCAAGCCGTCGGCGCTGACGTACTTGCTGCAACCGTCACTCGAATCGCTCGGCCGCGCCTATGTAGAGGGCAAACTGGAAGTTGAGGGTCGATTACGGGCCGTTATTCAAACTGCCAACCAGCTAGCTGAGCTAGGCCAACGCCAGCGATCACGACTTGGAAAATTGTTCAGAGCGCGAGCACATAGTAAAGCTCAGGATGCCCGCGCAATTGCGTATCACTATGACGTATCCAATACTTTTTACCAGGCGTTTCTCGACCGCGAGATGGTGTATTCCTGCGCCTATTTCGAGCAAGGCGATGAGGATTTAGCGACCGCGCAACAGAAAAAGATCGACCATATTCTGAACAAGATTGCTCTACGGCCAGGACACCGACTACTGGATATTGGCTGTGGCTGCGGTGCGCTAGTCATTCGCGCTGCGCAGCACTACGGCGCACACTGCGTCGGCATCACGCTCTCTGCCCAGCAAAAGGCGTGGGCGACTGAGCGCATCAAGATGCTGGGCTTGGAGAATCAAGTGAGCATATAGATGCTCGACTATCGCGATGTCTACGGACAGTACGACCGGATTACCAGCGTTGGCATGTTCGAGCATGTCGGCATAAAAAATCTTCCGCTTAATTTCTCCAAGCTGAACCAGCTACTCGCCGGTGATGGTCTGATGATGAACCATGGTATCTGCACCACGAATACGGATCATCGCACTGCACGCTACGGCGCTGGCGAGTTCATCGCAAAGTATGTGTTTCCGTACGGCGAGCTTCCTCATGCTGGGACCGTGCTGCGCGCATGCATTTGAAAATGACTGGGTCTCGCTCTATCAAGTGCTATGCGGAAAATCTGGCAGACCAACTAACCGACTACCTTGCTCATGCCGCTATATGTACACCACGTGATGTGTATGTCGCGTGATGTGTATTCGAAGCGAATACATGGGTACGTCTTGCAACGAGTGTCGGCGTTTATCCAGGAGTGCCGGCGTTTATCTGTAAGCGCCAGTATCTATCTTGGCCAGACTTTACGAAGCGCCGCGCTTACCGTGACAGCCTGTCACCAAAGACTTTCTTAAACTTCATTACTTTAGGCTCAACAACGAATACGCAGTACGACTGGAGCGGATTATTCACAAAGTAATTTTGATGATATTCCTCGGCCCGATAGAATACCGGTGCCTCAGCCAACTCGGTCACGATAGGCCCATCCCAGACGTGCGCCATCTCGGCAATTACTTGCTTGGCTGTCGCCATCTGCTCGGCGTCGTGGGTATAAATCACCGAGCGATACTGCGTACCAACATCATTACCCTGCCGATTGAGCGTGGTGGGGTCATGAATCGTAAAGAATACTTCGAGCAGATCCCGATAGCTGACTTGTGCCGGATCAAAGTGAATCTGCACCACCTCAGCATGGCCCGTCGACCCTTGGCATACCGCCTCGTAGCGCGGGTTGAGCACGTGCCCGCCGCTGTAGCCAGACTCGACCAGCGACACACCCCGCAGCTGCTGATAGACCGCCTCAAGACACCAGAAGCAGCCACCCCCAAGCGTTGCGATCTCTGTACTCATACGCCACCCTCAATTAATTCCATGCGAATGCTGAGCAACCCCGCGAAGCGCTGCAAGGTCGTGAATAACAAGAACGATCACGAGCCAGTATCAGATACCGGGTCGGTTGCGGCAAATTGCATCAAGCGATGATCCCGTAGCGAGGGCAGTACGATCTCGCGCAGAACATCAGCAGTAAAAATTTTCTGATCAATAAACGTCTTGCGCGATACCGCAGACAAACCATCGCATAGCTGATCAAGGCTGTGTGCATGAAAATCAAGCTGTGTATCGGGTAGCCACAACGCTCGCGCTGAGACAGCGCCATCAATAAGCACCGGCGCGTGATGGCTCCAACTCGCCAATAACTCATGTAACTGGTGCACCCGATGATCGGATGCGAATTGATCAGCATCGGTGTGATCTTTGATCACCAAAGTCGGCTGATATTCCGCCAATATCTTGTTGGCATGCGCGACAGACATCGCCTCAAGTGGCAGCAGCGCAGCACCGATGCGAAGCAACGCAAAATACAGCACGATCGCATCGGGATGGCCACGTCCAACATACGCCACCACATCACCCGCGCGCACATGCCACTCACCGTACAACCTGGCCGAGCCGCGCTCAATGCGCGACCATAGCCTTCGATAGGTTATGTCTCGGTCGGGTAGCACATGGGCCAGCTCGTCACCGAATCGGCCGGCATGGTCCTGAAGCAGCGCCAACATACCTGGATTTCTGAGCATCATCCACGTGATTCTACGCAAGAATCAGCAACCGCCGACTTGATAAGCGCTTTTTCGGCATAATTCCGCATGTCTGAAAACATTTTCAAAATGCTCACACCCAACCAACGCTCAGTTGAACCTGAATTCGACACGCAGCACTTTCGCGCCGCGTTATCGCAATTTGCGACGGGTGTCACGATCATCACCACCCGCGACCCGGATGGTGGTTTCTTCGGCCTGACCGCTAGCTCGTTCAATTCTGTCTCGCTGACGCCGCCACTGGTACTGTGGAGCCTCAGCGGGCAATCGCGCAGCATGCCGCTGTTCGCCGAGAACGCGCACTACGTGGTTAATGTGCTCGCTGCTGACCAAGCCGAGTTGGCCGAGCGCTTTGCCAGCCGCATTGAAGATCGTTTCAGTGGCGTTGACTTTACGCTGTCTCATCACGGCCTGCCGATTCTCGGCGGTGTCTCAGCCTGGTTCGAATGCCACAACCGCAACCGACATCCTGAGGGTGATCATGTGATTTTTGTGGGTGAGGTTGAGCGCTGCGCATTTGAACGCAAACCGGCGCTGGTGTTCCATGACAGCCGCTTCAAGTCTGCTTCCGAGTAAAGAAGCCAGCCATACCTTATGCAAGCTGTACGCTGTACACGCGAGCTTGCTGTCGACGAATCAAGCCAGCAAACGCTGCAGCACGCCGGTTGAGTCGAACGCGGCTCGGCGCAAGCGATCATTGATGCCCTGCCACTCTGCATGACTGGGTGGTTGCTCTACCAAAATCACATCAGCACCGAGTTGATCAAGCTTACGCAACTGCGCGTATAAATCACGCGCACACGTATGCGGATCGGTGGTAATGCGCAAACACGCGACCTGTCGCTGTTTGGCTTGTAGCGCAGCCGTAGTGCTCGCAACACTCTCGGATGCAATCAGCACCAGCGGCGTTTGTGGCGCGTAGTGCGCGTCAAGGCTACCCGACACACGCGGCGCGGCTTGATCGGGCTGCGCCAACGCACACCCTAGTACGGTTTCGATCGCTTGCGCGCTAATCTGACCCGGGCGTAGTAACACCGGGCCATGCGTATCAAGACGCGTCAGATCGACAATCGTGGACTCGATGCCGACTGTACACGGCCCGCCATCAAGCACCGCAGCTACCGGCCCGATGCCGGGTTCGCCGAATTCATCAATCACATGCTGCGCAGTCGTTGGGCTCACCCGACCGAAACGATTCGCCGACGGCGCTGCAATGCCGCCTTGCCCACCACGAAAGTTTTTCAGTAAGGCTTGCGCAACCGGGTGTGATGGACAACGCAAACCAACCGAATCCTGGCCACCCGTAACTGAATCACTCACCTTGGGCGCGCGTTTCAGAATGAGCGTTAGTGGCCCAGGCCAAAACGCCTGTATCAGGTACGCGGCTTGCGGAGGAATATCAACTGCCCAGTGCGACAAGTCAGCATCACGGGCCACATGAACAATCACGGGATGCGTCGATGGCCGACCTTTAGCGCTGAATATGTTCGCGACCGCTTCCGGGTTGTCCGCGTCCGCAGCCAAGCCGTAAACGGTTTCGGTGGGAATCGCGACCAGTTTGCCTTGCTCGAGCAGACGCGCAGCGTGGGCGACCGACGCAAGGTCTGGTGTCATCAAGCAGCAATACCCAACAAGCGACAAGCCTCGCTGCAGTGCTCCTGCGCTTCGGTGAGTGTGCTTGCCACAAAGGTGACGTGCCCCATCTTGCGACCACGGCGCGCCTCATCTTTACCGTACAAGTGAAGATTGGCGCCGGGCAGCGCGAGAAGTTTTTCCCAGGCAGGTTCGCGTGGCTGATCATCTTCTGCAGTGAACCAAAGATCGCCGAGCAGGTTGAGCATGACGGCAGGTGAATGCTGCCGCACATCGCCCAATGGCAATTTCGCCATGGCACGCGCCTGCTGCGCAAACTGGCTGGTGACACAGGCATCAATGGTGTAGTGACCGCTGTTATGGGGCCGCGGTGCCATTTCATTGACTACCAGCGAGCCATCATGCAGCACAAAAAACTCGACGCACAGCACGCCCACATACGCTAGCTGCGCAATGATCTCCAGCGTTGCTGCCTGCGCCCGTGCTACACATTCCGGCGTGACGTTCGGGCTGGGTACGGTGGTACTGAACAGGATACCGTCACGATGCTCATTTTCTGCAATCGGGTACACCACCGCCTCACCATCCGCACCCCGCACAGCGAGTACAGACACTTCATACGCCAGTGGCAGCATCTTCTCCAACACACACGGTACTTGCTGCATCTGCGCAAACGCATCAACAACCTCTGCGCGTGTGCGAACGCGTATCTGACCTTTACCGTCATACCCCATGCGCGCGGTTTTCAGAATACCGGGAAACAGATCGTCGGGCAGTACATCCATATCTGCCTGCGAGGTAATCGAGTAATGCGGTGCCGGCATGACGCCTGAGCGTTGCGCACAACGAGCAAAAAAAACTTTTTCTGCCATGCGGTCTTGCGTAACGGATACCGCTGCCGCAGCCGGGGCAACAAAAGCGTGCTGCGCTAATTGCGAGAGACTCTGTGCCGGGACGTTTTCGAACTCAGTGGTGATCGCAACGCACTGCTCACCTAGCTCAGCCAATGCCTTGGTGTCGGTGTAAGCAGCAACCAGCAGATGATCTGCCGCGTGGCCTGCCGGGCAATCTGCCACCGGCTCCAGTACCGCCACCTTGAATCCCATCGCTTGCGCTGCATGTACAAACATGCGGCCTAGCTGGCCACCGCCCATCACACCAAGCCAGGTTGAGGGATGCGCGGCCGGAACGAAACTGTCGCTCGGGTCGCTATGGGTCATGTGGGTAACTTCATCGCCTGTGCAGCATCTGTCTGCTGCCGACGATATTGCTGAAGTCGCTCGGATAGCGATGCATCATTCAGCGCCAGGAGGGCCACTGCGGTCAACGCTGCATTCGCGGCGCCCGCTTCGCCGATCGCAAAGGTCGCCACCGGGATGCCCTTCGGCATTTGCACGATCGATAGCAATGAATCTTCGCCGCGCAAGTATTTGGATGGTACGGGTACGCCAAGTACCGGGAGAATGGTTTGCGAAGCAATCATGCCGGGCAAGTGCGCTGCGCCGCCTGCACCGGCGATAATGGCACGCAAGCCACGGTCACCCGCCGCTTTGGCATAGGCGAACATCTGATCAGGCATTCGATGCGCCGACACCACCTGCGCCTCGTGCGGGATGTCGAACTCTTTCAGGATCGCTACCGCGTGCTGCATCACGTCCCAATCCGATGATGACCCCATCACTACGCCAATCAAGGGCTTGTTTTGTGCGCTCATCTCAGTCCTTCAACTCATTACCAGCGAGTCGTTGTAATGCCTCACGATACTTGGCGCCGGTTTTTTCAATCACTTCAGCTGGTAGTGTTGGCGCAGGCGCAGTTTTATTCCAGTGCGTCAGCGTTTCAAGATAATCGCGTACGAACTGCTTATCAAATGACGGCGGTGACACGCCCTCGGCATAAGAGTCTGCGGGCCAGAAGCGTGAAGAATCCGCGGTAAGCACTTCATCCATCAAGTGCAATTTGCCATGCGCATCCAGGCCAAACTCGAATTTGGTATCGGCAATGATGATGCCGCGCGTTGCCGCATAGTCTGCTGCCGTCTGATACAGCTGAATGCTGACGCGACGAATTTGCTCGGCCAAGTCTTTACCAATCCGAATCACCATGTCATCGAAACTGATGTTCTCATCATGCTCGCCTAAATCAGCTTTAGCGGCAGGTGTAAAAATCGGCTGAGGTAGTTTCGCCGCGAGTTTGAGACCGGCGGGCAGCGAAATGCCACACACCGCGGCGCTGCTTTGGTAATCCTTCCAGCCGGAACCAATCAGGTAGCCACGAACCACAGCCTCTACCAAAATTGGTTGCAAGCGCTTTGCGACAACGGCACGACCGCGAACTTGCTCCGCTTCATCGTTAGACACGACGGTTTCAGGCGTGATACCAGTAAGATGATTCGGCACGATGTGACCAAGCTTCTCGAACCAGAAATCCGACATCTGGTTCAACACCTTGCCTTTACCCGGAATCGGCTCACTCATCACCACATCAAAAGCAGACAAGCGATCGGTGGTAACAATCAGCAGCTTGTCATCGTCCACCGCGTAGTTATCCCGCACCTTGCCCCGCCCCAGCAGGGGCAGGCTCTTGATGCTCGATTCATAAAGACTATTCACAATTACTTCACCAGCTGCGCCAATTCACCTTTCTTATACCGATCCGCCACTTTATCCAGCGGGACGGGTTTGATCTTGCCGGCCTGACCTTCGCAGCCGAATGATACATAGCGCGCTTTGCACACCTGCTTTGCTGCCTCACGCGCTGGCTTCAAGAAGTCACGCGGGTCAAACTTGGAGGGGTTTTCAAACATGAAGCGGCGCATCGCTGCCGTCATCGCCAAGCGAATGTCGGTATCGATATTGATCTTGCGAACACCATGCCGAATGCCTTCCTGAATCTCTTCAACCGGCACACCATAGGTTTCGTTCATGTCGCCACCAAATTGACGAATCTCGGCCAGCAATTCTTGCGGCACCGACGACGACCCATGCATCACCAAGTGGGTATTCGGAATGCGAGTATGAATTTCCTTGATGCGATCAATCGCGAGAATATCGCCGGTCGGCTTGCGCGAGAATTTGTACGCGCCGTGCGAGGTACCAATGGCGATGGCCAGCGCATCGCATTGGGTCTGACGAACAAAATCTGCTGCCTGATCGACATCGGTCAGTAGCTGCTCACGGGTCATGGTGCCTTCAGCGCCGTGTCCGTCTTCTTTATCACCCATCAGGGTCTCGAGCGAGCCAAGCACACCAAGTTCAGCCTCAACCGTTACCCCAATCGCATGCGAGAACTCGACTACTTTTTTCGATACTTCGACGTTGTACTCATAGCTGGCAACGCTCTTGCCATCTTCCATCAGCGAACCGTCCATCATCACAGAAGTAAAGCCTGACTTGATCGCCGCCATACAAACCGCAGGTGATTGACCATGGTCTTGGTGCATCACGACCGGAATATGTGGGTAGGCCTCAACCGCAGCTTCAATCAAATGACGTAAAAATGCTTCGCCTGCATATTTACGCGCACCCGCTGAGGCTTGCATGATGACGGGCGCATTCACTTCGTCTGCTGCCTGCATAATCGCAGTCACCTGCTCCAGATTATTGACATTAAATGCAGGAAGCCCGTAGCCGTGTTCTGCGGCGTGATCGAGCAACTGGCGCATGGATACGAGAGCCATCAAAATCTCCTTGAATATTTATCGGTTTCCAATTTGCGTAATCTTCAGTGCATTGGTGCCACCCACCTGCCCCATTGGCTCACCCCAGGTCACGACAATCATGTCGCCCTTGTCAACCAAGCCTTTTTCTAATAGTGTACTTTCTACCTCGGCGAGTACCGCATTCCGATCATTTGATGTGCTCGGCAACTGCATTGGGTACACATTACGAAACAACGACGCTTTACGCTGGGTACCCAGGTTGGGTGTCATCGCATAAATCGGTATATCAACATCATGCCGACTCATCCACAGCGCGGTCGAGCCGGATTCAGTGAAAGCAACAATCGCACGCACCCGCAAGTGGTGCGCAGTGAACAGCGCACCGTACGCAATCGACTGATCGATACGTGTAAAGGTAACGTTCATGAAATCCGTGTCCAGCGAGCTCATCTCAGATTTCTCGGCCTCGACACACACCGCCGCCATGGTCTCAACGGTCTCGATCGGGTACTTGCCCGCAGCAGTCTCGGCCGAGGCCATGACTGCGTCGGTACCATCCAGCACCGCATTAGCCACATCAGACACTTCAGCGCGCGTCGGCACCGCGTTCTGAATCATGGATTCCATCATCTGCGTCGCGGTGATCACCAACTTGTTCGACGCGCGCGCCATGCGAATCATGCGCTTTTGCAGCGCGGGTACTGCAGCATTTCCCACCTCAACCGCGAGATCACCGCGCGCCACCATAATGCCATCGGAAGCATCGAGAATGTCTTGCAGATTCGGGATTGCTTCGGCACGCTCGATCTTTGCAATCATGCGTGCGCGATGACCATAGGGCTCACCAGCGATCGTAGCAAGCTGCCGTGCCATTGCCATATCGGTGGCATTCTTTGGGAACGACACCGCAACATAGTCTGCACCCAGGCGCATCGCAGTCTTGATGTCATCCATGTCTTTCGCAGTCAGCGCGGGCGCCGAAAGACCACCACCCTGCTTGTTGATGCCTTTATTGTTCGACAGCTCGCCACCAATTTTTACGGAGGTGAAAATCTGGTGACCCGCAATACGCTCGACATTCAGCACGATCAAGCCATCGTTCAGCAGCAGCACATCATCGGGGCTAAGATCTTTCGGCAGCTCTTTGTAATCCAGGCCGACACGCTCTTGATCGCCTAACTCACAATCCGCATCAAGGATAAATTTATCGCCTTTTTCGAGCTGTATCTTGCTGTCTTTGAATTTACCAATGCGAATTTTCGGGCCCTGCAAATCAGCCATGATCGCGATCTCACGTCCGCAAGCCGCAGCTGCGTCACGTACCATCTGCGCACGTTCAACGTGGTCTTCTGCCTTGCCGTGTGAGAAATTCAATCGCACGACATCGACGCCGGCCGCGATCATACGCTCCAGAATCTCCAGCGTGCTTGAGGCCGGGCCGATCGTGGCAACAATCTTGGTAGCGCGCTGTTTCATGCTCAGGTTCCGATGAGTGAGTAATAGGTTTAGTTATTAGCGCGTTGCTGAAGTATGTCTACTGCGGGTAGTACTCGGCCTTCCAAAAACTCTAAAAAGGCGCCGCCACCGGTCGAGATGTAACCCACCTTATCGGTAATACAGTATTTCGCGATGGCCGCCAGCGTGTCGCCGCCACCTGCAATTGAGAACCCGTGCGAATCAGCGATCGCCTTGGCCAAGGTTCGAGTGCCATTACCGAATTGATCAAACTCGAACACACCCACCGGGCCATTCCAAACAATCGTGCCGGCATCCAGCAACTGTGCTGCGAGTGTGTTGGCTGTCTCTGGTCCGATATCAAGAATCATGTCGTCAGCGGCAACGTCTTTCGCTGACTTCACTACAGCAGCAGCATCTGGCGCAAAAGTTTTGGCGCACACCACATCGGTTGGAATGGGCACACTGGCACCACGCCGCTGCATCAGGTCGATGATGGCTTTTGCTTCGTTCACCAACTCTGCTTCTGCCAAGGATTTACCAATCGGCAGCCCTGCGGCCAGCATGAAGGTATTGGCGATACCACCGCCAACGATGAGGCGATCAACCTTCTCAGCTAGTGATTTCAAAATGGTGAGCTTGGTGGATACTTTGGAGCCCGCCACAATAGCCACTAACGGATGCGCCGGTTGACCCAGCGCCTTGCCTAATGCATCGAGCTCGGCCGCGAGTAACGGACCTGCGCAGGCTATAGGTGCAAACTTGGCGACACCATGGGTGGTGGCCTCGGCACGGTGCGCGGTGCCAAAGGCATCATTGACATACACATCACACAGCGCAGCAATTTTTTTTGCGAGCTCGTCGTTATTCTTCTTCTCACCTTTATTGACACGACAATTTTCCAGCAGCACCAACTCACCCGGCTGAATAGCTACGCCATCAACCCAGTTGGCTTTCAACGGCACCGGCCTGCCGAGTAGCTCCGAAAAGCGCTTGGCGATCGGCGCCAACGAATCTTCCGGCTTGAACTCACCCTCGGTCGGCCGACCCAAATGGGCCGTCACCATCACCGCAGCACCGGCATCCATTGCGGCCTGGATCGCAGGCACCGAAGCGCGAATGCGCGTTTCTTCGGCGATGTGGCCGGCGTCATCCAGCGGGGTGTTGAGGTCTGATCGGATCAGCACGCGCTTGCCGCGCAGCTGGTCTTGTTGAATAAGGTCGGAAAGACGCTTGAACTGCATCATGAGCGTGGCGTTTTGCAGGCGGAAAAGCCCACCATTTTACCGCAGCCGCTGCCGCCAAAAACCATTGTCAGATGGCTACCGAAACCGGCCTCAGAACCACAAGCGTAATGCGGTGAAGCACAGCATACCGATCAGCAGCGTACCCAGCATATGGCGTGTGATCAGAAAGAACAGCGTCGCGACCAATGCCGAAATTAGCTTGATGTTCAACCAGGGCTCGACCAGCGCGCCTTGCACCATCAACAGATCGGGAGCGATGATTGCCGATAGTGCTACTGCAGGTACATGAGACAGCGATCGCTGCAACCAGTCCGGCATACGACGCGCCCCGCCCACCATGAAGAAAAAACTGCGCGTAAACACGGTACCCAAGGTCATCAGCAGTATCAACAGCAAGTAGTCTGGCCAGTTCAAGTTCATGCTGCCCCCTGGCGTTTCACGGCCCATTGCTCTACCCATACCGCGCTGACGATACCCATCAGCATCGCAACCACCAAGCCCAGCCGGTAAGGCCAATGCACAGTCGCGACTGCCACGGTACACGCGACAGCAACACCAAGCACCGTTGGCTTGTTTTTTACCAGCGGTATCGCAATCGCCAGCAGCGCAAGTGACCCAGCAAACCCAATGCCCCAACTGGCCGGTATTTGCTGCGCCAGCAAGATGCCCGCGACCGAACCGAGTTGCCATGCGAGCCAAGTCGACGTGGCGAGGCCGGCGAAATAGCCTTGCTTACCGACCGGCTTGCCGAGTGTATGCGCCGGAAAACGCTGCGGGAAAAAACCCATCACCAAATCGACCGTGTTATAGCCGTACCAGAGACGCTTGCGCCAACTGAGGTGCTGAAAGTGCGGGCCAATGACGGCACTAAAAATCACGAAACGCAAATTCACCATCAGTGCGGTGAAGGCAATCACCCAGACCGGCGCACCCACCGCCAGCAGCGGTAACGCCGCCAGCTGGGCGGAGCCAGCGTACACCACCAAAGTCATTAGCAAGGACTGCCACAACGACAAGCCGGATTGCATCATCGCCGCGCCAGTGACCACGCCCCACGCGAACAAACCGGGCATGGTTTGTGTGCTGGCGCGTACCGCATCAAAGAAGGCAGAACGTTCACGCTCGGCGGCTTGCGTGTCATCAAGAGGCTGGGGGGTCATGGCTGGCGCTGAAGCACCGATCGAGCCGATCGGCCTGAATAGCAAACGGATAAGGCGCTATTCTAACGAGCGCGCCGCCGAGGGGATTGAATCCGCTAGAATCCGGGGTTTGCAATGTTGAATGAACCGGAGATAACCCATGTCCATGGCCGACCGCGACGGCAAGATCTGGAAGGACGGCAAGCTCGTCGACTGGCGTGACGCCAACCTGCATATGCTCACGCACAGCCTGCACTACGGCATGGCAGTGTTTGAGGGGGTGCGTGCTTATAAAACGATTGACGGTACCGCGATCTTCCGGCTGCGTGAGCACACCCAACGGCTGTACAACTCAGCCAAAATCTTTCAGATGGCGATTCCGTTTGATATGGAGACGCTGATCGAAGCGCAAAAAGAAGTCGTGCGCGCTAATCAGCTCGAGTCATGTTACCTGCGCCCGCTGGTCTGGATCGGCTCGGAAAAAATGGGCGTGTCAGCGCGTGGTAACACCATCCATGTCGGTATTGCCGCGTGGCCTTGGGGAGCCTACCTGGGCGAGGAAGGCTTGAAGCGCGGCATCCGCGTGAAGACCTCGTCGTTCACCCGTCACCATGTGAATGTTTCCATGGTGCGCGCCAAAGCCAGCGGCTACTACATCAACTCGATTCTTGCTAACCAAGAGGTTACCGCCGAGGGCTATGACGAGGCCTTGCTGCTGGATACCGATGGCTATGTATCCGAAGGCGCTGGTGAAAACGTGTTCCTGATCCGTAACGGCAAAATCTATACGCCTGATCTGGCCAGCTGCCTCGACGGCATCACGCGTGATGCGGTACTGACGATGGCGCGCGATCTTGGGATCGAGGTGATTGAAAAACGTATCACACGCGATGAGCTGTACTGCGCAGACGAAGCCTTCTTCACCGGCACTGCTGCCGAGATTACGCCGATTCGTGAGCTGGATAGTCGGCAGATCGGTATCGGTAGCCGCGGCCCGGTGACAGAAAAATTACAGTCACTGTTTTTTGATGTGGTAGGCGGTAAGGCACCGCAGTACCAGCACTGGTTAACCCGTGTTTGATCATTTTATTTTCAGGAGCTAGCCATGACACAGCCGGCACAAGCGATCGAACTTGATGGAAAAGATCTCCCCGCTCACTGTCCAAACACATCGACACCGCTGTGGTCCTCTCATCCGCGCGTGTCGCTCGACTTTGATGCGCACGGGCATGCCAAATGCCCGTACTGCGGCACTGCCTACGCGCTTAAAGATGGCGCGCACGCACACTCATACTGAGTGAATTCCACGCGCTGAATGCCGCTTCCAAGAAAACCCCTCGCAAGCGCTGAAGATGTCGAGAACGCATTCTACGACGCAATGGCGCGTGCCGATCTCGAGCTGATGATGGCATTGTGGGCAGATGACGAGGAAATTTTTTGCGTACATCCCGGAGCACCACGGCTGCAGGGCCAGGCTGCAATCCGCGAATCTTTCGAGATGATTTTCGAGCGCGGTCCGGTACATATTCGGCCGCATCATCTCCATGTTGCGCATAGCGTGGGCTGCGCAGTGCATAGCCTGATCGAAGAGTTCAAGGCGCCTGATGATCCCAACTGGCAGGAAGCACATATCGTTGCCACCAACGTCTACATGAAGACGCCGCAGGGATGGCGCATGGTGTCACACCATGGATCGCTGGCACCGGGTCGACCGCCTGAAGCACCCGTCGTCACATCACTGGGTGTGCTGCACTAGCGCCCATGAGTAACTACCGCCCGCCCGCCTGGTTACCCGGTGGTCATTTGCAAACCATCTGGGCGGCAAAAATGCTTTCGGTACCAGAGCTCACCTTGAAGCGTGAACGATGGCAAACGCCCGACGATGATTTTATCGACGTTGATTTTGTTGAGGGACTACCAAACAAGCCGTTTGTGGTGTTGTTTCATGGTTTGGAGGGTTCTTCTGATAGCCACTACGCACGCGCCCTGCTTTCATGTATTGAGGCGATGGGCTGGTCGGGCGCGGTGCCGCATTTTCGTGGCTGCTCCGGCGAATTGAATAAGGCGCCTCGGTTTTATCACTCGGGCGATGCCGACGAAATTGATTGGGTGCTACGGCGACTTCAGGCACATGCTCTGGTTCAAAAGGCGAATCATTTATTCGCAGTCGGTGTGTCGCTCGGTGGAAACGCCCTGCTACGCTGGCTTGGTACCCGCGAACACGATGCGGACTTCATCGAAGCGGTTGTCGCGATCTCGGCACCGCTCGACCTCAGTGCCGGTGGTAAGGCGCTATCAAGCGGCATCAATATGATCTACACCCGCAGCTTTCTGCAAACCCTGAAGCCGAAGTGCTTGCAAAAGCTGGCGCAATATCCCAAGCTGTTTGACCGCGAACGCATGCTTGCGGCGCGTGACTTGTATGAGTTCGATAATGTGGTCACCGCACCTTTGCATGGCTTCCGCAATACTGTTGATTACTGGCATCGCGCCAGCAGCAAGCATGTGCTGTCCAATATCACCGTACCGACGCTCGTGCTCAACGCCCGCAATGATCCATTTCTGCCTGCGCGTTATTTGCCGCGCCACGCTTCCGATGCAGTGATTCTCGAGTATCCGAAACACGGTGGTCATGTCGGTTTCGTGCGTGGCAATTTCCCCGGCGCGCTCGACTGGCTACCAAGACGCGTGGTTCATTTCTTCTCTGAACAAGTGCAGCTGCAAGAACAACTCCCTGAGCTGGTTCGACAGTAACACCACATCGCTGCTATTGATGGACGATATTGTTCGACAGGCGCTCACCAAATGGCCGAACGTGCCAGACTGCTACGGGTGGTTACTGCTCGACGCGCGCGGTGCATTTCGTATGCGCGATGAGGCAGCGCAAGCGGCTGATGCACCCGGCGATGTGATCAGGCATCCTGCGCTGCTGTCGTTCATCTACCGAAATTACCTGCGTAGTGCTGAGGGCGCATGGTTTTTTCAGAATGGTCCGCAACGTGTCTATGTAAAGCTGGCGCAAACGCCGTTCATCGCGCGAACCGATCCAAATGATGGTTTTGTTACGCACGACGGCGCCCCGCTCAATATCATTGAACGCGTGTGGATCACCACTGATGGCCAACTGATTTTAGGTTGTGGTGAGCGTATTGCGATGCTTGATGATCGCGATCTGGATGAATGCCTGCCCATGGTGCAGCGGGAAGGCAAGCCGATTAGCGATGCGCAATTGCTGACATGGTTAGAGCAACCGGAACACCCACTACAGTTTCACCACGCCGGTGATCTGATTTCAATACAGCGACTGCGCTCGGGTAACCTCGGTCAAATGCTCGGATTTGACCCAGACCCGCAGCCGCGCACCTAGTTCAGCATGCTGTCGTTCGTTAGCGCTTGCGCTGCGACATAATCTCGCGCCAACTCGCTTGTAGCTCGCGCTCGCGCGCATCGATAATGGCAAGGTCATGAAACGACGCATCGGGCGATTCGCGTGCAATCCGTAACTGCTCCAATGCTGCCGGCAGAGCACCGGTCAGCGCGTAATACTCAGCCAGCGCGGTATGCTGTAACGCCTGTTTGTTTTGTTCGGCATAGGCGCGCGCCAGTACTTTGTGTATAGCCGCGTCTTGGCGATACAGTTGCGCTTGATCTCGCAAAAACCGAGCAGCCTCGGTAGCGCGACCAGCTGCCAGTAGCGCATCGGCGTACTGCATTGACAAACTACGCGATAACGGAAACCGCAAACGACCTGCCTCAGCCATGGTAACGGCCTGCTGCGGCTGGTTTTGTGCCAGCGCAGATTCAATCTCTAATCCTAGTAGCACTGCCGAAGGCGTTAGCGCCGGCTTACGTTCGACTTCAAGACGAAGCTCATCCATGAGCGCGCGTGCTTGCGACAGCTCACGCTGGCGTAAGGCGATCATAGCCAGCCCGTAGCGCGCCCCCAGCACTTGAGCTGGAGAGCCCTGTTTGATTTGTTCGCTGAATAGGGTGGATGCGTCGCGCCAGCCGCGCGGCGTGTCGTCTTGTAAAACTCTAAGCCGTGCTTTGACCAGAGCGAAGTCCAGACTATCGACACGCTGACGGTAGGGTAGATCGCGAATCCGCGCTTCAATATCTGCGATACGCTCGGTAGTAAGCGGGTGTGTTCTTAGCCACGCTGGCATGCTTTCACTTCGATTGCGGCCGGCATTTTGTAGGCGCCCGAAAAAATTCACCATGCCGGAAGTCTCGAAGCCGCCGCTATTCAAGATACTCAGCCCGACACGATCAGCCTCGCGCTCGGCGTCACGCCCAAAACTCAAACGACGCTGTGCTGCTATGCCAGTGCCGCTCATCATCGCCGCCATACCCAAGTCGGGGCTAGACCGCATCGCCAGCGCACCCAGTAATAAACCAGCAATAGGCAATAACGAGTCCTGTTTCTGGTTGCCCACCATACGCGCGATATGTCGCTGCGAGACGTGGCCAATTTCATGCGCTAAAACCGATGCAAGCTCGGATTCGGATTGCGCTGCGAGTATCAATCCGCTGTTACTGCCGATGAATCCTCCGGGTAAGGCAAACGCATTTAAAGTGCCGTCGCGCACTACGAAAAAAAAGAAATCGTAATCGGCCTCACCACGGGCATCTGGCGTTGCAGCCAGTAGGCTGGTACCGAACTGATTCAGGTAGTCCAGGGTCGGTAAATCGCTCAAGTAGGCGGGGTCACGCCGGATACTGTTCATTACCTCCTCGCCAAGCTTGCGCTCTTGCAGCGGCGATAGCTCGGCGCTGTCACCACCGCCGAGATTGGGCAAGGCCTGTGCATGGGTAGGTGCCGGAGTCAGCAGTACTGGCGAAGCGAGTACTAACAGCACCATCGTCAGTACACGCAATACCAGTAAAACGGCTGATGATCGGAACAGATTATTCATGGTGCTATGATACCCGCAACAACTTTTTCATTCTGGTGCCGCGCTACCAGAACAGTCTGAGCCATGAATGCAAAATCGAACCAATCCAAGCACGATAACCACCATAGCGGCCTCACCCATTTCGATGAAGGCGGTCAAGCGCATATGGTTGATGTCGGCGCCAAGCACAACACGCACCGAGTAGCGATTGCCAGCGGGATCATCAGCATGAAGCCCTCAACGCTGGGGGTGGTGATGGATGGCACTGCCAAGAAAGGTGATGTTTTGGGTATCGCACGTATCGCTGCGATCATGGCTGCCAAGCGCACCAGCGATCTTATTCCGCTCTGCCACCCGCTTGCGCTGACGCGCGTAGCGGTTGAATTTACGATTGATGAGGCAGACGCTAGCATCATGTGCAACGCGCAAGTTGAAACACACGGCAAGACTGGTGTTGAAATGGAAGCACTCACCGCAGTGCAAGTCGGCTTACTCACTATCTACGATATGTGCAAAGCGATTGATCGCGGCATGGTGATGTCGGATATCCGCGTGATGGAAAAGCACGGCGGGAAGTCGGGAAGTTGGAAGGTGGAATAGTGGGTACTAACTAAAGCACCAAGCAGGGGAAGAAAGATCTGAGCTTGTCCAATTCCTGTCCAACTGAGGATCAGGAAATGGCTTCTATACGTAACCGCAACGGTATCTGGCAAGCTCGGGTGATCCGCAAAGGATTCCTAACGACATCCAAATCTTTTACCACCCGGCGAGACGCAGAGCGATGGGCAAGGCAAGTCGAAGCCCAGATCGACCAAGGTAAATTCGTGTCGCTGCGGCTTGATGATAGAACTACGCTTGGTGAGTTGGTCAGTCGATACATGGTCGAAGTTACCCCGATCATGAAAAGTGCCGAGGCTGACCTGATCCGGCTGGCAGCCCTCAAACGAAACACTCTGTGCAAATTAAGCCTGGTCGCCCTCACCCCTGCGCGTGTGGCGGAATTCAGAGATCAACGTCTAAAACTCGTATCTAGCGGTACCGTCATTCGGGAACTGGCTTATATCTCTAGCGTGATTAACCACGCGCGGCGTGAGTGGGGCATCAACATCGACAACCCAGTTCGGCTGGTACGCAAGCCACCGACCCCACAAGGCCGAAGCCGAACCGTAAACGAAACGGAAATGCTCCGCATACTGGATGCTCTTACGCCGTGCCCCACCCGCAGGGTAAGTCCGTGGATGAAGCCACTGGTCGAACTAGCTGTTGAAACCGCAATGCGCCGTGGCGAACTACTAGAACTGCGTTGGGAGCACATAGACCTTGGTAACCGGGTTGCTCATTTGCCGATAACAAAGAATGGGGAGGGACGCTATGTGCCGTTGTCATCGCGCGCTTTAGCTATTTTGGAAAGACTACCCCGAAGCCTGTCGGGCTGCGTATTCCCCATCAAGCCACAGACCGTAGCGGCTGCATTTATGAAAGCCAGTAAACGCGCTGGGTTGGGGGATGTCCGGTTTCATGACCTGAGGCATACAGCCACTACAGCACTGGCAAATAAGCTACCAAATCTAATTGAATTGTCTAGCGTAACCGGACATAAAAGCCTGTCCATGCTCAAGAAGTATTATCACCCACAGGCAAAAGATCTAGCCAAAAAATTGGGTTGATCTTTTCTATGATTTTGATAAGACAAACGGTTGCAAACCCTTTTGGTAATCACTAGAATTTAGCGGACGCAAATCGGAATTTGCGTGACCGTACAAAAGGGGTGGCTGTCCCAAAAGGCAAGGAGCCTATAAAGAGCCAGCATCGTCCGGTGCGTTCCGTCGCCGAAGGACCGCTACAAAAAGTCGGTCTCCAACCACGTTGGGGATCACTTGCGTCTTGATCTCCGCGTAATTTAATCTGGAGATCATGATGATCAATATCTTTTTGCAGCCCGAGAGCGACCCCTCATCATTAGTAGGCAGTGGATTTACGCTGGTGCCTATACCATCTGGCAAAAAACGCCCGTTCCACAGAAGCTGGAATCACCGAGGCAAGGTAATCGATTCCCCCGATCAGGTTAGACAGTTATCGGGTATGAACATTGGGTTAGCTCATGCCTTCTGCACGCCAAATCCAACCTGCTCTATCGATCTCGATGATGTTACTCATGCTACAGAATGGCTCTCGAACCGCGGAGTGGATTTGGCTGCATTACAAAGTGCACCAGATTCAGTAGGTATTTCGTCGGGTAAGAAAAACTCTTCCAAACTAATTTACCGCTTACCTGATGGCCTGCGGCCACTGGCCTCCAAAGCGATAACGGGGCCATCTGGTGACATGATGCTTGAGTTTCGTTCCGCGACTAAGGATGGTAGGACTGTTCAATGTGTTCTACCGCCGAGTATTCATCCATCAGGGTCGCAATATCGTTGGGTGGGAGCGGGGTCCATTCTGAATTTACCAACCTTGCCCGATCGCCTTCTTCAAATCTGGTTGGAATTACTGAAGTCAAAAGAAAGTCACCCGCGTTCAACTCATGTATCAATCTCCAACCCAGAGACACCAAGGCAGATTGCCATACTCAAGCAACAGCTGGAATTTATCGACGCAGACTGCAGCTATGAAGGCTACCGCAACGTTATTTGGGGCATCGCTAGTACGGGTTGGGAGTGCGCATACAAGATTGCACTTGAGTGGAGTTTGACAGCCGAGTATCGCTTTGAAGAGCATACCCTTGATGCTTTGTTCTTCTCGTATGACCCAGACCGAGATGACCGAATTACTGTGGGGACTATTTATCATTATGCCAAACAGGGAGGCGCATGATGTCTACCCTGACCTCCCCATCACCTTCCACCACAGTAGCATCTACCTCTGGATTATCTGCATTGCAAGCAGCCTATGCTCTGTTTAGGTCAAGCGGTAGCTTCTACGTAATCGATCTTCAGCAGCTTGCAGATGTTCAGGCTGGGAAACGCACGGAAATTGAATTTTTTAAAAAGCAAGAGGCTGAGGTACTACTAAAGCGGTTCTTAGAAAATCAAGCTATTGCCTGCGAAGGAAGGTTGGTAATCCATCAGTTTTGGACTAATCCAAATACTAAAGTGTTCGACAAGATTACATTTAGTCCATTGCCGCAGCCTGCAACTACAATCAACTACTGGGTTGGCCCGACTGCTAAACCAAACCCAGGTAACTGCGACATCATCAAAGCATTTTTGCTGAATATTATTTGTTCATGTTCGTCAGTCGTCTTTACTTATCTATTCCTTTTTCTTTCTCATATGCTTCAACGACCGGAAGAAAAACCGGGGATCATCATCGTTCTTCTCGGCGGACAGGGTACAGGTAAAGGCACCTTCTTCCGAATTCTACGAGCGATTTGGGGCCGAACTGCCCTACAGGTAGCAGACATTCAAGAAGTGATTGGGCATTTCAATGCAGTGCTCGAGCGTAATTATGTTATTTGTATGGATGAGGCATTATTCAGCGGCGATAAGAAAGCACTTGACCGGCTAAAGTCACTAGTTACAGAACCGACGTGCCGGGTTGAACAAAAGTATCAGCCAGCTAGAACGATTGACTCCTGCCACAGGTTTTTTGCAGCCAGTAATCATATTCACTTTGCACACGTCGAGCAGGATGACCGTCGTTTTGTCTTCCTGCGGGTATCAGACGACGCGAAAGGTAACCATCAGTTTTTCAGCCAGCTTAGCAATGCTATTGACGATCCGGCGGTCATAGACGCGCTTGTATACGAATTGATGAATCTGGATCTCAGCCAATTCAACGTACGTCAGAAGCCGCAGACCAACGAACAAGTTTTACAGAAGCTTCGGTCGCTTGAGGGTTTTAGTCGCTTCTGGTATGAGGTCTTGACGGCAGGTAGCTTAACGGGTCATGCAGAGCCAGTGTCGCCTTGGGTAGGCACGATTTTTACTCCTACTGGAACGCTAATCGACAATTACAAGAACTTTAATAAGCGGGCTGATTGGTATCGTACGGTTCAGCAAGATGACCTGACCCGGGAATTGAAAAGACTCTGCCCTTCCGCAAAGCAAACCCGACACAAGGAAAAGCACCATCCCCAACGGCGCGGGTGGCAGCTACCGGATTTGGTATCCGCTCGGCGTGACTTTGAGATTTTTATTGGTGGGCCGGTCAATTGGCAAGAAGATATTTCGCCGGATCCAGGGTTTGATGCGACCACGCTCGATCAGTACTGGGCTGGCAGAGACCCCGCTAAGAGGTCGGTGGAAGAAATACTTACCAACTGGTATCACGAGGACGATTAAGGGTGGCAATGTTGCCACCAGCTTGCCACCCTGGGTGGCAACCGGAAAGTGAGTGTGCATGCGGGTTTTGGGGTTGGTTGCCACCGTTGCCATCTATTTTGAAAAAATAATTTAAAACAGTAGATAAGCAAAAAAACTAAAAAAGTTTTTGGAAACTGGTGGCAACGGTGGCAACTTGGGCGCTATAAAGCACCTGCTTTACCCCGAGTATTGGCGATTTGTGCAGCAAGATCACAGT
>Ga0194130_10002710_pt1 | contig 25110 bp, 21 predicted proteins | sample TA2KigsurfametaG_FD_160084 | JGI IMG/M metagenome (GOLD analysis project Ga0194130, IMG submission 160084) | Freshwater microbial communities from Lake Tanganyika, Tanzania - TA2015050 Kigoma 12 surface | ecosystem: Environmental > Aquatic > Freshwater > Lake | place: Tanzania: Lake Tanganyika... | reverse complement strand
TATATGTGGTTGTAATCTTTCAATCGGGAGGTTGCTTTCTTTAAAAATATTCCATAAATTATCGGACACGCTGCCATAGCCGTCTGCCCGCCCAATCATGGTGGCATCAACCCATTTAATCATTTATTTTAACCAAGTTTTTTCTTTCAATATATTCTTCCACGCTAATAATTTTATCAGAATATTCAAGTTTATATGAGTCTAAACGGGTTAAAGAATTTTTGTCTTCAATCCGAGACAATCTTACTGCATACCAACTGTTCTCTTTCAGCTTACTTTTGACATTTTTTAAAACATTTGCGAAGATAACTATCTTGAAAAATTGTCTACCATCCCAGCAATAAACACTTGCCATCTCTTTATTTTTGGATGTAGTAAATATTCTTATATTAAAAATATACATCAATGTTTTGGGGTCTGTAACAAACCCGATGTCATGCTGATAGAGCCAAGAATATTCGTGGTTTTCACCCTTTTTCTTCAACATCATAATATTCCAAAGTTTTGAGTCTTGGGCTTCGTACACATCGCAATAAGCATGCAATGTTCTGTCTCCAATTAAGCAATACAGGTAATCTCTCTGAGCGACTTCGGTGTTTCTTTCGCCAAAAACTGTGCAGGACCCGGAGTGATCTTCAAATTCTATTCTAAGATAATTATTTGCTTTTTTGGTAGATCGCACCACCGCTTTAATCAAAGTTAAATCAGAATTAATTTCATGAAAATCTGCGGCATTTTCTACAAATTCATCTATTTCGGTAACATGCTCACTTGATTTAATTGGGAAACCAAGAATCGGCAAGAAATATTTTGAATGGTCATACTGAGAAACATGACCAATTGATGCAAACGCCCCAATTTTTTCTAAATTTTCTCTTAGCGGAGCTTTAACAGATGATTTACTACATTTATTGGTAAATTCTTCAAAAGAATTAAATGGTCTTTTACTAAAAATCTCGCTAATGGCAGCAGCGCCACATGTGGCAATATTGGTTAATCCAAATCTAATCCCAAGCGGCTCGTCATCTGTTGAAATAGAGAAAAATTCTTCAGATTTATTGATATCGGGGGGATAAATGGTTAGCCCAAGCCTTTGGGCTTCCATCAAATACGCAGTAATTTTATCATTTGCAGATTCGTTAAACAACAATGCCAACATAAACTCAAGTGGGTAGTTAATTTTCAACCACATGGTTTGATATGACAACATTGAGTAGGCAACAGCATGAGATTTGTTAAACATATATAAAGCCGACATTTCAAACTCGGACCAAATTTTTTCCGATTGTGCAGCGGTCAGATATTTGTTGTTAACAAATTTGTTTTTATATTTGTCAAACTCGGCAACATCTCTTTTCTTGCCAATGATCTTTCTTAACGAATCGGCTTCGGCCCAAGTAAAATCAGCCAACAAAACAGCCATTTGCATCAACTGTTCTTGAAAAATAACAGTGCCATAAGTTTCTTCAAGGATTGGTTTAACAATTTCATTAGGATATTTAGGCTTGGTTAACCCTTTTTTGCAGTCAATATACCTTGCACCTTGAGAAAGCAAAGCGCCAGGTCTAACCAAAGCATTTGACACAACCAAATCATTAAAATTAGTAATACCCATGCGTTCAATAAGATTGCGATACGCGGCGGCATCCGTCTGGAACACGCCGACTGTATTGCCATCGTTAAAGCTTTTAAAAACCTTGGGATCATCCAGCCCCAGAGAAGCCTGCTTTACATTGGCTCCATAACGCTTGGAGATGATTTCTAAGCAATCTTTAATCACAGATACGGTCTTTAGACCCAAAATGTCAATTTTAATAAGTCCGACAGCCTCCGCATCAACCATGTCAAAAGCCGAAACCATTGTGCGCTCGGAACCTTGAGAATCCTTTCGGGATTCAACAGGGCAAACCTCGTTAAGTGGCAAAGCCGAAACAACCATGCCAGCAGCATGCACCCCCGCATTGCGAATACGGTCTTGAAGGCGTTCGGCAACATTGGTGATCTCGGGGTATTTTTTGGTAAAAATCTTGCCTTTATCTGTCTTTTTTAACTCGTCAATTGTTTCAAAAAACGGGGTAATTGCGTTGATTTCGGCAAAAGGAACTTGTAGCACTCGGGCAACATCTTTTACGGCAGACTTTGGTTTAAACTCGCCATATGTTGAAATCGCAGCAACCTTATCCTCACCCCAGCGTTTTGCCAAATATTCACGAACCTCATCTCGGCGCTTATCTTCAAAATCCAAATCAATGTCTGGATAATCATTTCGTTCAGGATTTATAAAACGAGCAAACAAAAGGTTATATTTTATCGGGTCAACCTCTGTAATTTCAAGCAAAAACGCCAACAAACTGCCGCCAACCGAACCCCGGCCAGTGCCGCGACCAATATTGTTGTAATCAGCCCACTTGACCAAATCCCAAACAATCAAAAAATAATCGGCAAACCCAAGTTGTTTAATAATACCAATCTCTTCAGACAACCTGGCTTTATACTCATCACCCAGACCAAGGCTGCTCAACTTAAATTGGCATATCTCCTCCAAATATTCGTTGGAGTCCAAATTTTTGAGATACTTTGGAAGTAAGTTTTTATGTTTGTGTATACGAGCGGTACACTTCTCCGCAACTTCCAAAGTATTTTCTAATATATCAATTCTATCATATCCAGAATCCCTAAACCACGAAGCCACATCATCAGCGCAAGCCACATAGGGATTAATCTTGTCAAACCGAAGATTCCTGTTAGGATACATATTATTAATTTTCGCCACCAAATCCAAGGACATATCACTAGCAATGCCGGCATGGTCCTTTGCGTGTCGCTGATCCGCTGGAGACAGCCCAGGGAACTGGGATATCATCAATAGGATTTCTTCACATCCTTTATCTTTATGTGTAGGGAAATGGCAATCTGCTGTCGCCACAACCTTTCTCCCAAAAGTTTTTGCCAAATCAAAAATACCATCGTTAAGTTCTTTTGGATTCCACGCCTGAACTTCGTAGTAAAAATCATCTTTAAATATATCAATGAACTGTTTAGAAAGTTCCTCAGCTCTTGCGGTATTGCCAGAAATTATGGCTTTAGAAATTGCACTAGCCATGCAGCCCGATAAAGCAATAATGTCGTTGTCAACTAAATCTTTTAATAATTCAAAATCCATTCTTGGCTTATAATAAAAATTGTTATTCCAAGCAATTTCGTTAATCTTAAATAATTTTTTAAGACCGTCATCATTTTTAGCCAACAAAATTAAATGAAATCTTTCCGATTTATCTTTAGCGTCGGCGCTTACCGATGGTACAAAATACGATTCTATCCCGAATAGTGGTTTAACTTTATGTTTATGGCAAGCGTTTTGGAATTTGAGTACGCCCCCCATTGTCCCGTGATCAGTAATTGCAGCAGCAATTTGCCCATTAGTGCTTGTAATTTTTGCTATTTCATCAGGAGTAGACATGCCATCCAGCAATGAATACTCTGAGTGGCAGTGTAAGTGTACAAAATCAGTCACTTATTGCTCAAATCTAATGTCGTATAATGAATCAACGCTATCCATAGTTTTCCAATGAGTTTTATTATACCAAGATTTACGCAAATAACACTTAAAGCCGGCCTTTTCTATCTTCTTAATTTCACTAGGATTATTTTCAATTACAAAAACAGGATTGATACTGCTAATGACATCTAACTTTTTACCAAAATTGCAATAGTGAATTTTATTATATCCGATACTCCACTCATCCAGCCAAGAATCGGTGATCTGTTTAATTTCTTCTTTTCTTGTTGAGATAATGTGTATGTCTATATTTTTACTAAACCACTCATTGCATTTATACCAAGAATCTTCAAATGGTTTTAAATTTTTCCAAAAAATTTTTTTAGAAAATAAATGCAAAGCTTCTTTGTCTTTAGTATTTGTTGTAATCCATTTTGAATAGTCCAAACTAATGCCGCAATCATAGTGCAGATATTCGGATACCGAAGTGTCTATATCCGCTATCACACCGTCTAGGTTCAATACAATGTTTTTATTCATAGTGGGTGTAATGGGATTTGAACCCATACTTTGCTGATTTTAAGTCAACTGCCTCTGCCGTTGGGCTATACACCCTAACCAAGAGATTAAACTCTTAAGTTATTTTTACCAGCTGTCTTTAACTTCGCCTGTAGTCAAAAACGCTTGCTGTTGCTCGTATGGCAACATTTTATATACCGAATCAAGTTGATGATATGGCATATTTTTAATTTCTTGAGTCTCTGGAGATGGCTCAAGAGGGATCAGGCTATAATTCGTATCCGAAGCGCCAGTACCGGTTCTTGAATATTTATAGTATCTATCAGTAATAGAACCAAATTCTTTTGCGTATTCAAGCAAAGTAAGCCCGATATGACGTTGATTAAATGTTGTATCCAAAACTCTTGGTTCCCAAACTCCTGGTTCTATCTCAACAGCAATGTTAAGAAGAAGGTGCGGTTTTGGTCTCCACGCTTTATCAACAACAGATTGTTCAGTTGCCCAGCAACGGTAATTAAATTTTTCCATACCGGCTGTTGAAGCAACTTTCCACTTCCAATTGATTGTTGAAGTAACAACTGGAACTGTGATGCCTGTGCCAACTTCGGGGTTGTAATTTTTTGAATCTTCAGTCAACTCTTGGCGGAATCTAATCTTGTAAGATTGCCCAGCGTTAACAGTGAAGAATTTCTTTGCCCCACCTTTTGGTCCTTTCTCTACTACTGCCTTTTCAAGGTCTTTTAATGTTTTAATTGATGTAAATGACATAATGTCTCCTTATATAATATGTTTTGCGAATTTTATCGCGTTTTGTATTTGTTCTGTATTCATTTCGCCAGGATCTTTCAATCCTTTTGAAACTTCTGCTACGGAAATATTCTTTCCTAAGCATTGCTCTATGATACCATCCCTCATGGCTTCTCCAGCCATATCATTGTCAGAAAAAATAATAATTTTGTCAAAATATTTTTTTAACAAAATTATCTGACTTTTAGGGATTGCGGCACCAAGACTTGCTACGACATTATTGAACCCTGCTTGATGTACAAACATTGCATCAATACTGCCTTCAACTATTATAACATCACCGTGTACTTTTGCGTTTTGCAAATTAAACAAATAATCAGCGCGCCTAAACCCCTTGTTATATAAATACCGAGGCTGTTGGCTATCCAATGTTGCTCTACCGATAAAACCAACAAGTTCGTAAGACGCAGACCTAACAGGAATTACAACTCTATTTTTTTCTTTTGAATACCCTACTTCAAAATACTTTAATGTATCAAGAGATAACCCTCTCTCAATCAAAGTATCAAGAAGATATGCATCTTTATCATAATCTATAGCAATAGAATCAATATTTAATGAGTTATCAATTACATATTCATTTTTATATTGATTTAATTCTTTATCTAAATTATACGGATCTATAGAATAATTTTTGCCAAAAGATTTGCCAGTTATTTCGTAATACAGTTGCCTAAAATTACCTTTCTTGGCACAAGATGGATTAAAGCACTGCCATAGACCAGTTTTGATATTGATATACATTGCAGCACTATTGCTATTTTTGTGAAATGGACAAAAAACATTAATTTCTTCGCCAGTGTTTGAGCTTATGTATATATTGTGGTTAAGGAATAAATCCTTGATTTCTTTTTCAAGATTCATAGAAAACTATAGAAAATGTATAATCCTGAGTATCTTTATTATAATCAGTAATTAATTTAGTTTTTCCAGTATAGCCGTATTTAGCCCTTGCTTCATCTTCAATCCATGGTCTTATCTTGTTTATTGTTTCAACATCAATAGCTTGACCAGTAATTTTATTATCCATTAGATATCCCACTCCTCTTGCCATTTTCCAGTTTCTAAATTCCATCTTAAGTAAAATCCAAATTGCGTTGCTCTTCTAACTTTTCTTGACACCACCTGGAACAAATCTGAATTTGGCTCTCTATGGATCGCCAAAACCAAATCTGCATCATAAGCTAACTGTTTACTCCAGGCAACTTCCTCAAGCTCTGGTGGGCGCTCTGAATGCCCTTCAGACATTGTTACCGCAGCAACATCAATAATTGGTATTGAGTTTCTTACGGCAATTCTCTTAAAAGCCTTAGACAAATTTTTAGCCTTTTCGGTTTCTGTTTTAGAACCAGAACTGTCGTCAAAAAGACCATGGTAATCAAGAATTACCATATCTGGATGATACTGGTCAATCTTGGCTTGCACCATGCTCTGATCGGCTGTTTCAATTCCCTCGGAAGTAACTAAGTGTATTGATTGTTTTCCGTTAAATGTAGCGTTAGCCCATTTTTCATAGGTGTCAACAATACCGGCATTTGCTTTTATTAAATCGCTGTTGGTGAAATAACCTTCGCCATTGTTAAGCAGAGTATCTAAGCGTTGGCCTTCCTGTTGCTTATTCATCTCTAACGAAATAATCATTGGTCTATACCCCGCTTTCCAGGCATTAACTGCAAACAATCTTGCAATAAATGATTTGCCAACCCCAGTCCAGCCCAGCAGAACAACAAAATCACCTGGTTGCCAACCGCCAAAAACTTTATCTATGACCTTAACACCACTTGGTATGCCTTGAATTTCTTTGTGGTTTTTGGATCTCTCAACTAAATCATCAAATCTCTCTCTCCAGTCACCAACCAAATCTGTATCTTTTAGGCTTGAAGCAAATTTGTAAACCTTTGATGTTTCTTCCATCAAATAAGAAAGAGCTTCTCTTGGTCCGAATTCAGTTATTAAACTGTGAGCTTTGGAAACAATACTTCTAGTCTGAAAAGACAGCGATTCTTTTTTGGCTTCATCTATATAATACTCAACAGGCTCTGGCGTTGAGATAAATTCAAAATCCGGATAGTGCTGCTTAATGGTTTCTTTAGATGGTACTTTCTTATGTGTACCGTAATGATTTACAACAAAATTCCAAATGTCCCTGTATTCTTTAAACACATTTTCAACACCGCCATTAACAGCTGACACATAATTATTGGTATCAACAATGCTGTTAATTAATCTAATTTCGTAATTCACTCTTGCTCCATTCGCAATTTTGTTTGTTTAACTACATCTTTAAATTTTTCATTTGATTTACTGTCAAACTGGATTCTGTCAACATAAGTTTTAGATTGAACAGCAAAATCAAATACTAAAAATGGTCCACTGTTTGATTTAATAAAAGAATCGCAAGCTTTTAACAAACTTTCATTATTATAAAATTTTGCTAGAGCATCCGCCACAGCTTCCTGACGAGGGGAATCTGGAATAAATAACTTATTTCGCTTCTCGCAACACTCTTTGAAGTGTTTTATTAGATCTTGACCAGTTAGATTCATCTTCGCTACCTGCTTCTTTCCAAGTTATAAGTTTATAATCGTATTCAGAGATACCGGCATTAACTCCATAAAACCCATCAGATAAAGCATTGGTAATACATTCTAGCCTTACTGTGCATTTTTTACACACAGATTTGGCATATTGAATATCATCAATATTATATGAAAACCATTTTTTGTTATTTTTATCGTTTGAGCAGAGAGCCTTGTCTCTCCAATTTTTTTTCATTATTGCTTTTCGGCATCAAGTTCTTGCAATTTTGCTTCAATTTGAGCATCAACAGATTGCCATAATTTTTTCCATGCATCTTCGTCTTCAATTGCCAAGCAAGTAATTTTTGCTCCAGCATCAAGACGCAGCGATTCGTAATTACCTAGATTTTTGGTAATACCGATTGAAGCCCATACTTCAACGGTGCTTTCATTTGGTTTAGCCATATTATTTTCTCCTCATTTTAACTTGTTGTTCAATGGATATTATTCTTTGTTTTATTGTTTTATTATTCACAGGCCTTCCTGGGGAACGCCTAGAAAAAAAGGATACCATATCGTGAACATCCTGTGTGTCATAGTATCTCCAATTTTTATAACTTGCACTGGTGTCGCTAAATTTTTTACTTTGCGGAATTAAATTTTTCTTTTCATACTTCCGAATAGTGTCAGGTCTTTTATTCACAATTTTAGATATTTCACCAATAGTGTATATTCTGTGCAATATTAGATCGGACTGTTCCAAAGGCATATTTATTTTTTCAGAACTTGATAATTTAATTATTAAAATTTTGTTTTGAGATTTAAAAATTTTTAAAATTTTAACAATATCATTACCAAATTTATAAAATTTGTTAACAATTATTTTATTAGTAATCATATGCTTTTATTTTTTTGTTTAGAAAAATTTTGCGATGGAATTAAACTACAAATTTCTTTAAAATTAAGAGCTTTTAGTATTCGGTTAAGTTTTTTTAATTCTATATCAGAACTGTGAGAGCATTTAATGCATGTTATATCAACCCAATGCCTTTGCATAGCATAGTATGGATCTCCAACATATTTCATTCCCCCACATTTTACGCACCGAAAATTGTTTAGAATTTTAATTTTCATTTTGCAAAATACTCTTTGTTATTATAAATTGCCCATCCATTATATATTGGCGTAACTTCATAAAGAAATTTATGCTGTCCTGTCGTTTCATATGTAACAACACCGACACCCTGTTGCCAATTTTCGTATCTAACAAGCGGTCTGCCATCAAGGTCTACACCGCCCTTAGTGGAAGGAACCGCCCCGTCAATCCTAGCCAAACAGCCAGGAGATGCCGCCATTGTTGTACGAGCGCCATCAAAATCTTCACGAGTTTTAAAAGCGGTTTCAATCCGATGTATATGACCATAAATCACACTGGTTTTTTCACTGTTTAAATAAACATTGGCAGTGGAGCCGGATGATTTAACCCTATCTCCATGAATAACTCTGAGTCTTTCATTAATCCAAAAATCCGAAGCCGGATATCCAGGTCTGTATTCAACCCCAAACTCATCCATGCGAACCAAATATGGCACTGTAAGAACCGGCCAAGTATTCGGCATATTGCCTTTACGAATTCCATACGCAGCGGCTGCGTTTAGCAATAAGTATTTTGGCATCCTTTCTTCATGGTTGCCAGCAAGCCATACTATTTTGGCTGATGGTGAAGCATCTCTTAATTGTGCGCAAAATGTTGTTGCCCGATCAATTGCAGCCTGCATTGTTTGCTGATATGCCGGAGTAGTAATGTATTTCCCCAATGTGGGGAAATCCAGATTGTCGCCAACACAAACAATTGAAGCGGGTCTTAAATCACGCACAATTGAAAGCATAATTTCAATTGCTTTTTCATCGTGGGTTGGCTCCAGCTTGCCATCACGACCCCTGTAGTAGCCAATTTGTGCGTCTGGCACAATTACACATTTTTTATATTTTTCAACTTTTCTAATTACAATTCTTTGTTTTGGAAGACGAATTGGTGGTCCTTGTTTGATCACCGGCCACTGAGGGCCACGAGATTCTCTGCGAACCCTGCACACTCCGTCTTTATCAAGCGTCTTGCGACAACTGCTGTCGGCATATCTTTGATTTGCTGTTTTTGGTTCAAATTGATGTGTACACCCCACACCTTCACATTGTTTCATACATCTCCTTAGGATAGATACCCCTATCATACATTATCCTTAGGGCAAATCCTCTTTATTTTGAAAATTTTTATTTTTTTCTTTCAAATTATCTCTTATCTGTTTATTGCGTTTTTTCATACTTTGTCGCATTTTTTCTCTATGCTCAGCAGTCGGTTTCCTGCCCTCCCTATGAAGCGCACTATGTTCCGAATGGGTGCATAAAAAAAGATTGTTCAAGCGATTGTCGCTTTTAATTTCATTTATATGATGCACCGTTTCCCATGGCTGAACATGCCTTCCTAAATATTTTTCAAGCACGGCTCTATGCTCGTAGACATAACCTTTAATATTAAACGGGTGTTCTTGATCTAAAATGCGAACATATCCTTTGTCATCAACATATTTGCCACCCCCGTAATTTGGATTATTTTCTCCAGAAATAGACCTTAATGCCCAATTAACATCTTCCCTTTTAGATGCTAAAATTCTTCTTGTCATTATGAACCAGAGCCAATGTCCTCAACATATAATTGTAATTTTTTAGCAGGGGTTGGACCAACACTAATTTGCGGTGCATTTGTTGCCCCAGAAACAAAAGTTCTTTTAACAACAACAGAAAAAGATTGCTGAGAAAGCCCGCCCCCGCTTTGAGCCACAATAGAATAAACCCCAGCACCAACAGTCGTTGGCTGACTTTTATAACTTTGTTGACTAGCCGTAATGTTTGCATTACTGTTAACATCATAAAATATATGCGGGGGCAAAGCCATATCCCATTGCATTAATGGACTTGCCGCATCAAATCCAGATGCTACTTGAAATAGTTTTAAACTTAATATTGCATCCTCGGCACCTTTAGCCGCAATTTCAAATCCAGGGAATACGCATGTAACACGAAAATACCGATCTGCTGGAATTGAAATTCTTTGATCAGTTCCACCGCCAGGATTTGTTAACTGAATAACTAATGAATTTGTTGTAGTAACATTGGCAACAGCCGGGGCAGTTGTTGACTGAATCAATTGAATAATACCGTTAGGTTTTCTATCGTTAGCATCCCTAATTTGCTCCATATTCATAGACATTTGGGCAAGCCTTTCTCCGGTTATAGGGGTGCCATCAGACCAAGACACAAAAGAATAATTTTCGTAAGCCATATGTTATTTCCTCTTTTTTATTTTCCACCACGTGCTATATCTTATCTCCACCATTATACCTTATTTTAAACTATTCTGCCCATTTAGATTGATGTATCTGACCCGTTCTAAAATCCAATCCAGCAAATTGCTCATACTCCTCTAGGGTTCTTACAGCGCCCAATGCATCATCGCCAATTCTTCTTTCTGTAAAAATTGATTTATATTCTATTTTTGAAACGGCCTCCATTTGATCCCAGATTGAAGAAAAATCTTCCCACACATGATATCTTCTTATCATCTTAACCCTTTGTCCCCCGGCATACAGGTGAGAAACTAATTTTTCTGGGGGGACAACTAAATCAAAGCCGTGAGTAAAAGCTCTTGCTGCTATCAGTGGTTCTTCGCCCCAAAATGCAATTTTTTGATTTGGCTTTATCTGCGCAAAAGAACCAAATGTAAAAATACACCCCCCGGATACGCTATATGTATAAGCACAATATGCATCTACGGGATAGGCTGTATTGAGGGGTATTAATGTTTTTGTAAATTGTTGTGTATTTTGGACAAATAAAATTCTTGTTGTATAATAATCTGATTCTATTTCAGATACACCGTCATCTGCATACCAATACGAACACGGATATGCGGTCATTAAAGGTTTTTTAATTCCAAAATTAATAAAATTATTTATCATTTTAATTGCTTTTAAATCCCAATTTTTTACAAATCTCATATGTGCATCAATTTGAAAATAATAATCTTCATTATTATAAAATTCATTAGCTATATATCTTGATTTTTGTAAACCAATATTATTTGGAGCAATGCTATTGGCACAATCCATTGTTACCCAATCAGGATAAAATTTATTTATTACAATTTCAGAATCAAAAAATAAACATTGATGAATGCCAAAATGTAATTTATTTTCACCGCTTGCGTTATTTACGGCACTAGCAATGGTTTTATTTAATTCAAAATCCCTATACGATGGAATTTGAATAAAAATTGATGACATTGATCAAAATTACCATTTTTTTAATGGGCAAAACGCAGCCTCTAATTTAGTTTTTAAAGGCATAAAACAACCACACTGTTTACATTGTTTTGTTAAATCAATTAACTCTGGGCACTCAAGACATATTTTGTATCTTGCATCGCTGATTTCCTCCGATTTAACATGTTTATGGGGATCCAATATATCCCAGGGTCTGACATCCCCAATTTTTTCTTTATACTGCTCCCATCGTGATTTAACACTCATGCGACAACATTTCCCATGCTATCAATTCTTTTTTGAACACCATCTATTAATTGCATTATAAAAAATCCGTTTTCATCATGACTCCATCCAGTGTTTACTAGTGAATGTTTTTCAATCAAAACTGCAAGCGGAGCACTTAAAAGTACTGCTGTAAACAAATCATCAACAATCATTTCTGTAATAGCGCCATTTACATTTGCTATGACAATTTCTGTTTCCACACCATCAATAGATTCAATTCTAGATGTGTATGTTGGGTTAGCGAGAAAAATATTATCCCCAATAGAAGGGGAAAATCCTTGAGCAAATACCACCTCATTATCTATCACAAATGCAATTGGAGTAACTGCATGAGCAACTGGGGGACCAGAAATGCCATCATATGAACCATCTCGCTGTGGTGAATACAAAATATCTGCTGTTTTTAAAATCATAATTTGTTTCTCCTATTTATATTATCATCATATCGTGCAGTTCAAGGCACCAGGCGGATTAGCGCACTGACCGGGGTTATTGCAACCATAGAAACCAAGATTACCAGGGCTGCAAATTCTGCCGTTGAACCCTGGAGCCGGGGTGGTCGTAGTAGTCGTAGTAGTCGTAGTGGTCGTAGTTGTATCGCCCCCACCGCCTCCACCGCCGCCACCACCACCACCGCCACCGCCCTGGCCGGGGGGAGGGCAAGAACAGCCCAGAAACAAATCGTAATTTCCACAGCCTGCTTTGGTATAAAGTTGCCATTGTTGCACACAATTTGAATTATCACAAGGAGGGGCGCCTGGATAGTCCCAAGCTCTATTTTCAACACCACCAGAAGCTGTCCAGCCATTTCCTGGCGGGGTGAGGCACGGACCTGCGGTAGTGGTAGTAGTGGTGGTAGTAGTGGTGGTAGCGCCAGAACTAGTAGTAGTTGTAGTTGCATTGGTGCTTAAACTAGTATTGCACTGCATTAGGCAGTAAGAAATACCATCTACAATTGCAAACAAAACATTGTTGTCATCTTTAAAAAATTCCCATTGCTGCTCGCTGTGGTACTGATATACAACCCCGCGTGAAATTAACTTAGTTTTATTTTGTGTAGGCTGATTGTTGCTTGCGTCTACTAGGGCAACCCGAACAAAAGCTTCACCTTCCTCACCACCAGTAGCAACAACCTCGCCTACAAGTGAAGTTCCTGCCTGAGCCTCACCTCTAACTTGCATTCCGGCATAACCATCACTTTCCGGAAATTCACCAAGCACCATATCGCCAGAAAAATTACCACCAGTGACAAGGCTATCTCCAGAAATTGTCCATCCAGCAATCTGCCCAGCTGTTGCAGTAACCGTTCCTGTTAATGCCAAATTTGTGCCGTCATAAACCATAAGATTATCAGGAGCACCAACCGAAAATGTCCCATTAGAATTCCAAAAATTGTAGGCATTTATAGAAATTGAATTAGCAACAATTGTTCCCCTAATTACAGCAATATCAAATTCAGCAAAACCGTTACCATGAATAGCCCACCCAGAAGTATTGGCAACGTAATTATTACTTCTTATTATGTTATTAACTAAAACAATATTGGCTGCCAATTGATCTGCCGTTATAGTGTTTGAAACAATACTAATAGCATGTAAACTGTTTGGAGCCAGACGAATACCGGTGGGTCCAAGTACGGTTTCGGTAACAACACTCGCAATTACATTTTTTAAAGCATCAAAATTTGCTTGCTGACGAATCAGCCTAGAGCCCGCCCCAACAAAACCCACTGTCCAGTCATAAAGGGAGTATTCATCTGTGTCTATAAGAGCGGAAGATATGCCATCATGGTTATGACCGCCGTTGTAAAATACAATTGAGCTCTCGGATATACCGCTGGAGCCTCGTACCCTTGTCATTAAACAACCTTCCTTGCAACAATGCTTTGCGATGGGCTATCGGAAAACACACAATCTGTGCTGATAACCCAATATTCTCCATTAATTATATCAAAAGAATCCATTGAAGATATTTTTATTCGATCTCCAAGTTGAATTCTTGGATTAGGCAATATATTTAAATTTATAACCGGAACTGGTTCACTCATTTTGCTAATAATAAAATTTGCTATTTTTTGTGCTTTTTCTAAATTAGAAATAAATTCATTTTCTATAACTAATTCTTTAAGACCATATTTTCTAATATTATCGTCAAGCTTTGCAACTTTCTCAACTACTTCACCTTTAGCTTCAGTAACAACAACCGGGATGCCCGCAATTGACGCAAAAGCCTTAGTATTGCTGGCAACATCTTCTCCTTCAACATAAACTAACGAACCAGAAGTTGTTGCATTAGAAGCCGCAATAATTAATTTTGCCCCATAATGATTGGGTTCAAATTTAATAAGCTCTATTAATGGTGGTAATGGTTCAACCAAATTAGTTATAAACGGATTTTGCACTCGAAATGCAGGCGATTTATCAAACTTAATATCAAAACTAAGAACTTCTCGCACAAGAGCACTGTTAGAATGAGCCGCAGCAGCTGTGCCGAATTGTGCTCTTTCTGCCAACAAAAAAGCGTTGCTTGTTGTATTACTATATTTTATAATTTCATTATCTATTTTAAGATAGCCCGATTTGGGGAATGGGGGTTTATCCGTAGTACTTACTGGCAATGTATTGGATGTATTAGTAATATTGGATACGAGATTTACAGTCCCCAAAGAAGTGGGATCTTCAGCCCTCCACAAAGACTGTTTGGAAATTAAATTATTAGTTATGCCTGATACTTTTACAACAACCTTGTTTGTTTGCAACTGAACATTATAACTAGCATCAATAATATTTATTGTATCTGAAAAAATTTGTTGAACATTGGCGTGTTGATCTATTGTTGTTTCAAAAAGACGATAATAGTGCTCATATCTGGCTTTTTCATTTTCATCTATATACAGCCGACCAAGATCAGCGAGACTTATGCTATCAATTATGCTTTGAGCAGTAGTATCGTTCCCATATATAAACGGGAATACATCCGATGGTTGGATTTGAGTTTCAATATAATTATTTAAATTTTGTTCATCACTTAATGCGTTATTAAATATAACAAACTCATCAATTGTAAATTCACGAATTGTGGCTGGGGCTACTTCTGCACCAGAAGCGTAAGAAGCGCCACGACCACCAATACAAAGGTCTTTGTTGATATAAGAAATTGGAGTGCCCGACAGGGTAATCGTATTTGACAGCACACCATTTACATAATATTTTAAAATATTGCCTTTTAATGCAAAAGACATTAACGAGAAGGAAGAGTTTGAAAGCGCTGTATTAGATGAAATTACTTCAGTCCCCGATGATGTTATTATTTTTATTCCGTGCATTGAGGAATTGTAAAATAATTCAAACCCAGAATTTGGGGTGGAGTTATTCCAGTTACTAATAAACTCACCATTACCAGAGAAAGAATTTGCATTAAACTTAACATATGTAGAAATTGTAAAATCACCAGTATATGTGTGAGAATTGCTTTCAAAAATATTATAAGATATGTCGTAAGGTATTCTTAAATAAGAATTTGATGACAGAAGCAAACTCTTGTTGTCTGTATCGGAAACGACCCCTCCTGGTTGAGCCAGGGTGGGGTTTCCCACATATATTGCATTATTTCTCCTAGAAGCTCTTTCTATTTGATTCTGGTTGGGGACAACGGACCATTGACCAGTGCCAGAATTAAAAGAAAGATACGATTGGTTTGATTTGCTGCCAATTCTGTCCAAGGCGGCCATTGTTATTGTTTGATCAGAATAAACCCAATCAATACCGCTGCTATCATTTCGTTTTAATTGAATTTGAAAGGGCGCTCCTGTTTTAAGAGCACCAGTAAAAAATTCAATTCTTAATTCATACATTTTGCCAGCAGTTAAATTATAATTAGCGGATTCCAGAGTCACTGGTGAATTAGTGCCGGACTCAACCGAGTACCAGTCGTTGATAATCAATACTTTGTCCAAATAAACGCGAACACCACCCCGATTTATTAAAATCATTAAACTTTGATTCCCAGATATATCGGGAATATAGAACCCATCAAAAACACCGTTATAAAACTGCGTAACAGCACCGCCGGCATGTTTTGTAAAAGTACCGGCAGTGAAATTTAAGGCGACCGAATAAGCCTGGTTTTGTGTTGATATAGCACTTGATGTAGTTGTTAATGATGGGGTAAAATAGGCTTTAATATCCAAAGCTTTTTCCATAACAGTTAAATCTTTATCGTTGGCATCAAGAAGAATATCTTTAAGCCCAACTAAATCATTAGATGTAACCTCAACAAATCTTGCCCTTAATGAACTAGATATTGTTCTTGTTGCATTGTCTCTATCAACAATATTTTCATTAAAATTATAATGCAAAATAGCATTATTTCTTGTATAAGATTCTGATGGTTTTGATAAATAAAATATATCTTTTTCTGGAAAATTTGAATTCATTAAAATATTTTTAGTTGCTAAAGATATTGTAGAATCTTGAATAAAAAAACCTTTAGTAAAAGTTTTTTCATTTAAAAATTTGCTCCAATTCGTCAATGAAGCACTAACAACCATTGATGAAGAAGCGGCTTGCCATTCATCTATATAAAAAACACCATAAGGGACATATTCAAAAGTGTCAAAATGCACAGTTGCGTTAGCATTATGGCTTCTGGCTATTGAATCACCATAGCCTCTTTCAACAGCATTAAACAAAAATGGAGAATTTTTGGAGCAAAGAACATATTCTCTATTAATAGTATTTTTATCAATTGTTAATATAAAATTATTATCCCCACCCCCGTCTGGAAACCCAATTGTTGTTCCAACAGGAATTGTATTAGAGTTGGCATTAATAGAAGTTGTTAAAAAAGTTGATATCTCATAATCATCTGTTTTTTGAATTTGCCAACCGCCATATATAAAAAACTTTAAATCTTTTTTCATATATTTTCCAAACAAAGAATTTGAACTAAATATATTAAAATCTTTATTATTATTATTAAAACTAATAGATGCCGTTGATGATCCCCCGCCAGCAATTGGAAGGCTTGTTTCATGCACATCTCTTACTTTGGAAACATTTACATCAATTACATAATCAGTCATATCTACTTCATAGATAGGGCACACCTCTTGAACCCTGGCGTTATCTAATGGGTTTTTGGTGGTATATATAGTTACTAATATTTTATTGATAGCACTGTTAGAAATGCCTTGAAGGTAATGTGTAAAGTAATAATTATCTTCAGCTATCTCCCCATCTTGATCAAAAACTAATGTTGATGTGTTCACATAGGCTTTTACATTGTAAGATTTAATTTGTCCATAATGTTCCGATGTAATGATTTTAATTAAATTTACCGGCCTAGCTGTAAATAGATATGTTAATACAACAGGTGTTGAAAACTCGTAGCCGTTTCTGGTAGCGTGTAAATTGCTGGTACTTTTATAAGATGACCAGTATCCAAATTCAAAATTATCATCTAAGTCCAAAACATTTGTTTTAGAACTGCTCGATGTAGGTAAACAGTGCCAATTGCCATTTGCGGTAATTATATTTCCGTTAACATCTTTAGCCCCAGCAACAGCCCACGGAAACGATTCTCTTTCAATTCCGTTAATTGATTCATTTGGTGTAAAATAAAAATCTGCCCTTTTTAATTTATTAAACAATATTTCATTATCAGATAATGATCTTGATTCTGACAGCATTCCGTAGGCTTCATTAGTTATATCATTATTCGTAGGTATAACATAAGTAGCATTGCTTGATGCTATTTCGGTATTAGCGTCAACCTTATCAATATGGCGACTATCAAGCCAATGAACAATAACCATTGGTTTTATTTTTTGGGAAATAGCAGAAATTTTATCTACAAAAGTATTAGATATTGGTTTATTGTAAAGTCCGTAAGTTAGCATTAGACCTCGCTCAGAGTAATTGAGCAATCCCAATAGTAAGTATTGGAGCTAATATCCCTTCTAACCAGAGTTTCGTTATAATTTGTCACCAATACATTATAACTTGTTTGAGTATCAGGCGTCACCCCTGATGAATCCATATTGGTAATTTTAAGCACATGGTAATCGGGATCTCTGGCTATTGACACAATATAGTCCCTAGCCAACCTGTTATCAACCGTTTGTTCTTTACTATTCGGAAGGTATTGCCATGAAAGCACAAAGACATTCCTACTGGCTCTTGTAGTTGATTTATAATAACGACTTCTAGTGTTTTTAACATTAGTGTTCTCGATATAAATTGGCTCAATAGAGGATTCAATGATTCTGTTATGATTTGTTATAACCTTATTATCTATTGAAAGCAAAGTTCTGATCTGCTGCGTATCAAGTATTTCAACCCCGCCAACGGATGGGCGATATTTAATAATTCTTGGCGTTACAGTTAAATTGTTTATCAAACTGGTGCGAATAGTAATGAGTACTATCTTGCCAAGAACAGACAAATCAACATGGGCAGACATTGACGACGAAATCAAAGACACCCTTTGCAAAACCGTCGCAACACTCAAAGCGCCACTTAGTGCCGAATTTGCTTTTGCAGTTTTTATTATTTGAGAATCAGCAACATCTACATGCCCACTAATGCTTGATTGGGCATGAGCTTCTTTAAGCATTGAAACTTCCAGTGATGCCCCCGATCCCCCCACGGCACCATCCAGTTGACCAAACGCAATTTTTTTCATGTCTACAGAAATGCTAAGATTTGCAGAAATAGAAGTTGAAACATCTTGTCTTTCAAATACCGCTGTTAGAGATGTTGATAAAATGTTTTGAATTGAAACTTCTGCATATGCAATTTTTTCTGCATTTGCAGACAATTCAGAAGCACCGGACATTTCTGATTGCGCGTGCAAAATTTCTATTGCTTGAGCTGTTAAGGTAAGCGATGCTGAAAGAGAGGCGCTTATGGCTATTGCAGCATCTGCGGTATAAAAATCATAACCGCTACTTAAAGGCTCTGTTATGCTAAAGCGACTAAAATTTGTCATATTAAGCCTCAACCAAAGTTAAAGAGACATCGTAATAACTGCATTGTGTTGAAAAATCTCTTCTAATTAAAGTTTTAGAATAAGAATCAACATAGCATGTATACTCATCATATGAGCCATTAGGAACAGTCTGTATAGCAACCGTTACAGTTCCACGAATATTACCCAAAGTTTCTAAATAAATCTGCCCTTTACGATTATCAACAGTTTTTACTTGGAGGCTGGGTAGGTAAGACCAAGAGAAATTAAATTCTTTTTTATTATCCTTATAAAACCTTCTTTTATGACCACTTGCTAGGTCTATGTCGTTTACAGACAAAAGTTCAGTAGAATCAAATGTTCTATTGTGTTCAGTAATTTCATTTCCGTTAATCAATATTAGGTTGACAATAGACATTAGTTACCCCTATTTAAACCATTATAAGTTGAAATAACTCTGTTTTCCAGACCGGCTGCTTTTTGGTTTCTGGGTAAAATTTTTGTATTATACTCTTTCATCATTGATTTAAACCATTCTGGTTCCCCAACAAACGTATCAACATAAATGTTTACATTTTGCGTTGAAGAACTTGCTCCGCTCACAGCTTGCAACGATGGGCTGGGGATTCTCATAGACGGAATTTCCGGGACAGAGAACTTTGCTTTATTAAGTTGACTCAGAGCAGGTATGCCAATCTTCCTTACAGCCTCTGCATTTAGAACAAATTCACCACCATGCAGAGTTGCAGGAATTGGCATAGATGGAGCGCCGGGTACGAATCCGCCTTTTTTAAATTTAGGAATATCTCCGCCTCCAAAGCGCCCAAACTTGCCACGTTCCATTGCAATTAAAGCACCAATAAGATCATTTATTGCTTGTTTATTATTTAATAAATAACTTGGGAAAAACAACCCTTTCTCTATATCTCCCACATATTTAAATAATGCATCTGCATAATTTGCCGCTGGACCATCAAAAACCGTTCTTTGGAAAATACCTTGACGAACACCAGGAACTAATTCGTCACCCTTAAATGCTGAGCCAACCATTAACTCAGTTATGTATTGCTCTTTAAGATCAATTGATTTATCCCTCATAAGCTCTAAGACTTTAAATGGATTACCACCTTCTTCAGTTATGTATGCAAAGAAATTTTCCATCCAGCTGTTTCTTGAAAGTGTTGATACTAATTTACCTTGATGCCCTGTACCGGTGAAAGGCACACCTAATCTATGATGAATGTATTGAAGATATGATTCTGTTACAGAATCACCATAAGTGGTTCCCATCATTGATGATTCAAAACGTTGTGGTCTAAAATTTTTACCAGGGGCTAATTCATTCATTGCTGCAGCAATATCCTCTGGTGTATTTTTTACGACGCGAACACCAGACGCTGGAAGCTTTAACCCGCCCATACCAGCAGAAAAATATGTATCAACAGCCCCAAGGGTATGAAGGGTTCCAGGATTTGCACTAACTGCATTATTAAGAGTGCTAATTACAACATAGCCAGTTCCTTCATCAAGTCCCTCTCTAGCAATGTGACCACCAGCTCTATGATTTACAGCAAAATGAACTGTTTGCCTATTTATATTAGGATCATAAAAACCAGTTGGTTTTATAGTAACATTTCCAAGATTATCCATAATTGGCTTAAATGAAGTTTCGTGAACAAGCAATACTTGTTCCATTAATTCACTAACTGGTTTTGATTCGTAAAAATTAATTAAATCTTTAGTATTTCTTGTTCCCATTGGATTTACTGCATAATTGGTAGCATCAAGACCAGATACACCATCCCAATTGTGAATATTATCTAATAAACTACTACTGAGTTCTCTTTTATTTATGAACCCCACTCCTGCTATGCCATCTGGTGACATATATTTAATAATAGACCTTGGATATGTTCTCATCGCCTCCGCCAGATGAAATTTATTTACAGCCATAGCGTCATCTATAATTGATTTTCCAGATTTAGCAAAATTATTAATTTGTCTTCCAGCGATAAATCTTTGCAATAAATTTCCATGATACATTTGATAAAATAAAGCATCTGCAATAGTCGTATATTTGGGCAAATCTGGTCTTGCCATTGAAATAGAATCTAATAACTGATGGGGGGCTTTTATATATTGAAAATCAGAAACCTGATTAGTAAAAGGATTATTTAATCCAGCAAGGGCATTTGAAATCTCTGAATATCTTAAAATTGGTAAATGTCTATTTGCTCCAATAGTTGCATAAAGATATTGATCCGCTGCGTCCTTACCAGCTTTTGTTGCCATATCAAAACCAGATATAGCCGATGGTGCTTTAGGAATATTTGTAATACCTGGAAATAAATCCCCAATTTCTGGGGGATTGAATGCAATTTTTTCACCACTAGATAGTGTATAGTATGGAGTATCAAATCTCCCAACAATGGCTTTCTCAGCTTGCTCTCTTGATATCCCATATCCCCTTGTTCTTGCAATAGCGACAATTTCTTCTGGTGTTGTTGCACCAAGATAATCAGCAACTGGCCCAAGAGACATAGCGATTGATTTATCTGCTTGATCTTTAACCTCCCCTTTAACAGCAGTCATAATAATTTCTGGACCCTTTTCAATAGCTGGGGATGATCTAAAATTTGTAAGGTTTTTTATTCCTGCAAGCCTTAGTATTGCTGTTTCTTTTGCATTTTGAGCAATTTTTTGAATTGATCCTAATCCAACTTTTCCTTTTACTTTAGTAGCTTTTGAAAACAATTTACTAAATATTTTTGGAATAAAAGATTTTACATCATTATCAAATTCATCCCATATAGATTTAGAAGATCGTTTTGGTAAAATTGATTTTATTTTGTCTTTAATAGAGAACTTCCATGTATTTTGATTTTGCGCTAGTTTACTCAACGATTGCTCTGCTTTGCTTAAATTTAAATAAGGAAGTTGTTGAACATGTCTCATGTGTGGTCGTAAACCAAGAGCTTTACCAATACTATTTACCCAATCCTTATAATTACCTACCCGCTCTCCTTTTGGACTATTATGTATTTTTCCTAAATATTCAGCAATTTTTCTACTTAAAAGATCCATTGCCGTTTCAAATTTAGAAACCTCTTTTGATTGGGGGATGATTCTTGGGTCCGTAAAAAAATCCTTTTTTCGTCCCGATAAGGCGTCCGCAAAATTTTCCATAATACTACCAAATAGTACGTCGCCTTCTGCTGCGTGTTGGGCACGAGATTTCTCACCAGTTTTTAACCCCAACAGGTCATCAATATAATTATTCCAATAAATCATATCTTCAGGAGAAGACAAAAATTTTGGCATTATGCCGTCGGCCTGAAGTTTTGCTTTTGCCGCTAGTCTAGCAACATAAATTTGCTGGTTTCTATTTATTTGAGTTTTAAAACCCGAAATGAAATCTAATTCATCAAATAAATCCAAAACATTTCTGTCAATTCGCCCGGTTGCAACATCGTCTGCGCCCGGAGCATAATTGTACGGCAATGCTTTTATAAATTCAGGGGCGTTATTACGGTCAAGGGCTATCATGGGTCTAGGATTTTCAAAATTACTCTGATACCATCTTCTCGGTACACCTTTAAGACCATCTGCAAAAATAGTATCTCTAGTTAATACATGTTTAATTCTTTCAGTAAGTGTTGGATTTGCAGCATCAAGAGAATTAAGCCCAATATGTTGAACAAAATTCCTTGCACCTTGTTTAATTAACGGAGAGATTGCATCCTTTAAGCTAATAACTCCGCCAATTCCCATTTTTTCAGAAATTGCTGCGCTTGCAAAATTTCCTATTTTGCTCAAACCAGGTATTTTTATAGGAATAACAGTTGTTGCGACATTAAAAGCATCAACGAATCCAAATTTAGAACCGGGAGCAACGCCCTCTCTGTTTTGCAAAGGAATGTTTTTACCAAACATTGCTCCGATGTTTAAAGGCTTTCCGGTTTGAGCGTCTTGCCTTGCTATGTAGTTTGTAATCGGATTTGAAGATTTTTTAGTAAACGGAGACATGGCGGCATCGGTTACTGAGCCAACAATATTGTTAATTTCATTACCTAGTTTAATTACGCTGTTTCCAGCATCAACCAACCCCCATTTAAAAACCGATCCAAGTTCTTTTATTCCACCAGTTATTTTCTTGGTATCTGTGGAGAAAATATCCATAACACTTCGTCCAACAGGCTTGCCCTGCTTAGCAGCTTTATCGTAATCCAAACTTGACTTCTTATCAGTTTTGCTTAATTCTGCAAAAGTCATTGGTGATGCTGGATAAACTTTAGGCAGAGGCGCATTAGTTTTACCCAATATTGCCCTTTCCATCATGTCTGCGCTTTTACCCCGAAGAGCACTACCAGTTGGAACTTTTCCGACAGGTCCGCCTTTTTTAAAATACGGAATGCGATTATCATTCATTTTTGTTAAAGCACCAACACCAATTCTTTCAACAGCCTTAGCGTTAAGAACAAATTCACCACCGTGTAATATTGCTGGTATTGCGGTGTTAGGGGATCCGCCAGTATAGCCACCTTTTGCATAGCCCTTAACCGGAACCAGACCGCCAGCTGAAAATTGAAAAATTCCACCAATTCTTCCAGTGATGCCTCTAATTGTACTAAACACAGGGTTGTTAGTAACATTTTTACCAAACCAGCTCTTTATGTCATTCCATACATCTTTCAATCCAGTAAACAAGCCATCCCATGCGCCAGATAATTTTTCACCAATTTTCTTTACAAAACCACCAACATTTTCTGGCACTGTAACCGTAAACCAATTTGTTATATTGCCCCATGTATTTGATAAGCCTGTGGACAAACCTCGCCAAGCATCCTTGACTTTTTCGCCAATTTGATCTTTCAATCCACCTAGCCAAGGAAGCAATTGTTCAGTCCAAAAAGTTTTTATTTTCTCCCAAGCCGCTGTCATCATTCTACCCAGTGCAGTTGCTGCTAACAAATTCAAAGGACCAATTATTGCTATTGTTAACACCATCAGCAAGTTATCTTTTATAAAAGAACCCATTGAAGTACCAATTTTTATCATGATTTCTTTAAAAACTCTAGAAAGGGCTGGGACAGCAATTTTCACAATTTTGTCTTCAATTTTTTTTGCGTCAAAAGATTCATCAATCGCAGTATTCATTTGACGCTCCATGTTGTCCACAGAGCCACTTAATCTAGATCTTAATCTTTCATTAAATTCTTCAATTTGCCTTTCCATATTGTCGGCTGAACCGAAAGCATATGATGGTTTTTCAGGACGTGATTTTGGAGCACTTGGGTCTTCAAACTGGAACCCTGGTGTTGACTCAGACTTGGCACCAGCGCCAGCGCCTTTTTCTTCTTCACGAATTGTTTCAAGTGTAATTTTAATTGTAGCTAAATCTTGAAGTTCTTTTATAAGAGATTCAAATTTAGTTTTAAATTCACTAAATAGATCGCCCTTAAGCCCAGCGATTGTTCTCTTTATTCCGTTAATCATTGCATTTACAGCACGAATACCTGCTTGATCCCACATTGTGGTAATGGCTTCAGATGTTGTAGTGGTAGTCAACAAAGTCTTAATAGCATCCATTGTTGGAGTAACATATTGCGGAATTACGCTGGCGTTAAACGCCGATTTGAAAGCATCGGTGACTCCATTTGCCATATGATAAGCAGCGCCAAGAATTGATTTTGGATCTTTAACATTTGCAGTTGCTCCAAATTTTTGTGCAGCAATATCCACAAGTGTGCTGAGGTCTGTGTCAAATAATTTAATTGCTGAGTCTATAGATTTGGAAATAGCACTTGGTAGCTCATCCATAGAGCTACCAAATATGGTAGCCATTTTTTCTGAGAAATCAACCCCTATGCCGCCAAGATTTTTAAGTGATTTTTCAAATTCTTCTTTTGAAGCAAAACCCTTTTCTTTCAAAAGTTCAACTTGCTCATCAAATTGCTCTTCAAGAAGATCAAATTGCTTTTCAAGCTGTTCTTTCTGATTTGCTATGACAGCTTTTGCAATCTCTCTTTGCTCGGCTTGAAGATCTCTGTTATAACCTCTGTCAAGATCAAGCAATTCTTTATCGGCTGATTGTTTTGCTTTTCTTTCTTCCGCATCAAGCCTTCTTGCATCTTCATAACGACCTTCGTATATAGCAAGTTTTCTTTCACGGATATAATTTTCAACATCA
>Ga0194130_10002707_pt1 | contig 25133 bp, 24 predicted proteins | sample TA2KigsurfametaG_FD_160084 | JGI IMG/M metagenome (GOLD analysis project Ga0194130, IMG submission 160084) | Freshwater microbial communities from Lake Tanganyika, Tanzania - TA2015050 Kigoma 12 surface | ecosystem: Environmental > Aquatic > Freshwater > Lake | place: Tanzania: Lake Tanganyika... | reverse complement strand
AAAAATACCCTAATTTGTCGTCTGATCGCCTTATGTCAAGACCAGAGAATTTAGGATGCAGAGTTGCGGTTTCGGATGCAATCACATGGTTTTTTTCAAAAGTTGAACGAGGGATAATCTTGGAAGATGACTGCATACCAAACCATGAATTTTTTAGAGTTCTTACGGAAGGGCTTGAGAATTATTCTCGCAACAATTTAATTTTTTCAATTAGCGCCTCGAATCCTTTTGTTACGAGTAAAAATAAAGGGCATTCATATTTAAGTATTTACCCGCAGATCTGGGGATGGGCAACTTGGTCTAATAGATGGTCTCTCTACCTTCGAGATTTTGCAGATGGTCGTGAGGTAATTAGAGCGATGTTGCATAGGAACTCAAGGGGCATGAATGCTTTAGAAAGATGGAAATTTAGATCAATATGGAATCGAATTTTGAGGCTTTCTGGAAGGGGACTTATTGATACCTGGGATTACAGTATGTTGGCTAGCATGTGGCGACATGGCAAGTTTTCACTTCAACTTTCGGGAAATTATGTAAAAAATATTGGCTTTAATGCAAATGCGACACATACTAAAAGAAAACCCTTCTGGGTTCCTTCAGAATATTGGGTGACTTCAGATGAGTTTAAGTCAAGCATATTGACTAATCCAAAGCTAGATTCGTGGTTATCTATTAATGTTTATAGATGCACCTTGTTGGAAATTTCTAAGAATATAATTAGAGATTTTCTAAAGGCTCTAAGATTACGATCATGAAAAGAGACTTGGTAAGACGTTTAGTCCATGCAAAGCGAAGATTTCTTGAAGCAAATCTCCGCTTGAGGCGGCAGTTAATGATGAAAGCATTCAGAGTCCCGTGGGATCAGACTATTTCAGCACTTTATACCCCTCGGATAAAAGGCGGAATAACAAGGATTTCTCAAATTTCTCCTGGTATTACCCTTGCCACCTCGGAAACATCAGAGTATGGCTCAAATTTGGAGCATCACTTTGTTGCCCGTAATCTAATTTCAATCAAAAATGCTTTAATTGACTTAACTTCGGGCAATGTCTTCTTCCAAGATGAAACAGACATAAGGTGGAAGCTAGTAAGTGAAACTAGTGAGTGGCCAATCGAAGCAAGAATTAGTTTTGCACGGACCCCTAAATCTCATGGAAAATATCTAAAGTTGAATGGTGTCTTCCTCAATGGTCTGCTGTCAACAGGTCATTATCACAGAATAACTGAAGATATCCCAACTCTACTTTCTCTTCCAAGAAGTACAAAAATATTAGCAAGAGAAAGAGATCAAAAAGTGTTAGAGCAATTTGGCATGAACGAACTCAAAATTGTTAAAGATAGAGGATTCATTGAGGTCGAAAGGCTTGAATTTATTTCGAAAGGAAACGATGTAGGGTATCTTCATCCAGCTTATCGAAAAGCGTTATTGCGACAATCTCAAGAAGAGCTAAGACCTGAGGCCTTTAGAAATATTTATTTGACCAGAGAAGATTTAAGGCGATCAATAAGAAATGAAAGAGAAGTGGTTCAACTTGTACAATCAAAAGGATTTGAGATTGTGGATCCAGCATCACTATCAATTAAAGATCAGATCTCTCTGTTTTCAGAAGCTAAGTTAGTAATAGCCCCTCACGGCGGCGCTATAACAAATATGATTTATTCAAGAGAAGCATCGCTACTAGAAATCATGCCAAAAGAGAGAATTAACAGATGTTTTGAATGGCAAAGCCTAGTTTGCGGTCACAACTACCAAGTTTACTTCTACTCCCAGAAAAGAGGAGTAGATATAGAGAAACTTACATCCAAAATTGAAAAATGGATGTCGATTTAGACTAGCCTAAAAGTGGTTTGAGAAACCCAACGAGATCTGGTTTTTGTGTGCCAGGATTTAATAAAGGTTGTTTTATTAACTCTTCAATTACTTCGGTTTGTGATTGAAGAGAAGCAATCAGTTCTGCTGCTGCTGCTAGTGAATCGTAAGATGCGCAATTAATAAGAGCTGCCGAGTTTAGAAGACCTCCAGCGTCATTTCCCCAATACACTGGGACAGATTTACTCAACCAAGCTTCTAAAGGTTTCTCTGTAACATATCCAGGATAAAGATCATTTTCGAAACAAATCACAAATTTATAATTGTTGCCCATTGCCACTTTATCTTCCACATAGTTATTTGTATAACGGCCGAAGATTTCAACTTCACCATACTTTGATAGTTCTCTCAAAAACCGCAATCTAACGGGGTCAGGATTATTTATAAAGGTACAGGCAAATTTTCTAGCCTGGATATTCTTACCAATAGAGACTCTTGAACTAAGTAGCTCATCGAAAGATACATGATGTCTAACATAAGAAGCCTTATTATTCAAAAAGTCGATGTAACTGAAAAGAAGTGGAAAATATAGATTCTTGCCTCCATTAGAATCTAGATCAAAACTTAAAGACAGGTCAACACCCTCAGATGGAATACGTCTGTTCTCAAAAGTAATCCAGACTTTCTTTCCGTTCACCCTGTTGATACTGGAGAGACCTTTTTGATGATTGAGCCAATCCACCATAGCACTATCTGAAATTCTAGAGCGAAGAAAGAGAAGAGCTTTTTTAAATGTAGTTATTTTTGGGTAGCAACCGATGAAAGTAATCCTGTTTTTATTTAATTGTTCGGAGTCATTGGCTTGACTGAGTAGAGCATCGCGAAAAAGATTATTATTGGGTTCAAAATCATGCGGAAAATCCATGAAGTGAAGCATTTCTCAAGTCTAATGCATTACTCTTCGGATATTGTGAACCGAGTTAAATTTGCTGTAGAAAATCCTGCGCTTGCTTTTCGCTGGTTAACCAAGCGAGGCAGTGATTTAACCGAAATTGAACTTACTTATATTGCACGAAAAGTGCTTGGCAAAGGAGCTATCGTCGAAGCAGGTTCATCTGACGGAGTGGACACTGTTCGGTTAGCTATGCAGTTCCCAGCACACCAAATCTATGCGATTGAACCTATTGTAGAACAATTTGAAGTGACTAAGGCAAAAACCTCTAATTTAGAAAATGTAAAGAATTTCAATTTTGCTCTGTCTACAAATACTGGACTTGCCGAGATGTACGTTGGAAAGTCAGGTAAAGGAATAGAAGGCATGGGATCTTCGTCACTTCTCGAACCCACAAGACATACAGACGAATTTCCCGAGATAACGTTTAACTCCAAGCAACAAGTAAACGCTGTAACACTTGAAGATTTCTGTGCTCTGCATGATGTTTCCTTCGTTGATTTGCTCTGGCTGGATGTACAAGGACTTGAATTAAAGCTCATAAAGAGAAGTGAAGACTTTCTTAAGAAAAGGGTAAACCTAATTCATATGGAAGTCTCGAGAGTTGAGCTATACAAGGGGTCAGCTTTGTATAGCGAAGTTATGAGCTACATGAATAAAATAGGATTCGCAGCGCTTAAGAAGCGTGTTGGGCGGATAAGTGGAAATTGTTTATTTCAAAATCAGAAAGTCTAAATACGTAGTTAGATTGACGTCAGCTGAAATTCAATTTCAGCGCAAAGAGCGTGATAGATGATGATGTGGCCTTCTTGGATATGAGGCGTTCTTTCTGAGTTAACTGCCAAAGAAACATCAGAATCAAGCAATTTAGATCCTTTCTCTGAAGTCAACGCAATTACCTTTACTCCTAACGTGCGAGCCACCTCAATGGCCTTATGAATATTTCTAGATTTTCCGCTTGTGGAGATTGCAATTAGCACATCTCCAGAATTTGCGTAAGCAGATAATTCACGCCCCAATTGCTCTTCGAAAGATTGATCATTTGCCCAGCTAGTAAGAGCCGCAGGATTACAACCTAGAGCCATTACTGGAAACCCAATATGGGGGATCGTGAAGTAATTTACAAGTTCGCCGGCAATATGGATTGCATCAGCGTGAGAACCACCATTTCCTGCAGTGAAGATTCTTTTACGAGAATTAATGGCAGTAACACAAATCTCGACAGCCTCAAGATAAGATTTCAAAAATACTGGTTCTTTGAGTAATAGTGAAGAGTTAATTGAATTCCGGTGATAGTCAATAAATCTCTCATAGGCAGTCATGTACTAAGTATACACTGTCTAAACGCATGAACAATCTAGCTTCACCTTTGGAAAGAAAGTTTTACGAATTGCACCTTCAAAACGCCTAATAAAGGAAATTAATTTCCAAGATCCTAGTCTAGAACCGTTAAGATAAAAGCTTGGATCTTGACTTCTTAGCTCTTTGCGCTTTAAGTGCCTAAAGCTTATGCCCCCTAATGCATGAAAGAGTCCATATTGCACTGTGTTATCAAATAATTTAGATATTTCCGCTTGATTGACTCCACTGTTAAGAATTTTAATGAGTTCGGACATTCCATTAACTGGAATTACGACATTTAAAGACTCATGAAACGCTCTACTAACCAACAGAGATGGTTTACCAAAAAAGGATGCCTCAACACCAATTGTTGAACCGAAAGTTACAACAAAGTCTGACTCTTTTAGAATGTCATATGTTTTTATTGAAGAGTCTTGCATAACAAAAGTGACATTAGGCCTAATTGACTCACTTTGGAATTCTTTCCAGCGCATAATTTCTCGACTGGACTTATGCTTTAAGTTCGGATGAACTCTAATAAGCAAGTGCAAGTTATCAAAATTAGAAAGCTCCTTTTGAAGTTCTCGGAGAAATCCAATCTGGTCATTCCAAGTAGTAGAACCAAGATCTGTTGAGAATAATTCATCCTCGGACGAGTGGAAAAAAGTCACTAATGTTCTAATCTTCGCATTACGTTTAAAATCTAGATTTTGCTCTTTAGTAAAGGCTTGACTTACTCCCTGGGAGCGATCCAAGAACCATTTCTCAGATATATTTTTTGCCTCAGATTCGCTTTTGCTCGAACTAAATTCTGCCCAATAATTGCGCATTATCGAACAACGGTATTCAATACTATGTACTGGCCTTTCAAATTCGAAATATCGATCTTCCCAGGCAGGAGAGAATCGTTCAATGAATTTGACTTTGATTCCTAAGTCTTGAGCTGCTTTCCAAATAGCTTTCTCACGGTAAAAACGCCCGTTAAATATAAATATCCAGTCTGGTCGATGTAATTTTAGGAATTCAAATGCCTTTTGGTACACCAAGTAATGTATAAGCCCGTAATGCTCGATGAGTTTTTTCGTATGAATTTTGCAAGGTCTACTGTCACGAGTTTTAACTATTGTCTCCTCGTAGCCAACTTCAAGTTCAGTTCTACTCAGACCCTCATTATCAGAAGGCTTGAATAAAGAGTATTTCTCTAGCAGTATTCCCATGTTAGATAGGGTACGACTAATTCGTTGGTTCTGAAGTTTTGCTAGTTTATAGTCAAGAAAGCTGGAAAGAGGTAAGTCGACAGGGGAGCTCTCATGTTCGTATGCCTGTAAGAAGGTGACCCTTGAACTTTGGTTACTCGCTTCCTGGATCGCAGAGTCAAGAAGTGCAGATCTCTGCCAAGGATTTGCACTAATGGAGAAATAAAAGACTTTTTTCATGGATTGAGTCCCAGCCTCTTTCTTTTAAGGCGATTAGCAAAAATTGAACTGTAAGTTAAAAGCTTTGAGCGCGACACCTTTGTTTCCTTAAAACTCTCAACTTCCCATGCTCCCCAACCTAGCTCATATAAAGTGCAATTTCTGAATGGGATACCTGATAGTTCTAACCATAGTCCCCTTATTAATGCTCTTTCCTTCCGCTTTTCAATAAGCACATGATCATGTTTGATGTCCACTTGGTCTATCCATTCATAAATCTCATCAAGACTACTTAATTTATCAGCGACATCAAGCTCGTCATACCAACAATCTGCAAGAATGGCAGATGGGATGCAGTGAAATGCCGCTTCAATTCCTATCGTGCTCCCATAAGAAATAACACCCTTGGACCCCTTTAATAAGTCATAGGAGGAGATTGATTCTTCAGGCGCAATGATTGTCGAAAAGCTGGTATCCCTTAAGTCTTTCCAGCGCTCCCTCTCTTCTAAAGGTTTTGTTGCAAGGTTTGGGTGTAGACGAATATATAAGTGCTCTTGCTCACGTTTATCAAAGAAGTTTTGAAGGCTTTCAATCAACTTCACTTGCTCCATAAATGGCTCAGTCCATGAGTCCCAAAAACCTACAGCCTCATCATCCGAGTTTGAGTAAAAGACAAAATATGCTGGCTTAAATGTCTCCTTGGTATCTCTTGCTGACAATTGGTAGAAACGGTTTCGCTTACTCTCTAGATCAGAGAAATATCGACTACCAATTTGGATTAGGTCACTTTTGCTAAATTCTTTAGATTTGCTAATCCACAACTCTTTCATACGATTTTGGTTGATTATTCGGTCGTGGAAGCCCTCATTTTTGCGAAGGTGAAAACGATTTCGTGTTGTTTCAAACAAAAAGGTGTCAATCCCTAGTGACTTACAAGCATCCCAAGTTGCTCGTTCATGCAGAAAACGACCATTGTAAATTAAGGTTCTTTTGATGTTATTGAATTCAATGTCCTTTTTTACTCCAAAATAAACTTGCAGATATGACTCCAACAGAAGGGATACTAACCATTGATCGCGCTCAAAATTGAAATCTCTTCTGCCTGATTCATAGACAAAAGAGTTAGCCAAGGCTCCACCAGGAGAAATACCCTGAAATTCTATTTTGCTAAATTCTTGGACAGTTTTTATTTCTCTTAGTTGACTTAAGAATTCCTTTAAGAAAATATCACTTTCTTGAGAGTCTGACATTCTCAACCTCTTTTGCAGATGAGTGAGATTTAGGCTATCGAGGGCATTGGATATTGAAGTAGGAAACCGATTTAATATTGAAAAGCTATCTAGTCCACGAGCCATGCGGGATGGGTAGCGTGTTGATACTCCAAGCCAATAATAATGTAACGCAAAGTCTCCGGTTAATTTCCATTCTTCTAAAATTTCAAAACTTGCAGCAAGCTGAATAGAGTTGGAGGTAAATTGAAAGCAGGCTGTTGCTCCCTCTAATCCACTCTTAATAGAGTTCATGCCAAGTGGTCGAATGAAACTTTTTCTAGCGCACTTACGTTAACCTTAAGTTTCTTTCCAACTACCAAGTCCCAATTTGATGCGCTCAATCCTTCAAGAGGTGATCTAATTTCAAGATCCTCGGGCTGCAAAATATGGCCACTTGGCAGGGGGCGGGAATAAATAAGCATCTTGCCCATTTTTCTGATCCCCCCCTTTTCTACCTCTTGAAATGTCTTCTCGCCATCACCAAGTGCTTTTACGACCAAAGATAAATCTCTCACAAGCTTTGACATGCCAGTTGGTTCAAGAGAAAAGGCGTGATCAGTGCCTTTCATAGCTCTATCTAAAGTAAAATGCTTTTCGATTATTCGAGCCCCAAGAGCTGCAGCGACAGTTGAGAATGCAATTCCACGATCGTGTGACGATAGACCAATGACTGTTTCTGGAAAACTTCTTCTATAGGTTTCGATAACTCGAAGATTCATGTGTTCTGCCTCAGCGGGATAAGCAGCAGTGCATTGCAGTAGTCCCACATTACGAGGATCTACCTCACTCATAGCTTGCTCAACTTCAAACATAGATGATCCTCCGGTACTCATTATCAGAGGAATTCCCGTTTTTTTTGCATAGCGAATTAGTGCGGTGCTCTTTAGATCACCAGATGCCATCTTTATGGCCGGAACACCCAAAGCTGCTAGAAAATCAACACTCTGAAAATCAAAAGCTGTAGCAAAGAAAATCAAATTCTTTTTATTCGCATATTCCTTTAAGTGTTTATATTCTGCTATTCCAAATTCAAGCGCTTCTCGATGTAGTCCATAAGAATCTCCGAATGAGGTCGGTCCTTGGTATGGTGAATCATAAAACTCAGGAGTATAAAGGGATTTATTGAATCGCTTTTGGAGTTTGACCGAATGGGCACCAGCATCTGCTGCCGCATCGAAGATTCTCTCACACATTTCTATGCTGCCCTGATGGTTATGACCAACTTCAGCAATTACAAATGGCATTGAATCATCACTAATCTCGAAGTCAGCAATTCTAAGTTTTCGCATATCTAACACTCCTAGGTTTAGGCGAAAGTCTATCAGGCCGCCAATAGCTAATTCAGCTCAAATTCGTAAATTCTGACAATATTTATAGCCCTGTTCAATCTTTCAAAAAGATCACTGTCAAAGGAAGACTTGTTTAAGAGAAATAGAAGTTGCATTGCAAAGAGTTGATCTCCACTCATTTTAGTTACTAGTACATTTGATTTCATTGCCTTATCTTTAAAAGTGACTTCTCCAGAGAGAAAATTCCAGATAAGAGTCTGATCTTGCCAGTCGATTTGTCCATGACGCTCTTTTTCTCCTTGAGAAAAACTCAGAGAAACTTTGATTTCTGGAGACAAATCTGTAGATACTAGAGAATCAAGGGTGATAGATGCATAGTCGATGACATTATGAAACTCATTACTTTTTCCAAGTTCTATTCTCAACTTAGCAATATCGATTTTTCTAATCTGTAACAAAATGTCCAATTCATGACTGAGAGCCAATAAAACCCCTCCCCCTCCTTCATTAGCCAGGTGATGGGTGCTCATATCTCTGAAAGGATTCATTGATCGCAGGTACTCGTGAAAGGTTATCTGGATTGAGTTTGGGAGATATCTACTTCGACAGTAGTCCAAGATAGTGCGCACCAAGGGATTAAAACTCTGTTGGTATCCAATCAATACTGGGAGGTTGTAACTCATGGCAAACCCAAGAATCTTCTCAGATTCACTCACAGAATTTCCAATTGGCTTTTCAATGATAAACCGCTTACTAATTTCCTTTGTTTTATCAAAGTATTCAAAGTGACTATTTATAGGGGTTGCGATAACCGTTAAGTCATACTTGTCCCTAATTCCATCAAGAGCTTTAACTTGATTAAGTCCATAGAAGTCCATGGGAGTAACTGTGTAATCGATACTCTTTAAATCTTCCGCTATTAATCCTGTGCGGTGGGCACCGATATATGCATCAATGGTGGCACTTGGAAATAAACTTCGAATCACTCGGGCATGTCTCTGTCCGGCAGAGCCTAATCCAATGACTAGAAATCTCATCGGGGATTTGGGAATGAGAACCATTCAGGCAATGTGCTTAGCGTTAAGTATTCAGCAATTTGCTGTATGTCACTCAAGTAGTCAATATCATGTGAAAATTCATCAATAACAAAGGGAAGTACCCTAGGTCCTGCTGTGTTACCAAAATCTGTTACCGTAGAAAACGGCAAAACTTCTACGTATCCGTCTTGATAGTATGTAGGTGGAAGAACCTGTCTTGGCGCGTTACTTGGATCTTGAACTTCAGTGAGATGTGGATTAAAGGCAGGCATTGCTGAGCCATCCTGAGCGATTCCCCAAGTTTTGAATACTATCTCTTGACTGCTCTTCATCGAGCGAAGAGAAGAGTACTCTTGGCAGTTTTCTTCGAAGAGTTTTAATGCTTTAGCGATGGTTTCTGGATTTCGAATTGGATGTGTTGGACGTAAGAAAATCAAGGTATCTAGGGGATTAATCTCTGGTAAAACTTGAAGAATATGCTTGAGAAGTCCATCATCTCTAGATACATCACCGGCAAGCTCCGAGGGCCTGATTACTACCTCTGCGCCATATTTTTGAGCACACTCAGCAATCTCATGATCATCTGTGCTTACTATTACTCGGTCAATACTTTTACACTTTATTGCAGAATCTATTGAATATGAGATTAAAGGATGGCCAAGTAGTTCCATCAAATTCTTACGGGGAACAGACTTAGAGCCCCCTCTAGCAGGAATAACTGCTATTGATGCCATGAAAGCCCTCGATTAGAGTCTTAGAAGTCTGTGACTCTGCGTAGTTTGGCCGAAATTGGGACTTCCTCATCAAGAACGTGCTTTTCACCGTTGCCGGAAACAACTGGGATGCTCCTAATGTATCCAACGACTCTCTTCATTCCATCTGGCTCAAGAGAAGCCGATTGATCAGATCCCCACATTGCTCTATCAAGGGTGACGTGGCGCTCTACACAGACTGCTCCGTACTTCGCAACAGCAATAACGCTTGGAGTAACACCAACCTCATGTCCGGAATATCCAACCGGTAATTGCGGATATCTGTTTTGAAGAGTTTCAATCCAGGAAAGGTTTAACTGCTCAGGTTTTGCAGGGTAGACAGAAACAGTATGCATAAGCACGAGTCTGGAATTGTCGATTTCCTTCACAGCCGCATCGACCTGCTCCAAACTGCTCATGCCCGTTGACATAAAAATAGGCTTACCGGTGGCATTAAGGGCCTTCAATAGAGATCTATCTGTCATACAGGCAGAGGCAACCTTATGAGCTACTACATTCAATTTCTCTAGAAATTCAACGCTAGGCAAATCCCATGGAGATGCAAACCATTGAATTTCTAACTCTTTGCAGAACCTGTCAATCTCTTTGTAATCACTTTCACTAAATTCTAATCCACGCTTTAAATCACCATTTGTCTCACCATAAAAATTAGGGCGCGGCTTTGCAAGTTCTTCTGGAGAGTAGACAATCTCAAGGGTTCTCTTTTGAAACTTTACTGCATCAAATCCTGCATTCTTAGACTCTTGGATTAGTTTTTTAGCAGTCTCAAGATCTCCGTTATGATTAATACCTATTTCAGCGATCATGTAGGTAGGCGAATCATTTGAAACAACCTTGTTTCCGATCTTAACAACGGACATATCGAGCCTCTCATTGGGTTGAAGTCTTATATTAACGGAATTGATTAGGATGGTTTCTTTGCCGTGCCGACAAGCATGAGCTCACGAGACCAACGAAAAAATGGCTTTCTAGTATTTGCTGGCACAAAAGGAGCGATACATGCGCATAAGGAGTTGATCAGCGAACTCTTCCAAGTTATTGGCAATTGCCGGAATCTATAGCTTCCGATATCACCAAAACCACCTACTCCCAGTACAAGCGCCATGGAGCGCCTGGTCATTGGTCTCACATGGGTGAAGTCGTCGAAGAAGGTTTTGTAATTGGCATTCCAGTCGGGCGTAAGAGCGAGGAAAATTCCCCCAGGCTTGAGCACCCTTTTACATTCAGATACGAAGTAAAGGGCGTCAGGCATATGTTCTATTACGCTCTTTGAGTAAACAACATCAAAACTATTGTCTTTATATGGAAGTTTATTCTTTACAAAATCAACGAGCTTAAAAGGTATTCCTTCCACTTCACAGGCTTTCTTACTTGCCTTGGAGATATCGCAACCAAACACCTCTAGGCGCTGGTTCTTAAAGCCCTTCAAGACATCCGGTCTGCCAGCTCCGACTTCAAGTAATTTTGCTCCAGGACGAATGCCATGTAGATCACACAACCTCTTTGCTAACTTTTCAGGATAGGTTGTGATTGGTCTAATGCTGGTGTCGTACTGCACGCTTACATAATCTTTCGACAATGATTTTTCACCTATCTATTTTTTCGCTCTAGGGTATCTACTAATTGCTGTGCAAGTTCCAAATCTTCAACAGTGTCAATATCTAATGCCTCAATTTGGTTCACACCAACGCCAGCAGTTGGTTGGGGATATCTAACACCTTGAGCTCTTAGAGCAGAAGCTCTAATTGCATAACAACCACCAGTCTCCCATCCTTCCACGCCAAGATCTTGTCGCCGTGGTCGTTTTCCACGAGAGTGCCCTATGGGTTCAATTCTTGCTTTGCTCTCTTTCCACATAAAGGGATGACCAAAACGTAATGTGATAACTGAGCTCAATCGTGGATCGGCTTTTAACTTCTCAATACAAGTATCTATCTTTTCGTGCCCTAAAAAAGGCGAAGTTGCTTGCAGTAAAACTAGGATGTCTGAGTCCTGAAGATAAAGTGAGTCCACAGCGTGAAGTAGTACAGCATCTGTGCTAGTTTCGTCTTGGGCAAGATCTAAAGGACGCTGGATAACTTTAGCGCCGTAATTTAACCCTTCATTCGAAATTTCAATGTCTTCCGTAGAGACGTATATTTCATTACATAAACTTGATTTTGCCTGTTGAATTTTCCACCCTAATAGAGAGTGTGAGCCCAATTTACGGAGATTCTTCCGAGAAATTCCTTTACTTCCTCCCCTGGCGGGTATCACTGCCACAATTCTCACGACCAGACTTTAGCCTTTTCTAGATAGAATCCCAGCATGGCACCACCAAGCAAAGACGAAGTTTTGTACTGGCTGCGTCCCAAAGATGTTGAATCTGAAGTCTACGTTCATTCGAGGAGTTTCTTCTCTAGATATCAGGAAATCTCAGCATTTACTGACGAAGAAATTGAAGACTTAATTTATAAGGAACACATCTACATAAGCAAAAGTGAGCTCAGAGAGATTGTCTATGCAACTCTTGAAGCCTTCAACTTTAAACCCAAAGGTAATGGTTTGGAGTTGGGTGCGGGCTGCGCTGCTATATCTGTTGAGCTAGCCAGAGATATAAGGGAAATTGAAAAAATTTTAGCAGTTGAAATTGTGCCTGAGATAGTTGAGATGGCTCAGACCTCCCTAATTAGAATTGCCGGTGTTCAAAATAGAGTTATACCAGTTCTGGGTGATTTTGATAACCTAAAAGTAGAAGATGAGAGTATTGATTGGATTATTGAGTTTGATTCATTACATCACTCTTTTGATTTAGAACGTACGGCCAAGGAGTCCTATAGAGTTTTAAAGGAAGGTGGAACCCTAATCGCAATCGATCGTGCCCATTGGAATACCTCTAGGGAGAGAATGCGTTCCTTGGAAAACGAGCCTTACTCCAAAGAATTTCTTTTAACTAGAGGCTGGGACCCTAATACGAAAATAACTAGAGCTGACAATGGTGAGCATGAACATCTCGTATCTGATTATCAAAAGCACTTTTTAAAGGCGGGCTTCAAGTCCTTTCAGTGGAAAAATCTTATTGCGCCTGAACTATCAATTCTAAAACTATCTCTAATCTCTGCTATTCCCTGGCGCTTGAGAGCTTCTACGAAATATCGTTATATTCAAATGTGGCCATTATGGAAAGTTTTCTCACCAGTTCTACTCTTTCGGCTAGGGCTTAGAGAGAAGTATCGAAATTTTGTCAAATTACCACGTGCTAAGAATTCAAAGAGATTTCAATCTAAAACGATTTTTTGCATTACCAAATAGTTCTACCACCATCGACAACTATGTTCTGTCCTGTAACATAATTAGAAAGATCCGAAGTCAAGAAGTTCACAACTCCAACTATCTCTGAAATTGAAGCAAGCCTTCCCATAGGAATTCTCGACTCTAGTTCTTTTATTAACGCACTAGGCTGTTGGTCAAGAATTGGGCCAGGAGAAATACAATTAACTCGGATATTTCTCTCAGCCAGCATTGTGGCAAGATACTTAGTCATACCAACAATGCCATGTTTCAGAATTGAGTATGAAATTGGTTTAAAGAACGTCTGAGTTCCATCTTCTAATCTGTAAACTCGTTGGTCGGGTGAGATAACGCCCAAATCAGATCCCATTAGAACAATGGAACGATTAGTTTCCCAATCGTTACCAATCAGCTTAAGAAATGCTTGTATAACATTTAGTCCGCCACGGATTGACACATCAAATTCTCTAGAAATAGTCTCAAGTGATTGATCTTCAAAAGGTGTTGCAACGGAGTCATTGGAGCTAACCTTCGGATCTAAGGCAGCACAATGAACCAAAGCCACTATCTCCTTAGGGTTAGTAAAACTTTCTAGCGCAGAATTTACCTGGCTTTGACTAGATATGTCACAGTGCACGTGGCGAAACTTCGATGACTTGTACTTTGATTCAGTAATGTCAAGGGAGAATACTGTGAAACCTTGCTTTATGGAATCTTCTATAATTTTTGAACCCAAGAGTCCAGATCCACCAGTAACTACTACAACTTGGTTATTCAAATCAGCGCCACCCATAGAGCTCACAGAATCTCAAATAATTAGAGATGGTTTCAAGCTCTCGCCCTGGTTCCCCTCTTGCTGCCTGAAGAATCATGTTTCCATTGTAGTTGAGTTCGGTGAGCTCTTTGGAAATGCTGAGAAAATCTGCATTTCCCTGTCCAAGTGGCACAGTTTTGCCACCAAGTTTTCTATCCTTTATATGGACATTAAGTAACTTGTCTCCGTAAATTGCCAATTCTCGAACTGGATCATTTCCTAAGGATGCGCTATTTCCGATATCAAAATTGAACCCAACGTGTGTAAAGTGCTCAATCTCTTTGGAAATCCAGTGAAGCATATCGAGTTCAAACTCACACTCTAAGGCGATATGAAAATTCAAATCGTTGCACTTTTGCTCTACCTCACTCAAGGCTGCAAAGAGTGCAAGAAGTGATTCATGATTATCAGCACCCGATTCAGCAACTAAAGGGAGAACTCCTAGCTCTACCCCCAATTTCTGTGCACTTTCTGCAACAGCAATCAAGTCCTTCATTTCAGATTGAGATCCGCTCTTAGGATGGCATCGATGCAAAGGGCCATCTAAGAAACAATCAAGCGTAACGGAAGTGACCTCTACATCATGCTCTTTACTCAATCTAAGAGCCCGAATCTGTCCATTTGAAGTCATAAATGGATTTTCGTACAAACCACGTAAATCTAACGTCCATTCAATTAGTTGAATATTAATTTTTCCTGCAAGTTGAAACTCAGCCTCCCAAGTATCCCAAGGAAACTCCTGAATCTTCTCGGAGGCGGGAGACGATAACCTCCCTTGCATAAATCCAATCATTACTTCTTATGCTCCTGAATAAAGCGCCGCCTTAGGATGACTTCTGGTTCATAATAATTTTTCCTGCGCAATATTCTACTGGCAATTTCTGCTGAGACATCTTGTATATTTAGCAGGGTAGGGATTACTTGATCAGGAACAAGTCTTCCCATTGAATTATCAACTGTACTGAAAGAAATAAATGAAAACCTAGTATCACTTTGCTGATATTCCTTGTTTAATGACTGCAGTAAACCCTTAAGAGCCAGCTTGCATGCTCCATAAACCGCCGCACTAGGCCCCAAATCGTATGCGGCAGTTGATCCAATCACAAAGATATCTCTCGGTGCTTTTTTGTTCGTTATCCTTAAGAATTGCCAAATAACTTTAATGACCGAATCAAGATTTGAAGAAATTAGATGCCCTATTTCGCTTTCAGACATTTCTTCAAAATTCTTGAAAATAAAACTTCCATTCGTAACCAGTAAAGCATCTGCTCGTTGATCAACATTTAGATTATTGTAATTATCAACTTTCTCAAAGTAATTAAGAAGAGGTGATTCATTTACATCGTCTCGACCATAGATTCGAATTGACTGCTTTGCCTCAAGTAATTTAAGAGCTACTTGCTGAGCAACTTCTCCAGACCCACCTGTAATGAGAATCATGCTTTCAAATTTCCCAGCTCTTGCTCCAAGAAAGTCTCTAATGTTAACCAATAATAAGAATTGATAAAGTCTGGAAACTCCGAGGATAGCTCGATGGAATTTAAAGGAAGTTTACTGGCAAGTCCAAAACTTACAATGTCAAAATCCCTATATTGTCCTGCAATAGTGAGAATATCTTGAACCGAGTAGCTATTTGGAGAGTGTAGATTAAAAATTTTAGGGATTTTGCTATTTGGGATTTCCTTTAAGTATCGAACTATTAAATTTGCATAGTCATTCGAGTGGCCATATTGCTTTCTCGATTCAGGATTCACAAGTAGTTCAAGGGACTTGCCGTCCAATGCTCGCTTGAGTAATAAAGAAATCAAACCTTTTCCTTGACTTGAAAACACATTGGCTAGTCGCAAAATTAACAGAGAGATTCCACGATTAAGACAAAAGTTTTCAAACTCTTGTTCAATTTTGACCTTCAATCTTGCGTAAGCAGTTTCAGGTCTTAGATCATCATTTTCTCTTTTGATTTGATTTCCATTGTTTCCATAAACCGTTCCACCTGATGAAAGAAGCACAATTTTTGATACGGGCGAGAAATCCGCACTTGCTAGCACTCTTTGAACGCTCCTTAACTCACATTCTGCCTCTGATTCTGTGCATCTATTGCTTGCACTTCCAGCTGCCCAAATCATGCTGTCAATTGAGTTCATCGATAAGTTGGTGCGATTCAGTGCAAATCCTTTTGGCCCAAGAACCTTCATCAGACTACTACCAAGCTGCCCGCGAGCGCCGACCACGCCAATTTTGTTCATGTCTCAAAGTTTACTCTGATAGTAATCAGCGGGCTTTCCTTGGAAATTAAATTTACCATTTTCTAAAACGATTAATTGGTCACATGACATCGCAACTTCTAGATCATGAGTAACAATGATCTGCGTCTTAGTACCTCGGTTCCTCTCCAAGAGTTCTAAAAAACGAGCAGCATTTTCTTTATCAAGCGCGCTAGTCGGTTCATCAAAAACAAGAATTGGTCGATTAGATAAAAACACACGAGCAATACCGATGCGTTGTCGTTCGCCCCCTGAGATTCTTCGAGAAAATGTAACTTCATTTCCTGCAGTGTGTCCAGAGAGATTAGTTAAATTAAGACTCTCAATAATGGACGTTATGGATTTATCATCAACATCTATCCTTGAAATCTTTAAGTTTTCTTCGAGGCCAGAGTCAAAAATGTAAGGACTTTGAGAGCAATATCCAACCAAATCACGTCTTGATTCAAATGTATTACCATCTAATTCAACAAAATTAACACTTCCCTTTTCCGCTTTTAGTAATCCAGAAATAAAATCCACTAAAGTTGTTTTTCCGGAACCTGAGGCGCCGATAATTGCCAATAGGGTTCCCGAGGGCACCTCGAGAGAAATATCTTTTAATATTGGCAAATTCCCTTCATCTGCATTAACCGAATAATTGAGACCTGAAACTCTCACCCCAAGTCTGACTCTTTGTTCAAGTGTTTCCGCTCTTAAATCTAGTGGCGGTTCTTGTCCTAGCGATTGCAGTTGCTCTGTCATTGCAAAGAATGTCTTAGTCATGCCCTGGCTCAGTTGAAGCGACATAGTTATTGCCTGTAATCGCTGTAATGAAGGGATTATTCTTAGCCCAACTGACATAAAGAGAACTAAAGAGGTAAGTGCTCTACGAATATCGGACGTGGATAGTTCAAAAGCAACAACGAAAAAAGTAGAAAACAAGATAATTGTTTCCAGATAGTATCGAAATAGACTATTAAGAAATGAACTCTTCTGCCCAATTGTTGAAATAACACTTCTTTCTTGCGAGAAATATTTATTTATCGGCTCTGTCAAGGAGTATATCTTTATTTCCTTTACGGCGTTGAAGCTTTGAATTATTTCCTCGTTTAGAGCAGCACCTTTGTCAGAAGCTTGATGTCCATAAGAGTTCAATCTGCCTCTAAGCCAATGTGAATAAAGTCTCTGAGAGAAAATGAGGATCGCTATTAATATAAACGTCACCTCTGGTGTAGCAAGAATTAACGTTGTTAGGAGTATCATTATGGAAATTAAGTCTCCCAGCACTGTTACCAATGGCGCTACAACTCCAGAAATAATCCTCGAGCTCCCAATCATTATTGCCCATTGAGCATCACCTACCCCAATTTTTCTAATTTCTGAGAGGGGTGCACGTAAAAGAGAAGCAAATAAGTTAGTTGAGAAGACAGACTCTTGATTCGCCATCCACCTAATCATTCTGTAATTCACAACTGCATTAAGCATAGTTTTTGAAATGAGAAACACTGCTGCTAAGATTGCGAAAGTAAAAATTAATATATTGCTCTCGATGTTCACATTGAGATATTGTCGGACAAAAAGTTCTATCCTTGATGGTCTCGTATCGCCACTAACTAAATTAAATGCAATTGTTCCGCAAGAAGCTAAAAGGATTACTCCCAGCAAATCCAATAGCGACAAAATCACATAGATTGGAACTATCGCTTTAATTCGCTTCTTGCTATTCTTGCTGAGTAGTTTATAAATCCTCAAGGCAAGAGCTACATTCTCTCGTTCCCGAAAGTGTTTGGCTATTTTCGTCATAAGCACTTCTTAATCTTAGTCTTAAATTGGAGTTTCTTAGAAACATAGATAAACCTTATGTATCATTTGGTCATGACTGGGAACTATAATCGGCTCACTAGACGGCAACTTCAGAATCTCTTCCAAGGCGGTAAACTCCCAAACTATCTGAATTTTTCGCCTTCTGAAGAAGTAATTCAGAGCGTTGCTATTAAGGCTCGCGCAAGCGCTGTTGAAAAAGGGCTTAATTCATCAAATCTAAGCGACATTGCTGCATCGCATGGTTCACCTCCTTTTTCAACTATTTTGGGCACCTGGGAATTGTTGAAGAAAAGAGATTTAATCCCAAAAATTGAAGGAATAGGTATTGAAGTCGGATCAGGTCTTGCTTTGCTAAGTTGTGCAGTAAAGAAACTCGATAAAGAGAGCTCAATAATTGGATTAATTGCATTAGAAGCGACAAAACCTTTCGTGACGAGTGGCATAGGAATGACTTCGCAAGAGATTCTTGGGAAAGATTCAAACTCGATATTGCCATGCTTTGGGGTATTTGAGGAGATACCGATTGACGATAATTCAATAGATTTCGGCATTCAAATCGAGAGTCTACATCACGCAAACTCATTAAATGATGCAGTCAAGGAAATCTCTCGCACAATCCGCCCTGGTGGATATTTTGTATCTATAGATCGTTCATGGGTCGATACTGTAAATCAAGCTACCCTGGAATCAATGCTAGATCATCAGTATTCTAGCAAATGGTTAAAGGGTAAAAACTTTGATCCGACTGTTAAATTCACCAGGAGGGACAATGGCGAGCATGAGTATCGAGACTCTGAATGGATATATGCTTTTGAGAAGAATGATTTCAGCATCATTTCCATGTCTTTCTTGCATCCAAAGATTGAGTTTTGGCATGTAGCCAAAAGAATTATTTCAGTCTTTAATCTTGGTTGTTTTTTTTCAATTCAAGTGAAGTCTCGACCTGGAGTGTTGCTGACTTATCTGGCTCAGACTATTGGTTTACAAAAATTTAGTTTTTCTAACTTGCTGGTGTCGCCCCACCCTCGACCATTGACTGTAATAGTTCTTAGAAAGAACGAAGTTTAAACTGAAGTAAGAGGTAATGTGGCTGGGGACGGGATCGAACCGTCGACCTCACGATTTTCAGTCGCACGCTCGTACCAACTGAGCTACCCAGCCTAAAAAACATTCGCGACCCAGACGGGACTTGAACCCGCGACCTCCGCCGTGACAGGGCGGCGCGCTAACCAACTGCGCTACTGGGCCATAGCGTCCCCAACGGGATTTGAACCCGTGTTACCGCCGTGAAAGGGCGATGTCCTAGGCCCCTAGACGATGGGGACTAGGGAAAGAAAGCATGCTACGTTAAGTTGATTCAAGATGCAATTGGCGCAAAATGAATTTCGCGTTAGTTCTGTTCTCGAAGCTTTCGAAAGGAATCCAATTCAGACTACCCTCTTATCAACCTTGAAAAAGATGGCAATTTTCAAAATTTGGTTGCCGCTCCAGAAGAAGCTAGGTATTTACGTTGCAAAGCGACTCTCGAAGCTGAGCTCCTATCCCAATTTCCTGGAGATTCTGTTACCACAAAATCAAATTTCTAGCAGGATTTCTAAAAAATCTTCTCTCAGCGAGGTTAGTATTAGTTATAAGCCAGACTTAATGTTGGTTAACAAAAATTCATTATCTCAATCATCACTCATTTCAAAAAAAATCCTATTTTTTTGCCCAGAAAAGTATGGCGCGAGGCCCAGTTTCACCTTTAGTCAACTAATTGATTCGGCGAGAAGAGTATCATTTCAAGTCTACCACGTCGATTTTCTCAAAGAAACCCTCAATGGTGATGAAATTTGTTTATTATTTGAAAGTTCCGTCAAAGAAATTGGTCCCGACATCATACTCTTTAGTTCTTCAGATTCTTACGTAATTCCATCCTTCAAGGATTTCACGCCCAAATTTGTTGCGTCAATAAAGGAAAAGCATGTTTTTTCCTTAATAAACATATGCGGTGATTTATGGCGCAAGGTAGATCAAGAAGTTATTGAAAAGTGGAAATCTGTGTGTGATGTGATGCTTCATGCAGATAATGCTGCTATTCGATATTACAGTAAGGAAGTTCGTAAGAAAGCTCTCTATTATCCTTATCATGGGCTAATGCCCGCCGCAGGTGAAATGGAGCGTAGTGCAAATGAAATCTTTTTTTCAGGCCAAGTCAGAGATTCTGATAGAAGAATAATTCTGAATAGAATGATAAAGGATTGGAGAGATGCACGAAATTTCAAACTAAATCTCAAAGTACACTATGTGTGGACTGACGAATCCGCTTATTCAGTAGATTATTATCTTCAAAAATTGCGAGAAAGTAGATTTTGCGTAAGTTTTGCACAGAAAGGAGCCAATCATTTCTTAATTCCGGGTCGATCCCTTGAGGCAGTAGCCGCTGGCTGTATACTTCTACACCAAGAATCGCCAGAATTTCGGCCTCTATCTGAGGTACTTGTGCCGCAAGAACACTACATTCCCTTCGAGGACTATTCAGATTTGAACAGGATACTTCAATCCATCGAAAATGCTCCAGAAAAATTCTTTCATATTGGTGGTTCGGCAAGGAAATTCTTTAGCAGTCGCTATAGTGATGTAGGATTGTGGTTCTCAATAAACGAGAAGTTAAAATCTACCGCAAGCGATAGGGATTGAAAAAATTTTGGTAAAGTTCGTGTCAACAGGGTTTACTTATTTTGATTGTAAATTTCGTGTTCTGTTACAGTGTGGGGTGGAGCCCGTAGCTCAGCCGGTAGAGCAAAAGACTTTTAATCTTTGGGTCCTCGGTTCGATCCCGAGCGGGCTCACCAAATAAGCCCCCATGTGTAACTTAAATGCGAAGCTAGGTAAGACATAGTATGCTTTCGAGGTTACGCCAAAGGTGCAAGAACAATGACCCTCCTGTGCTTTATTTGTTAACTCCGACGGGACTTCCTTTCTGTATCAAGGTCTATCTTTGGATTTAGTTCTACAGAGCCATCAACCAAGGCAGAAGCGGATACCAATTTGAGATAAAATCTCAAAGTGTGACTCAAGAGGAAACTATTAGAAACTTAAAGGTGATTTTGAATCTTCGGACAAGAGTCAACATTACCCTCAAGAAATGTTTACTAAAGTGTGTCTCGAAACGGTTGAACGCAGGCAAGTCAATTAGTTTTTTAAACACGCTTTTTCGGCGAGAGGCTAATTTTTTCTTGGATCTGAGACCACGTCACAACTACAAAAAAGTCGAAGAAGTTATAGATTCTTTTCTTCAGCCACCGCTCAAAAACGTAACTTTTTCGGACAAATTGTGGTTGATTCTCTACCCATCCCCCCAACTTGAACATATGAGTAATCATGTACTTCGTGATTTCGTGACTCTCTTGCGTTTCACTAATCAGAGGGTAATTGAAGTAATAAATTTTGGAGACCTACAAGAAGCCGAACTACTAAAAATTCGGGATGACATTGAAAGTTTAGGGTATGAATCACTGTGGTCTGTGTCTGTGCTTCATGCCAAATCCAACTTTATAAAAAACCTTATGAGATTAGGCGACTTATCTGGCAACAAATACAAGGCACTATGCATTGTAAATGACTTGTGGAGAACTTTTGACAAGAAACTTGCTGAGGAGATGAGTCCGCTGTACAACATTTTTTTACATTTTGACCCCTTTGGAGTGTTGGAGATATCAGAGAAAATAAGCTCTAAATTTAAGCTTTTTCCGATAAACGGTTCAAACCAAAAACTTTTTTATCCAGAGGTTAAGGTTGAGGAGATAATTTTCAGTGGTAGTATTAATTCGGCGCATCGACGATGTGTGCTGGATTACTTAGTGAAAAAGTCAAAAGAGACCGATATGCGTTTAAAAATAAACGCCTTCGACTATCAAAATCAAAAAAATATACCCACGATGAAGCATTACGCCTCATCATTGAATTCAGCCGCCATTTCTTTAGACCTGTCGAGAAAATCTGCAACTCACACACTCATTACAGGACGTTCTTTAGAATCACTTGCATCTGGGTGTCTACTAATCTCTGATGAACCCAAAGAATTCGGACCATTGAGCCTTTTTTTTACACCTGATAAAGACTATCTGTTGTTCAATTCGCTAGAAGAACTCGGAGAAATAATCGTGGGGTTAAAAGCAGGTAGACTCGATAAGAGGGAAATTCAAAAAACTGGACACTTTAACTTTCTGAAAAATTTTGCTCAAGAGCGTCTCTCACGCAAGTTGTTCGAAATTGTTGAAGGCCGATAATTCTTCGTTAGTTAAGAGCGCTGTTGACGATTTGACATAACTCATAAATTTCGCCTTGTGACAATTCGGGGTAATTTCCTAGATACCAAGAGAAGTTATGTATGTGCTCTATGACCGGAAATTCGGCGAGATTGACTGAAGAAATGATCGACCTTAGGTATGGTTGTCTCAATTGATTTCCGCCACCCGACAATCCTCTGCGAAATTCAACCGAGTTTTTTTTCAGATGAACTTCTACGCGATTTCTTTTTTCAAAACATGGATCCTTTAAGATTAAGATAAAGGCATAGTTTGATTGCCCTTTTAGATCAAAATCAGTATAGAAATTACTTGCATCAATATTCTGTAGGAAAGTATTAAAGTTTTCGTTTCTCACTCGAATATTATCTTCTAATTTGTTCATCTGTGATAGCCCGAGAATGCCTGTGATTTCGGTTGGGCGCATATTATGGGCAGCAAATTGAAAAATGAATTCTGAATTTAATGTTGAATTAGATTCGGAAATCTCAAGACGCATCTTCTCATCGGAAACCTCACGGAGCAAGCCGTGTGATCTAGCGCTACGAAGGAACTGGTAAAGCCTCTCGTCACTGGTGCAAATTGCACCACCCTCGATTGTCGTTAGATGGTGCGCATAGTAAAAAGAGAAATTTGAGGCCCAGCCAAGTGAGCCCAACCTCCGTGACCCCAGGAGGGCTCCATGAGACTCACAAACATCTTCAACAAGAGTAATGTCATTTTTCTTCAAGTGCTCTACCAGTCGATCTGTAAGACCATTTAATCCCAAGACATGTGTTAAAAATACAGCTCTCGTATCTGCATTAACTGAGTCAAATATTAAGTCTTCATTCATAGCAAGAGTGTTCAGTTTAATGTCGACAAATCGAGGCTTTAGACCCGCATGAATTACCGAAGCAATATCTGAGACCCAAGTTAAGGGTGGGACAATAACTTCTCCTTCACCTTTAAGATGTCTCAAGGCCAGCATTGTAAGGTCATTTGCGGATGACCCAGAGTTTACACAAACAGCATATTTTGTCCCCACCCATTCTGCCCACTTCCTCTCAAATTCTAAAACTCTTGGGCCATGAGTCAATTTTGGGTCCTCTTGTTTAAAATACTCAATCAACCCGTCTAGATCTCTACGGGATATGTTGTTCTTCATCAATGGGAACCTACTTTTATTTTCCATACAAATCACCCCACCCGACCAAAATTAACCCGTTCAATGCCCACTTTTAAACTCCTTCATTCAGACTCCCGCACCAAGTTTAGGTCAATTCTAAAAACATACTAGCCGTAGGCTCAGAGAGCGTCTCGCTGGGGCCTCATCTTCAGTGAGCTAGTATAGAGAGATTGAAGCCGTTTTATATCCAATAGCTTAGGTACCCATACTATAAGATTCAATATAGATTTGATGTCTCTAGAAAGGAAAGTTTATGACGACTCTCAATTACAGAAAAGATCGCATTACACTCGCGTGTGAAAAATGGAGTATGGAGCAGGTCAATAATCTATTCGCGCGAAAGCAGATTCCGAGTAATCTTTACAATGATTTACAAGAATCAATTATGCGATATATTGCAAGAGCTTTACATTTCGAATTTATCAGGGATGAGTCCCAATTCTTGTCGCGAATGGAAGCCGCGAGATCTAATCGCAAAAATGTTACTCCAAATGGTGGGGTAGTCCCAAAGAAGGAGTTTGCTCTTGAATACAATTTTTTTATCCGGAGCTGGTGCGAAATTGTGCGAGGTTTGACAAAGGACAATCCCAGTTTCCTTAAGCGGTTTAGGCTAACACCGAATATTCGAATTAAGTTCGCCGAGGAACTAGAGGAGAATATTGGTCGTGGATTGGATACCGCTCTCCCCCATTCGGATGCTTGGGTTGAGGGACCCTGGGGAATGAATTGCCACCTCCCAATATTGGGCGACACTGAGAATAACTATTTGCACTTTTATAAACTAAAGGATGAATCTCAATTTAGCGATGACTTTCTTGCGACTTCTCCGGATTATAAGGCTATGCAATGGGTGATGAAGTACTACGAAGATGATTCGAATAAGCCACAACGAGGTTTTGTTAACTTAAGTGACTACGCTTTGATACACAAAACACAGCGCAATCAAGGAGCAGGGTCGAGAATCTCGATCGATACAACAGTCTTCATTGGGGATCACGATGTGCATCCAGACAGAGAAGTTGAGTACATGAACGAGATTCCGAGAATAGGTAGTGATCTCTATATTGCCTGCGAGATAAGTGAGAATGATGACGTTAAAGAGAAGAAAACTGCTTTTAGCCACTACACGTCTGGAAACCTACGAAGGGTGGGGCTCACTTAAATATTGTTAGAGACAATTTCGATTGTCCAGCTCTTTTCTTCACTCTATCTTCGTAGAATACTTGAAGTGTCCAAAGCAAAAAGCCGAATCCCCATAGAAAATTTTTCTTTTTTTCCACACCTCCAATCCTGGGAAGTTCAGCAATTGGGTACTCAGACACGGAGTATCCTCTTATTGGAAGCAAGAGAGAAAGTAGTGGATCCCAAGCCAGAGATGTGCGAAGGATTTTCTCTGGTTTCCAGTACACAAGTTCGTTGTCCATTAGCTTAAGCTCATGAATGACGGAGAGTCTTAGCATTCGGTAACCGACGAGAGCGTCCGTGTATGAAAATTGAGTGACACGCGATATCAGAGATGTAAAAAATTTATTGCCCAGTTTAGTAATCATTGTATCGTCTATAGACTTTGCACCATTCATGTATCTTGATGCAATGACCATGTCAAATTTTCCACTTATTGTGTAATGAATAAG
>Ga0194130_10002701_pt1 | contig 25190 bp, 20 predicted proteins | sample TA2KigsurfametaG_FD_160084 | JGI IMG/M metagenome (GOLD analysis project Ga0194130, IMG submission 160084) | Freshwater microbial communities from Lake Tanganyika, Tanzania - TA2015050 Kigoma 12 surface | ecosystem: Environmental > Aquatic > Freshwater > Lake | place: Tanzania: Lake Tanganyika... | reverse complement strand
CGCATTGGTTATCGCACGGTGCAAAGCCATTATCTTTTTCATCACCGGGGCAGCTCATCAGGACAAAGCGCGTGGCATTCCATAATTTGTTGCAAAAGTTACGGTAACCCTCGCAACGTTTTTGATCAAAGTTAATATTGCGTCCCAATGAAGCAAGCGAGGCAAAAGTAAAGCGCAATGCATCGGTACCAAACGCCGGAATACCCTCTGAAAACTCTTTCTTGGTTTTTTTGGTAATGCTCTCGGCTTGCTTGGGGTTCATAAGGCCCGAGGTGCGTTTTTGAACCAAGTCATCGAGCGCAATGCCATCAATCAAATCAATCGGATCCAAAGTATTGCCTTTGGACTTACTCATCTTTTGGCCTTCGGCATCGCGCACTAAGCCATGCACATACACAGTTTTAAATGGCACCTTCCCAGTAAAGTGGCAGGTCATCATGACCATGCGCGCGACCCAAAAGAAAATAATGTCAAAGCCGGTCACTAAGACTGAAGATGGCAAAAAGTGATCAAGCTCTTTGGTTTGTTTGGGCCACCCCAGTGAACTAAATGGCACCAAGGCAGAGCTAAACCAGGTATCAAGTACATCCTCATCACGCTTTAGTTCACCGCTATAACCTACCGCCTTGGCTTTGGCCTTGGCTTCATCGGCATTGCGCGCCACAAAGATCTCGCCATTATTTCCATACCATGCGGGGATTTGATGGCCCCACCACAATTGCCGCGAGATACACCAGTCTTGAATATTCTCGAGCCACTGGGTATAGGTTGAGATCCAGTTCTCAGGTACTAGCTGGATGTCACCTGAGGTAACCGCATGCAAGGCAGCTCCTGCAATCGATTGACCCGGTTGGTAACGATTATCAGGACTTGCTTTGGACATCGCCACAAACCACTGATCGGTGAGCATCGGCTCAATCACGGTTTGGGTTCGATCACCCCGTGGGACCATGAGGGTATGCGGGTTGACTTTCTCGAGTAGATTGGCTGCTTCGAGATCAGCCACAATTTGCTTACGAGCGGCAAAGCGATCGAGACCCTGATAGACCTTCGGAGCATACTCGTTAATCTTCGCATCGAGCGTTAATACATTGATGAGTGGTAACTGATGACGCTGACCCACAGCGTAGTCATTAAAGTCATGGGCGGGAGTGACTTTGACTACTCCAGTCCCAAAACCCATATCCACATAGCTATCCGCAATAATCGGGATGCTGCGCTGGCAAAGAGGAAGCTCCACGGTTTTGCCAATCAGGTGGCGGTAGCGCTCATCGTTCGGATGCACCATGACCGCCACGTCACCCAGGAGGGTTTCGGGACGCGTCGTTGCAACTACCAAGTGACCGCTTCCATCGGAGAGTGGATAGCGAATGTGCCAAAGACTACCTTGCTCTTCGCTACTCACTACCTCTAAATCCGAAACTGCAGTACCTAACACCGGATCCCAGTTGACTAGGCGCTTGCCGCGATAGATCAGTCCTTGTTCAAAGAGAGTCACAAAAACTTCCACCACGGCCTCGGACATTTTGGGATCCATCGTGAAATACTCGCGTGACCAATCAATCGATGCTCCGAGACGCCGAATCTGGCGCGTAATCGTGGAACCGGATTCTTCCTTCCACTCCCAGACTTTTTTGAGGAAGGCCTCGCGTCCAAGATCATGACGTGAAATTTTTTGGGCATTAAGTTGACGTTCCACCACAATTTGGGTGGCAATTCCGGCGTGGTCGGTGCCTGGCACCCAGAGGGTATTTTTGCCGGACATGCGTGCATAGCGCACCAAGCCATCCATGATGGTTTGATTAAAGGCATGACCCATGTGCAAGGTGCCTGTGACGTTCGGTGGAGGTAACTGAATACAAAAGTTGTCTTTGCCATCATCCACCTTAGCAGTGGCAATGCCGCGTGTTTCCCACTCGGGTCCCCAGAACGCTTCAATGGGAGCCGGCTCATACGACTTGGCTAGTTTGGCTAAGTCAGGATTTTGATCTGGCGAGGGTTTTTCGGGGGAGTTGGCGGTGTCAGGCATAAGCATCAAATTATAATTGGGACGATGTACGCTGATTTACTCGAGAACCTCAATCCCGAACAACGGGAGGCGGTGACCTTACCCCCAACTCACCCCGATGGACGCCCTCAATCAGCACTGATTTTGGCGGGCGCAGGTAGCGGCAAGACCCGCGTTTTGACTACACGTATTGCCTGGCTCATTCAAACCGGGCAAATTTCTCCGATTGGGGTCTTGGCGGTCACCTTTACCAATAAAGCAGCCAAAGAGATGTTGACCCGTTTGGGTGCGATGCTGCCAATCAATACTCGGGGTATGTGGGTGGGAACCTTTCATGGTCTGTGTAATCGATTGCTACGCGCGCACCATCGGGATGCGGGCCTGCCATCGACCTTTCAGATTCTGGATACGCAAGATCAACTCTCGGCGATTAAGCGGCTTTTAAAGAGTCTTAATGTTGATGATGAGAAATTCCCACCGCGGCAATTGCAGTATTTCATTGCCAATGCCAAAGAGCGGGGTAAACGTTCCAAGGATCTCGATCCGGGTGATGATTTTGAGGCTCGCATGATTCAGTTGTACGAAGCTTATGATGCGCAGTGTCAGCGCGAAGGGGTGTGCGACTTCTCGGAGTTACTGTTACGTAGTTATGAGTTACTCAAGCATCACGAGTTAATCCGCACGCACTATCAAGAACGCTTTAAACACATTTTGATTGATGAGTTTCAGGATACGAACGCCTTGCAATATGCGTGGCTCAAGCTCTTAGCAGGTAATGGTCAGATGACAAGCAGCTCGGTGTTTGCGGTCGGAGATGATGATCAAAGTATTTATGCGTTTCGCGGTGCGGATGTCGAGAACATGCGGCTCTATGAGAAGCAGTTCAAACCGGTCATTGTGAAGTTGGAGCAAAACTACCGCTCACATGGGCACATCCTCGATGCCGCGAACCATTTGATTGCACATAATCAAGATCGCTTGGGCAAGAACCTGCGTACTGAGGCCGGGGTCGGTGAGCCAGTGCGTATTTATGAGGCTGCGAGCGATAGCATGGAGTGCGCTTGGTTGATTGATGAGATCAAGGCGTTGATTCGTAGCGGCATGAGTCGCAGTGAGATCGCGGTGCTCTACCGCAGCAACGCCCAATCACGCATTATTGAGCACGGGTTGTTCTCAGCCAATATTCCGTATCGTGTTTATGGGGGCTTGCGCTTTTTTGAACGTGCCGAGATTAAGCATGCATTAGCGTACATGCGCTTACTCGAGAATCCAAATGACGATACCTCGTTTGCACGGGTTGTGAACTTTCCGGCACGTGGCATTGGGGCACGTTCGATTGAGGCCTTGCAAGACGCTGCCAAACAACATCAATGCTCATTCTATGCAGCAGCCTCGTTCATCGAAGGGAAAGCCGGCAATAGCATCTCAGGGTTTGTACGTCTCATTGAGCATCTGCGTGACGCGACCAAACACAATACTTTGCCGGAGACAGTGGAGTACGTGATTCAGCATAGTGGCTTGATTCAGCATTACTTGACGGAGCGTGAGGGGCAAGATCGTGTTGAGAACTTACAGGAACTCATTAATGCTGCGACCGCGTTTGTGGCCGAAGAGGGTTATGGTCAAGACGTTCAAGCGGCTACGCCACTCAGCCCAGAGCAAGCTGGGGTGGAAGACATTTCTCCGCTGGCCGGATTTTTGGCCCATGCATCGCTTGAGGCTGGGGATAATCAAGCCGAGGCCGGTCAAGATGCGATTCAGTTAATGACCGTGCATTCGGCCAAAGGCTTAGAGTTCTCAGCAGTCTTTATGACTGGTCTCGAAGAAGGATTATTTCCGCATGAGAACAGTATTTCAGAACCCCGTGGGCTTGAGGAAGAGCGACGCCTTATGTATGTGGCGATTACGCGTGCTAAAGAGCGTTTGTATCTTTCGCATACGCAATCACGCATGCTTCATGGCCAAGTGCGCTACAACATGCCCTCACGCTTTTTGGATGAACTGCCTGCCGAGAGTCTCAAGCACTTAACTCCCAAACCAAAAGATGCGCGTTGGGGCGCCGCATCGTGGCAAAAGGGACGATCTGCGAATACAAACAGTGTGGATGAGTTGTGGTGGGGCGGTAACGAGAGTGATGTGCCCGTGCGAAACGATCAGGCCAGTAACGCGATTGTCACGAGCTCTCTGCAGTTAGAGCAAAACAAGAAGCGCGGACATTCTTTTCGGGTGGGGCAAGAAGTGTTCCATACCAAGTTTGGTGAAGGGCGTGTAACTGCACTAGAGGGCGAGGGAGTCGATGCCAAAGCGCAGGTGAACTTCAAACGCCATGGTGCAAAGTGGTTACAGCTATCGATTGCTAAGCTAGTGGCGGTTGAGACCTAATACCCCGGCCTAATTTGGCAACTGATCGTAATCATTGCCGGTAAAGCAACCCTTCCAGGTCGCAAAGAACGAGCAATACATCACGGTTAATGCAGCCATAGAGAAGGGCGCCACTACAAAAGAAGCGTAACGGCTCAAACCAATAATATCCATGAACATTCCAAGCGTGAGCGGAATCACTATCAACACCACACTCCAGATGGTGATGTAGTAAAAGAATGCACCTTTATTCGTCCAACAGGCCATCCAGCTGGCAAATAAGGCTTTAGTGGGTGGCATATCAGCCCAAGCTACCAGAACTGGGGCAAACCACATGAGCATGGCTACTGGGATATACAAAATACCACCGATCATCAGTGAGTAATACAACTGCTGCATGACCTCGGAGGTGATGGGTTTGTCATTGGTAATGAAAGGTAAGAGAGCCTGAAAATCAATTACCATGCTGGCAATCAAGCTCATGGTGAAGATCATGAGGGCATACACCAATCCCAGTTGGAGGATGCGCTTTTTAACCTCTGGATTATTCGTGCGAAATGCAGCTAGATAGACCGTTGGCAAAATCCGCTCTTTTTGAATGGTTTGACGACACGCGGTCATAAAGCCAACCGATAGAGCGGGAGTCAGAATGAGAACCGCAAACACACCGGCCAATGGGATCAGGATGGCCAACTGAGCCAGAAAAACATACATAAAGACCAGCATTAAAAAGCCCAGTGGGTTTTGTTTAAAGAGCCAAACCCCTTGGCGGACCCATACATAGCCCTCATTGGTTGCAACGGGATTGAGATTCATAGACGCTTAGCTTACCTTAACTTGTGTGACGGCGGTTGCGAAGAATTCTCTCAAAATGGCTGGGGTCATGCGCAGTGAGTATCTGTGCATTGCGGGGTAAATAAAAATCCCACAAGCGCGAGATCCAAAATCGCAAGGCTGCTGCACGCAACATCGCACCCCACGATTCTTCTTCGCCATCGGTGAGTGGGCGCACTGCCATATAGGATGCTAATAAGGCGTGCAAACGCTCGCGATTGAGGGCGCCTGAGCCATTCGTAAAGGGTTCCTCAAGACACCAATCATTAGCAGTGACGGCTAAATCAAACAACCATTTGTCATTGCCTGCGAAGTAGAAGTCAAAAAACCCACCTAAGGATTGCTGACCGTTGTGTGTAGTGAAAAGAACATTGTCACGAAATAAATCGCAATGGCAGGGGCCCTCAGGAAGTAATTGATAAACCGACGACTGAAAAAACGCTTCCTGAAATTGCATCTCGGATAAGAGTAATTCTTTTTGAAAGGCATTGAGGTGCGGCGTGATCACAGGAACGGTCTCTTGCCACCAGGAGAGGCTGCGTAAATTAGGTTGGGATCGTGGAAATGATTGACCAGCCAAATGCATCTTGGCAAGTTCTCTACCAACTGCGTCACAATGCTCGCCCTGCGGAGTAAGTTCCGATTGACCAGAAAGCTTGGTGACGATGGCTGCAGGCTTTCCTTTGATCTCAAACCATAACTGCCCTGCACGATTAGCCATTAGTTTAGGTACCGAAATACTTTGATTGGCAAGATGGAGCATGAGCTCCAAGTAATAGGGGAGCTGTGCGGCACTTAAACGTTCAAAGATGGTTAGAACGTAGTGATTGACTTCGGATAATTTGCAATCAAGAAAGAAATTCGAGTTTTCAATCCCACCATGGATCCCTTTGAGTTCAATGGCATCACCAATCGCAAAATCGTTTGCAATCCGAGGCGCAATCTCGTCAAGAGTCAGGGGGGTGTAGACCGCCATGCGCCAAATTACTTTAGAGGAATCCGAATACTCGGAACGCTGATCAAATTATCGGATGACATCCCGCCTGCTGGAAATACAGTTTGTGGTGGCGACATTTCATAGGTACCGAAGGCCGATTTCACTTCAATTTCGGTTGGTAAATTGCTATCTCGGTATTCGCGGATCTGGGTACCAAAAGGATCGGTGTATTCAAAGCTGGGTTTACGCTCTTCCTTGACGCCAAGACCTGCAGGATTTCTAGATGATGGCGCTAATGGCTGATTGTTAATCTGATTCAGATCTTCTTTACTTAGCGCTTGTGTGCCTGATGACTGCGCACATACACCATGCGATACGAGCAAGGTAAGACACGCAATTACTGCATACCGCTTCATCAGCGGGCTAGGATTCAGAGGTAATTTCATAGCCATCATCATTTATTTATGAATTGAGAATGCTGCCTATTATCCTAAGAAAGTAGGATTCATCCTAGGGTGACGCCGATCCAGCAAAATCAGGGATTTTCCAAACCCGAACAACTAAATTGTACGATTGAGGGATGTCAGCACACCAATTACTCTTGGTCGACGGCTCAAGTTACCTCTACCGAGCCTTCCACGCCATGCCCGACTTACGAAATAGCGCCGGAGAGCCTACGGGGGCGATTTACGGAATGGTCAATATGATGCGACGCGCTCGCTCTGAAATCGGCGCCGATCATATCGCTTGCGTGTTTGATGCCAAGGGTAAAACCTTTCGGGAGGATTTATACCCAGAGTACAAGGCCCATCGATCCCCCATGCCCGAGGATCTGGTTGCACAAATCGAGCCGATTCATGAGTTAGTCAAAGCACTCGGCTGGCCAATTCTTATGATCTCTGGCGTGGAAGCGGATGATGTAATTGGCACACTAGCCCGACAAGCCGCAGAGATGGGCTGGTCAACGGTGATTTCTACCGGTGATAAGGATCTTGCCCAGCTCGTCAACGACAAAGTGACCTTAGTGAACACCATGACCAATGAGAAATTGGATCGCCAGGGTGTGGTGGCTAAATTTGGTGTGCCGCCAGAGCGCATTGTGGATTACCTAGCGATTATTGGTGATAGCGTCGATAATGTTCCAGGGGTTCATAAAGCTGGACCCAAGACCGCAAATAAATGGTTGGCTGAGTATGGTGATTTGGATCAACTCATTGCCCGTGCGAGCGAGATTAAGGGAGTCGTTGGCGATAACTTACGTGCAAGCCTTGATTGGCTACCCAAAGCTAGAGAGTTGCTCACGGTAAAGCTGGACTGTGATCTCAATCCACACATTAGCTCATTGCATGATTTACACGCTAAGCCCGAAGATCCCGGCCAACTAAGGGTACTCTTTGAGCGCTATGCATTTAAATCATGGTTGAAAGAACTTGACGCTAAGAGTCCATCCACTCTAACTTCGCATGGCACAACGAATCATTCAGACTCATCTTTACAAAAGCCTCAGCCTCAGCCCCTGCCTCAACTGCAGTCTCAAGGCGAGATTGATCGAGACTACGTATGCGTTACAACGCGAGAAGCATTTTTAGAATGGCTCCAACAGATTAAACACGCCAAATTAACCTGCATTGATACCGAGACCACAAGCCTCGATGCTTTGCAAGCCGAGTTGGTTGGGATTTCGTTATCGGTTGAAGAGGGTAAAGCCTGTTATATCCCAGTAGCCCATCGCACGGGCGAAGAGCAACTGGAGCGCGATTGGGTCCTCGCACAAATGAAACCTTGGCTAGAAGATCCGTTAGCCAAAAAGTTAGGCCAGAACCTCAAATACGACATGCACGTTTTTGGTAATTATCAGATTCAGGTACGAGGCGTTCAGCACGATACCTTACTCGAATCCTATGTGCTCGAGTCGCACCTCAGTCACAGCATGGACAATCTAGCGCAGCGTCATTTGGGAATCAAAACAATTCAATACGAAGAGGTTTGTGGCAAAGGGGTGCATCAAATTGGATTCGATCAGGTGGATCTCAAGACTGCGACCGAGTACGCTGCCGAGGATGCCGACATTACCTTGCGACTTCATCACCATTTATGGCCTCAATTGGAACGCATGCCAAGTTTGCGGTATGTGTATGAACAAATCGAAATGCCAGCGATGCGCGTTCTGGGCATCATGGAAAGTAATGGCATCACAATTGATCGTGAGAAGCTAGCGATTCAGGGACAAGAGGTTGGAAAAAAACTCCTTGTCCTCGAAAAGGAGATTCATCAACTCGCTGGGCAGCCTTTTAATATCCAATCGCCCAAGCAGATTGGTGAAATTCTGTTTGGGCAATTGCAACTTCCCGTAGTTAAAAAGACGCCATCGGGAGCGCCGTCGACCGATGAGGAAGTTTTGCAAAAACTGGCCGAGAACTTTCCTTTGCCTGCACGGATTTTGGATTACCGCAGCTTGGCAAAGCTCATGTCAACGTATATTGAGAAACTGCCACGCATGATCAATCCCAAAACAGGGCGCGTGCATACCAATTACGCCCAAGCCGTTGCGGTTACAGGTCGCTTAGCGTCAAACGATCCTAATTTGCAAAATATTCCAGTCCGCACGGAAGAGGGTCGTCGGATTCGGGAGGCCTTTGTCCCTCAAGCGGGCTATCGGTTAGTCTCGGCCGATTACTCCCAAATTGAACTTCGCATCATGGCGCACATTGCCGAGGATGAAAACTTATTAGCTGCGTTCAAAGCCGGCAAGGATATTCATCAAGCGACTGCCGCCGAGATCTTTGCGATTCCACTGGATCAAGTGAGTTCGGAGCAACGGCGCTATGCCAAAGTGATTAACTTTGGTCTTATTTATGGCATGAGCGCTTATGGATTGGCGGGTAATTTAAAGATTGAGCGCGCTGCTGCTCAGCAGTACATTGCAAAATATTTTGAGCGTTACCCAGGCGTTGCTCAATATATGGAGAGAACTCGAGAAGAGGCTCGTACTAATGGGTATGTAGAAACCGTATTTGGGCGACGCTTATGGTTACCTGACATTAAGGCCAATGGACCAAAACGGCAGGGCGCTGAGCGTGCAGCGATTAATGCGCCAATGCAAGGAACGGCGGCGGATCTTATTAAGTTGGCGATGGTAGCGGTGCAAAATTGGTTAGAACAAGAGCAACTGAAGACCCGCATGCTCTTGCAAGTGCATGATGAACTCGTCTTCGAAGCTCCCCCTGACGAACTTGAGCATCTAAAATCATCCCTACCTCAACTCATGGGATCGATTGCCGAACTGAAGGTGCCTCTGATTGTGAGTATCGGAGTTGGCGATAATTGGGAAGAAGCGCATTAGCGCATGCGTTGTTGAAATCAAATAAGGAGACAAGACGATGAGTAATGATCATATGCAAAATGATTTGGGTCGACGTGATTTCATGAAGACCTCATTAAAAGCCTCAACCGCAACGGTGACTGCCGGAGCCTTGGGCATTGGGTTTGTAGCTGCCTCGGAGCCGGTTTTGGCCCAAGCCATTAAAACGGACTTTACCGGCATTAAAGCGGGTGAGCAAGATATTCCGGTGGGTAGTTTTAATATGCCGGCTTATATTTCTCGCCCTGACAAAGCAAGCGGCTCATTGCCAATCATCATTGTCGTCAGTGAGATTTTTGGTGTGCATGAGTATATTGCTGACACCACTCGCCGTTTTGCAAAGTTGGGTTACTTGGCCATTGCCCCAGAGTTCTTTACTCGTGCAGGAGACCCCAATACCTTTGGAACGATTGCCGAGATTCAGAGCAATATTGTGGCAAAGACCCCCGATGTTCAAGTGTTGGCTGATCTCAAGGCGGCGATTGCTTGGGCAGGAAAAAATGGCGGTGATCTTAAAAAAGTGGGCGTCACTGGATTTTGTTGGGGTGGCCGTGTTACGTGGCTCTCCGCAACTCTTTCAGAGGTGAAAGCAGGCGTGGCTTGGTACGGACGTTTAGTCGGTGATAAGACCGCCAATAACCCTAGACAACCCGTTGAGATCGCAGCCGATCTCAAAGCGCCGGTATTGGGACTTTATGGCTCAGCCGATACGGGCATTCCTCTTGATACTGTGGAGCAGATGAAAGCAGCGCTTGCTAAAGCGAGCTCCAATCCTGCGGCTAAAGCATCGAAGTTCGAGATCTATCCGGATGCGCCACACGCCTTTCATGCGGACTATCGCAATACCTATCGCGAGGGTCCCGCAAAAGATGGATGGGCAAAATGCTCAGCTTGGTTTAAGCAGTACGGCGTTTCTTAAAAAAACCGATTGAATCGAGCGGATTGTCTATGGGTTTGAGCACACTTCAAATGATTGTTTTGGTCACCGCAGGTGCAGGGCTTGCGAGTGTGCTCGCTGCCGCAAGTCTTTCCTTAACCCTGCTGGCCAAGATCGTAAACAATATGGTGAGCCTCTCTGTGGGTATTTTGTTGGCCACAGCCTTTTTGCATTCTCTGCCTGAGGCATTTGAGATTCCGGGAGCACAAACTCACTATCTCTTTGCAACCCTTTTGGGTGGATTACTTGGGTTTTTTCTCCTCGAGAAAATTGCATTACTGCGTCACAGCCATCACCACGAAGGCGATGGGCATGACCATCATCACGGTCACGATAAGGAAGAGGCTGGTAGTAGTGGTTGGATGATTTTGGTGGGCGATAGCATTCATAACTTTGTGGATGGCGTATTGATTGCTGCCGCCTTTATGGTGGATGTGCAAATCGGCATCTTTACTGCTTTAGCCATCATTGCGCATGAGATCCCCCAAGAGATTGGAGACTTCATCGTGCTACTTAATGCGGGTTTTTCTCGGGCACGTGCATTGCTATACAACGGGATTAGCGGTTTGATGGCAGTGGTCGGGGGCGTATTAGCGTATTACTTTTTAGAGCGCGCTACTCAAGTGATGCCCTATTTACTGGTGATTGGATCAAGCAGCTTTATTTACATTGCGGTGAGTGATTTAATTCCGCAGATGCATCGGCGACCCCATTGGCAGGGGTCGCTTCGTCAAATTGCATTAATTGCAATCGGAGTAGGGATTGTGGTTTTACTGACCGACCACAACCATTAATTCAAGTCTGTTAGTAGCAGCTAAATTTATCGCTCGATCGGACGGCTTGGATCCGAGCACCACTCGCTCCAACTGCCCACATGCAAGCGTGAGCCACTCAGACCCGCCGCTTCCATCGCCAACAAATTATGGCAAGCGCTGACCCCAGATCCACAGGAATGGATGATCGTTCCTGGTTTTTGCTGACCAATCAGTAATACAAATTCTTTATAGAGTTGCTCTGCCGATTTAAATTTACCGGATACTAAATTCTCTTTAAAGCAGCGATTGGTTGCTCCAGGAATATGGCCGCCTACTGGATCCAAGGTCTCATTCTCACCACGAAAGCGATCGGGCGCGCGAGCATCAATGACCATTTTTCGAGCATCGGCTTTGACGTTTTCTTCCATCTCGTCAATCGTAACGACGCCCTGATAGGGATAAGCCTCTGGCATCGTCGACAAGGGAGAGGGTTCGCGACCGGTGTGACCAATACTGCCATTCCAGGCGTCTAAGCCACCATCGAGCACTTGAACCGAGGCGTGGCCAATCGAGCGCAGCATCCACCACAAACGGCTTGCAAAGGTACCGCCATGGCTATCGTAGGCAACCACATGGGTGTGATTAGCAATCCCTAAACGCTGACGGGTTTTTGCCCAAGCCTCAGGGCTCGGTAGTGGGTGACGACCATTCTTGCCCGTTTTTGGACCCGATAAATCTTTATCGACATTGACATAAATGGCACCAGTGATGTGCGCATTTTTGTACATTTCATAGCCGGTATTGGCATTGGTGAGATCAAAGCGGCAATCACAGATCAATACATCACTACCTTCATTGATGAGCTCTTCCAATTGATTTGGGGTAATGATGGGATTCATATGGCCTCCTGAGTGAAGATCAATTAGTAGTTCATTTCACGACGATACCATTCGTGGAAGTGTTGCATACCATCTTCCATGGGGCTTTGATAGGGCCCCACTTCGTTCTGACCGCGAGCGAGTAGTGCCGCACGACCTGCATCCATCCGTTCAGCAATTTCGTCATCCTCAATGCAGGTTTCCATATAGGCTGCGCGCTCAGCCTCAATAAATTCACGATCAAAAAGAGTAATTTCCTCAGGGTAATAGAACTCGACAATATTTCGGGTCTTATTGGGGGCAATGGGGTGCAGTGTTGAAATACAAAGCACGCCGGGATACCACTCGACCATCACATTGGGGTAGTAGGTCAGCCAGATGGCGCCATGTTTTGGCATTTGTCCTTGATGGTGCCGAAGGACTGCGTCGTGCCAAGCCCGGTAGGTTGGCGTGCCAGGCTTACTCAGTTCCTTGTGGATCCCCACGGTTTGAACACTATGCCAATGACCAAATTCCCAGTGGAGATCATCGCAAGAAACAAATTTACCTAGTCCTGGATGAAAGGGCACGACATGATAGTCTTCAAGATAAACCTCGATAAAAGTTTTCCAGTTGTAGTTGCACTCGTGCACTTCAACATGGTCGAGCATATAGCCCGAGAAATCTAAATCGCGACCAACAGAAATTTGCCCAAGGTCTGCTTGGACATCTCGAGGCCCCTCGAACAATAGACCCTGCCAGTTTTGCAAAGGCGACTTACCAAGATTTAAACAGGGCTTATCGCCAAAGTGTGGCGCACCCAATAATTGACCTTCGAGGTCATAGGTCCAGCGATGCAGTGGGCAAACAATGGTATCGACTTTACCGCTACCATTGAGCATCAAGGCTTGACGATGGCGGCAGACGTTCGATAGCAGTTCCACGCCATTGGGGCCTTCATGATTGCGAACAAGGATGCGCCCCTCGTTTTCCGCAAGTAGGGTTCGATACGAACCCGTCTCGGGAATCATGAGTTCGTGGCCCACATAGCCAGGCCCTTGCTGAAATAGCAATTGCAGCTCACGTTGAAATAAATCAACGTCAAAATATGCCGAAACCGGCAGTTGTAAATTGGACGGCGCAAGAAATTGCGCGGTAGCCAGATTAGTCATTCTCCCCACCCCCGAAAAGTCAGCCGAAGCTAAGCGGAATAACCAATCCAACCATCGACATGTCGATATTGGAAAGGAAGTGGGATTATACCCATGGGCAAATATTTTGGAAGAACTCTATATGCGAAGCCTTCGGTGGGTCATGTAGACCCCGGAAAAGGGTTAAGACCCAATTCAGTATTAAGATGACGAAATGGCTAGCAAGAAAACAACTTCAGTTTCACCCGAATCCACCATCGATCCTCAAATGCGCTATGAGGCTGCCTTAAAGGAGCTCGAATCCTTGGTGATGGCTATGGAGTCTGGCAAGCTATCCCTCGAAGAGACCCTGGCCGCCTATCAGCGCGGAGCTGCTCTGCTTAAACACTGTCAGGGTGTATTGGCTCAAGTCGAGCAGCAAGTCAAAGTGATTGAGAGTTAAGTCAATTAACCTTGCATTGATGAGTTCATTTTCATTCGAGGCGTGGTTGGCCACCCAATCTCAGCGAGCAGAAAGCGCGCTCCTCCAGTACCTCGATCCGGATACCGCATTACCTCAACATTTGCATACTGCAATGCGCTATGCCGTTCTTGGTGGCGGTAAACGAATTCGACCCTTATTGGTTTTTGCTGCGAGTGAATTAGGGTCGATTGATCGTGTGGATGCGTCGCTCGTCAATCGTGCCGCCTGTGCCATTGAGATGATTCATACCTATTCACTGGTGCACGATGATTTGCCATGCATGGATGATGATGATTTGCGACGTGGACGGCCTACAGTGCATAAAGCCTTCGATGAAGCGACTGCTTTACTGGTGGGGGATGCCCTGCAAACCCGTGCATTTGAGATCCTCTCTAATGTAATCGACCCTAACTCTTTAATCCGTCTTGCCCAACTGGAGATGATTCAATCCTTAGCTCATGCCTCGGGGTCAAAAGGGATGGCCGGTGGTCAGGCGATTGATTTACAAAATGTGGGTAAGAAAATGGATTTACCTGCTTTGGAAGAAATGCACGCTATGAAAACTGGCGCTCTTCTCCTATGTGCCGTCCAGCTTGGCGGAATTGCGGCTCAATTAACTCCTGCCTCCATGGCTTCCCTAAATACCTATGCAAGGGCTTTGGGCTTAGCATTCCAGGTGGTCGATGATATTTTGGATGCCACCGCCGATAGCGCAACGCTTGGGAAAACAGCAGGTAAAGATGCGGCTCAAGACAAGCCTACCTATGTGACCCTGAAGGGTTTAGACTATGCGAACGAACTAGCTAAAGAATTAAAGGGGAGAGCGTTAGACAGCCTCAATGAGTTTGGGCCACAGGCGGTCGCCTTGCGCCATCTGGCTCATTTGGTTGTGGATCGCAAAAAATAGTATGTTGCACTCGATGAATGACCCGAGCGATTTACGCAAGTTAACGCGTGAAGAGTTACCAGCCCTAGCTGATGAGTTAAGGCAATACATAGTGGATTCCGTATCCAAAACGGGCGGCCACCTCTCATCTAATTTAGGAACAGTTGAGTTATCGATTGCACTTCACTATGTGTTTGATACACCGCATGATCGGATTGTGTGGGATGTGGGTCATCAAAGCTACCCGCATAAGATTTTGACCGGAAGGCGCGATCAGATGCACACCTTGCGACAGTTTGGTGGGCTCTCAGGATTTCCAAGACGCACTGAAAGTGAGTACGACACTTTCGGTACAGCGCATTCCTCCACGAGCATCTCCGCAGCGATGGGAATGGCGCGGGCTGCGCAAACCAAGGGCGAGGATCGCGTTGCAGTTGCCGTGATTGGCGATGGCGCCATGAGTGCCGGTATGGCGTTTGAAGCCATGAACAATGCCGGTGTCTACGAGAACATGCCGCTGGTTGTGATTTTGAATGACAACGACATGTCAATTTCACCTGCAGTTGGGGCACTCAATCGTTATTTGGCACGTTTGCTAAGCGGTAATATTTATTCAGCAACTAAAAAGGGAATTGATTCGGTTCTGTCTTCGATGGCACCGCCATTACGCGAGTTCGCCAAACGTCTTGAAGATCATGCTAAAGGCTTTGTATCACCATCCACCATCTTTGAGGAGTTTGGTTTCACATACTTTGGCCCCATTGACGGGCATGATTTGGATACTTTAATTCCGATGATGCAAAACGTGCGCCGCTTAGCCAAAGAAGGTAACGGCCCTCAGTTCTTGCACGTCATTACTCGCAAAGGCCAAGGTTATATGTTGGCTGAAGCGGATCCCATTTTGTATCACGGTCCCGGTAAATTTAATCCTCAGGAAGGCATTAAAGCGAGCGGCGCCGGTAAAAAAACATTCACCCAGGTATTTGGTGAGTGGTTGTGCGATATGGCGCAAGCCGATCCAAAATTAGTGGGTATTACTCCAGCAATGCGTGAAGGTTCTGGATTGGTGGAGTTTGAGAAACGTTTCCCAGATCGTTACTACGATGTAGGGATTGCTGAGCAGCATTCAGTAACGTTTGCGGCTGGTATGGCTTGTGAAGGAATGAAGCCGGTTGTTGCCATTTATTCCACCTTCTTACAGCGCGCCTATGATCAATTGATTCATGATGTGGCTTTACAGGATTTATCGATTGTGTTCGCAATTGATCGTGCTGGATTGGTGGGTGCCGATGGTGCAACTCATGCAGGGGCATACGATATTGCGTACTTGCGCTGCATTCCCAATATGTTGATCATGACCCCGGCCGACGAAGCGGAGTGCCGTGATTTGTTGACAACCGCCTATCATCAAAATCATCCCACAGCGGTTCGCTATCCTCGTGGTGCTGGAATTGGTAATCTGCCGTCTAAAGAGTTGCGTACCTTGCCACTCGGTCGTGGCGAGATTCGTCGAGAAGCCCAAACGACTGGTAAGCGTCTAGCCATTCTTGCATTTGGGACATTGCTGTATCCAGCGCTTGATGTTGCACAAAAGTTGGATGCGACGGTCGTCAATATGCGTTTCGTGAAGCCCCTTGATATTGATTTAATTCAAAGCTTAGCTCGAAATCACGATTACTTTGTAACGGTTGAGGATGGTTGTGTTCAAGGCGGCGCAGGAAGTGCTTGCATGGAAGCCATTAATCTTTTGGGAATTGCCAAACCACTCTTGGCTTTGGGCTTGCCTGATTCTTTCATTGAGCACGGGGATTACAACCTGCTGATGGCGCAATGTGGGCTTGATGCCGCTGGAATGGAGGCCTCAATTCTTGGGCGTTTTCCAGATTTAGGTGCTTCACCACTGTCACTTAAGACCCCTTCTGATCAGGTCCCGGTCGGTAAGTAAGGCGCTTTTAAAACGCATTACTGAACCCGATGGATCGTTTTGAGCGAAAATAATGGTATGAATGATCTCAACACGAGCTTTCTCAATACCCAAGCACTACCCGACGTTCAAGGTAGCGACGATGCCCGGTCGCTAGCGATTGAGCGGGTTGGAATCCGTGGTGTCAAGCACCCCATTCAAGTTCAAAGCGGTTTTGGTTCATTTCCAACGGTTGCTCGTTTTGAGATGGACGTGGCATTACCTGCGGATCAAAAGGGTACCCATATGTCGCGCTTTGTGCAGTTACTGCAAGATCAACAGGGCGCTTATGATGGGGCAGTCATTGTGGACATGGCTAAGAAAATGCTGCCTTTGTTGCAGGCTAAGCAAGGCCGTATGCAAATGCAATACACCCACTTTGTGAAAAAAAGTGCCCCAATCTCCGCGGTTGAGAGTTGGATGGATTACGAGGTAACCTATTTAGCTGAAGTGAAAGAAAGTCTTGATCAAATTCTTGAAGTTGATCTTTATTTGAAAGCCACCGTTCCGGTAATGAGCTTATGCCCTTGCTCAAAAGAGATTTCGGAATATGGCGCCCACAATCAGCGCTCGCATGTCACGATTTTGGTAAAGCTCGATGCCGATGCCAATCTTGGTGTTGATGAGTTAGTCCGCATTGCAGAAACAGAAGCATCTAGCGAGTTGTGGGCAATCTTAAAACGTCCCGATGAAAAATGGGTCACTGAGCATGCCTATGAAAACCCGAAATTTGTGGAGGATCTGGTGCGGGATGTTGCTACTCGCCTAAAGCGCGATGAGCGAATCCTATCTTTAATGGTGGAAGCGGAAAACTTTGAGTCCATCCATAATCACAGCGCATTTGCCAGAATTAGTTTGCCGTAATAGTTAGAGCGCTGAGATCCCAGCGCGCCTTAATATCAAATGCTCCAGTAGTACTTATTGAGCTTCCCTGTAAAAGTCGAAGTGCTCCTGCAAACGCAATCATCACACCGTTGTCAGTGCATAACTCGATTGGTGGGTAGTGAACTTGATACCCTCGAGAAGTCGTCATGGCAGTGAGTTTTTTACGAAGCTGGGTATTCGCACCAACGCCCCCAGCAACTACCAAATCACGACATTCCATTTGCTCTAAAGCGACCATGGCTTTATGACTTAGAACGTCGGTCACCGCTTCGACAAATGCGCAGGCGAGATTGGCTCGAAACGAGGCGTTATAGGAGTCGCTACTTTGCGCTTTTTTGACTTGATGTAAGACCGCGGTCTTAAGCCCTGAAAATGAAAAATCCAAATCCTTAGAATGCAACATTGGTCTGGGCAAATCAAATCCAGCATTTTTTCCAGTTTCTGCTAATTTCGAGAGCGCGGCACCACCCGGATAATCGAGCCCTAATAATTTTGCAGTTTTATCAAACGCCTCACCGGCCGCATCATCAACCGTTTCGCCGAGAAGTTGGTAGTTGCCAATCCGATTAACGTACATGAGCTGCGTATGCCCACCCGATACCAAAAGGGCAAGAAAAGGAAAATCTGGCTTTTTTGAGGAGTCGTTTGCCAATAGCGGAGAAAGCAAATGGCCCTCTAAATGATGCACTCCAATTAACGGTTTTTGGATCGCTACTGCCAAGGCATTGGCAAAGCCGGATCCTACTAGCAAGGCACCAGCAAGACCAGGTCCTTGGGTATAGGCAACCCCATCTAAATCATCGACCGTGCAGCCGGATTCAATTAAGGTCTTGTTTAATAAAGGAATTAAGCGCCGAATGTGGTCACGAGAGGCTAGTTCTGGGACTACCCCACCGTAATCCTGATGCATCTCAATTTGGGAGTGCAATGCGGCCCCCAAGATGCCCTCATATGCCGATTTTCCAGCCTCCCAGGGGCGAGTGTCGTAAACGGCAAGGCCAGTTTCGTCGCAGGAGGTCTCAATACCGAGGACTATCATTGAAGGCGGGGACGTGCTAGAATCCGTGTTTTAGTGAATTTTGATCATTTTCAAGCAATCAAAGAGTAAAAGCGAGTAAAAACAGCATGACCACAGTCCGCCTTCGCGAAAACGAACCATTTGAAGTGGCATTACGCCGCTTTAAGCGCACCATTGAGAAGAATGGTCTGTTGACCGATCTTCGTGCTCGTGAGTTCTACGAGAAACCCACAGCCGAGCGCAAGCGTAAAAAAGCAGCTGCTGCAAAACGCCACTACAAGCGGATTCGTAGCCAGATGTTGCCTAAAAAGCTTTACTAATTCATTCGGCTCTTGTGGCCATCTAAATTAATAATGTGCCTCGATAAGTCGGGGCATTTTTTTTGGGATTCATAAATCCCTATTTCAAACCAAGTGAAGTTCAATTCGCTTACCCAAAGCAGCCGCATATTTACGAAGCGTATTGAGGCTTGGGGAATGTTTTCCAGAGGCTAAAGCACTTTCTAGTCTTGCAATGGCTGGTGCTTGGGTTCCCATCCGTTTGGCAACCTGAGCTTGGGATAATCCAGCCGCTTTTCGTGCCGCAAGGATTTCATCCAAAATCGAAAGTTCTTCACGGTTTAGTCGATGAAGCTCAGCCTTTACAGCTGAATTCTTAAGCATCTTGTTGACCATTTGTTTGTGGGTCAGGACCTTCGTAGCTTTAGTCGTCATTTCTTAAACTCCTTCATGCGTTGCTTGGCAAGCTTTAATTCTTTATCTGGGGTCTTTTGAGTTTTCTTTATAAAGCTATGGAGCATGACAATTTGTTGTTTTACTATCAAGCAAAAGAAAACGCGTGCAATACCCTCTGCACCTTTAAGTCTTAATTCAAATAGCCCACCTCCAAATGAATTGGTATGAGGTAGGCCTAAGTTTGGTCCATGCTCCATCATTCGGTCAGTTAAGCCGATAAATCGAGCTTGAAGCGTAACTGGCAAATTCATGATTTCTTCCTGTACCTCTTGACTGTAATAAACAATGGAATATCTCATCAACGAATGATAACAAATTTGTTAATATTAGACAAGAAATAAAGTCGTTCTTTTTAGGATAGCTCTGGGGTTTTTCAATACGTGTAAGGTCTTTGGTAAAAAATACTTTTACCGTTATCAAAGCAATTCAGCTTATTGCTAGTGCATTTATTAATCTCTTGGATAATGGATCTATTGCACTGATATTTGGAGAACTTGAACGACTCTTAAAGAGCAAATTACTGAAGACATGAAGTCAGCCATGCGTGCCAAAGAGGCCGAGCGCCTTGGCACCATTCGTTTATTGTTGGCCGCGATCAAACAGCGAGAAGTGGATGAGCGAATTACGGTAGGTGATGCCGGCATCATCGCCATCATCGAAAAACTCATCAAGCAACGCAAAGATTCGATTGAGCAGTTTCAAAAAGCAGGGCGTACGGATTTAGTGGATCAAGAAAGTAAAGAGCTGGCGATCTTGCAAGCCTACATGCCAGCACAACTCTCGGCCGCTGAAGTGCAATCAGCCATTCAAAAGGTCATCGCAGATTTGGGAGCAAGCGGTCCGCAAGATATAGGTAAGGTAATTGGGGCGCTGAAAGCTCAGTTGGCTGGTAAGGCTGATATGGGAATGGTATCTGGATTGGTAAAAGCCGCTCTCGCCAAATAATGCTTTAATCAATGGCGCTCATTCCTCAATCCTTTATCTCCGATTTGCTCAATCGGGTCGATATTGTTGATGTCGTTGGAAAGCACGTCAAACTCAAAAAGGCAGGCGCTAACTATCAAGGCTTGTGCCCCTTTCATCAGGAGAAGTCACCATCATTTTCAGTATCCCCCACGAAACAGTTTTATCACTGCTTCGGATGTGGCGCACATGGTTCCGCAATCGGGTTTATGATGGAGTATTCCGGACAATCGTATGTTGATGCGATTGAAGATCTTGCCCGCTCCGTAGGGCTCTCCGTTCCCCGTGAGGAACGAAATGTTCGTGATGTGATTGCTCAAAAGCAAGCCCTCGCCATTGGTGAAGTGATGACAATGGCCAGTGATTGGTACTCCCAACAATTAAAAGGATCGCAACGTGCTATTGACTATCTCAAAGGCCGTGGTCTGACGGGTGAGATTGCCAAGCGCTACGGCCTTGGGTATGCGCCGGATGGCTGGCAGGGTCTCGAGGCAGTATTCGATTCTTACACTAAAGATGAAACCGCAAAGTTACTAATTGAGGCTGGCTTAATTATTCAGGGGGAGGGGGCAGATAGCCAAGGTAAGACCAAGCGCTATGACCGCTTTCGAGATCGGATTATGTTCCCCATTCGTAATCCCAAGGGACAGGTCATTGCGTTCGGTGGGCGCATCTTAGATCAAGGCGAGCCCAAGTATTTAAATTCTCCAGAGACCCCTTTGTTCTCTAAAGGAAATACCCTCTACGGTTTATTTGAGGGGCGTTTAGCGATTCGGGATCGTGAATTTGTGTTGGTGTGCGAGGGTTACATGGATGTGGTGGCCTTGGCCCAGCTGGGCTTTGCTAATGCCGTTGCGACTCTTGGCACTGCGTGCACACCATTTCATGTACGGACATTATTGCGCCAAACCGATCGGATCGTATTCTCATTTGATGGTGATGCAGCGGGTCAACGTGCTGCGCAGCGCGCATTAGAAGCATGTTTGCCAATCCTCTCCGACGATAAAGAAATTCGTTTTTTATTCTTACCGAGTGAGCATGATCCAGATAGCTACATTCGGCAGTATGGATCAGCGGCTTTTGAACAAGCGATTAACCAAGCGATGCCTTTATCGGGATTCTTTTTCAAGCTCGCTAGTGATGGCAATGATCTAGCAACTCCAGAGGGTCGAGCAAAAACCCATCACGTTGCAAAACCCTGGTTGCAATCGATGCCAGCCATTGCTTTGCGCTCTCAACTGCTGCGAGAACTTGCCAATCGCACCGCATCGAGTGTGAGCGAGCTGGAGCAATTTTGTGCGCTGACGCCAGCGACTAAAGCACCGGCCCCTAACCCTCAAACCCCAACAAAACCGCAGGCTATCAGACCGGCAATAACTAAACCCATCACCCCTCGATCGGCAAAGCAATCCCGTCCGAACGTTGAGCCACCCAAGCCAACCGATTTATCGGAACACATCATGCGTTTGTTGATTCAGTTTCCGATTCTGGGAAAAGAAATGACTTTGGAACAGCGTCAATTGGCGCTTGAAATTGCCAAAAAACGATCGGATAAGGCCCATGACCTAATGGGCGATCTGATTCACCAATGCGACGTTTTAGAGCTTGGAAAAGAAAATCAAAATTCCTCCTTTGCCGTCTTTCAGGATCAATTGGCTACCAGTCCATTGGCTGATTTGTACCAAATCCTAAGGCAGCGGATCTTAGGCTCTGAGATTGAGTTTATTGGAGCAAAAGAGGATTTAATCGGGGTTTTAAGTAAGTTAGAACTTGCTAATCTCAAAGCCGAAATGACTGAAATTACGGAAAAAATGACCCAAGGCACAGCAAATCCTGAGGATTTAGAACGGTATCGGCAAATTAGTCAGCGTTTGAGTAAACGGTAGGAAATTTAGACCATTGATGGCATAAAACGATATTTTTTATGCTTTTGTAGGTCTTGCTTGACTCAATCGAGTATAATACACATTTCCAGAAAAAACTATTTGAATCAGCCACTTACCTCCTTGGCCTGAGAACCTTTGGATGATCGATACGGGTAAATGAACCAGATCGTCAGGACATATGGCTTAAGTAAGTAATCACTAACTTATTAGATTGATCGATTGCAAAGATACCCATGAAAAAACCAGTTACTAAAGCTGCTCCTAAAAAATTAGCAAAACCTATTGCGAAGGCAAAAGCTGCAATTAAAAAGGCAAAGCCCGCTGCGGCAGTTAAGAAGGCCGTAAAAGTTGCAGCAAAGAAGCCCACGAAGGCACCCGTAAAAAAAGTTAGCAAATCAGCGGGTAAAGCAACTAAGGCGCCAGCAAAAAAAGCGGTCTCCAAGGTTGTGAAGCCAATTGCAAAGAATGCAAAGGCTAATGCTAAATCGGTTAAACCAGCCCCTAAATTAACCGCCAAGGAATTGGCAAAAAAGGCAGCTGAAGAAAAGGCATTAAAGAAGGCACAAGAAAAAGCAGCTAAAGAACAAGCGAAGGCGGAGGCAAAAGCTGCCAAATTAAAAGCAAAAGAAGCAGCTGTTGAGCTCGATGAAAACGGGCAGCCGATCAAAAAAACGCGTGGTCGAAAACCCAAGGCCGAAGTAGTTACTGAGCCAGGCGTGGACAACCGAACTGATCGGCAGAAGGCGCGCGATCGCAAAGCAAAAGAAAAGGCGCTGCTAAAAGAATTTGCTGCGCAACAATTGGGTAGTGAGGAGCAGCAAGAATTACGCCGCTCGCGCTTGAAGACCCTCATCAAAATGGGTAAATCCAAAGGATATTTAACCCATGGCGAGATGAACGATGTGATGTCCGATGAGTTATCCGAGGTAGATGCTCTAGAAACTCTGATCGGTCTTCTCAATGACATTGGCATTACTGTTTACGAGCAAGCGCCAGACGCAGAAACCCTTTTGCTCAATGAGCATGGACCCACTGCAACTTCAGAAGAGGAGGCTGAGGAAGAGGCCGAAGCTGCCCTCTCAACTGTTGACTCCGAATTTGGACGAACCACCGACCCTGTGCGCATGTACATGCGTGAGATGGGTACCGTTGATTTGTTGACCCGTGAGGGCGAAATCGTCATTGCCAAAAAGATTGAAGCTGGCCTTAAGGACATGGTGATGGCTTTGTCTGCTTGCCCAGTAACAATCTCAGAGATCCTAGCTAATGTAGACAAGATCGTTTCAGGTGAAATGGAAATTGATCAGTTTGTTGATGGCTTAGTCGATCCAAATGCCGAAGATATCCCGATGGCTGCTGATGAGCCCGAGGATCTCGAGCTCATGGAAGAGGGCGAGGAGGGGGATGATGAGGAAGGTGGCAGCGGTGGTGCAAGTACTGCAAGTGCCAAACAACTCGAGGAATTAAAGCAACGTTCTCTCGAAAAGTTTGCGGTGATTCGGGCTCAGTTTGACAAGATGCGTCGTGCCCATGATCGCGATGGGTATAACTCACCCGGTTATTTAAAGGCCCAAGATGCGATTCGCAATGAGTTGCTTGGTTTTCGTTTAACGGCGAAGAGTGTTGAAAAACTCTGCGATACCATGCGTGCGCAAGTGGATGAGGTATGGAAGCTCGAGCGCGGCATTGTGAGTATTCTGGTTGATAAGATCGGAATCCCGCGCGCTGAAGTTCTGCAAGCATTTCCAAAAATGGCCATGAACTTGCGTTGGACCGCAAATCTTCTTAAGGATCCAAAACCTTATAGCGCCCTCTTGGAGCGGAATGTCCCCGCGATTCAAGAGCTGCAACAGAAATTGATCGATATTCAAACCAAGGTGGTCTTACCTCTCAATGAACTCAAAGAAGTCAATAAGCAAATGATTGCTGGCGAGAAGCGGGCGCGTGAAGCAAAGCGTGAGATGACCGTTGCAAACTTGCGCTTGGTGATCTCAATTGCTAAGAAGTACACCAACCGCGGCTTACAGTTCTTGGATCTGATTCAAGAGGGCAATATCGGCCTCATGAAAGCAGTGGATAAATTTGAGTATCGTCGCGGTTATAAGTTCTCAACCTATGCAACATGGTGGATTCGTCAAGCAATCACGCGCTCGATTGCGGATCAAGCCAGAACGATCCGTATCCCGGTGCATATGATCGAAACGATCAATAAGATGAATCGTATTAGCCGTCAAATTTTGCAAGAAACAGGGCATGAGCCTGACGCAGCAACCTTGGCTCAGAAGATGGAGATACCAGAAGATAAGATTCGTAAGATCATGAAGATTGCGAAAGAGCCAATCTCAATGGAAACCCCAATTGGCGATGATGAAGATTCGCATCTGGGTGACTTCATTGAAGACTCCAATACCCTAGCTCCAGCCGAGGCTGCATTGCATGACTCGATGCGCGATGTAGTGAAGGATGTTCTTGACTCTTTAACACCGCGCGAGGCAAAGGTATTGCGGATGCGTTTTGGTGTTGAGATGAGCACCGATCACACTCTCGAGGAAGTTGGTAAACAGTTTGATGTGACCCGTGAGCGGATCCGTCAAATTGAGGCTAAGGCATTACGCAAAATGCGTCACCCCAGCCGCAGTGATAAGCTGAAGACTTTCCTCGAAGAAGATTAATTAAGTCTTAGGGGCCCATAGCTCAGTTGGTTAGAGCAGAGGACTCATAATCCTTGGGTCGCTGGTTCGAGTCCAGCTGGGCCCACCATTAAATTCAATGACTTAGCGTAAAACGCTAGGTCATTTTGTTTGAATGTGTAGTCGGTGTGTAGTGAATATCACTGTGAAACCCCAATAGATATATAGGCCTTGATTGGGTATCTTAACTAAACGTACATTCTAAGTTGATTCTAAAAATCTATTTAAGATAAGAAATGGGGATTCGACACCTACCCAGAGAGTGATGGTAGATAATTTTCGAAGAATTATTTAATGTTTAATATAGATAAGTTACATGATCTTGCTTGTAAAGAAGGGCGCGATACATACGTTGATCCGATCTCTGGATTTCACGTAATGACAAGTAATGCTCTGCTGAAACAAGGAAGTTGTTGCGGTAATGGTTGTCGTCACTGCCCATATGGGCACATTAATGTAGTTATTAAAAAACTAGATATTCCAAAAGCGTGATATTTTTAA
>Ga0194130_10002698_pt1 | contig 25212 bp, 19 predicted proteins | sample TA2KigsurfametaG_FD_160084 | JGI IMG/M metagenome (GOLD analysis project Ga0194130, IMG submission 160084) | Freshwater microbial communities from Lake Tanganyika, Tanzania - TA2015050 Kigoma 12 surface | ecosystem: Environmental > Aquatic > Freshwater > Lake | place: Tanzania: Lake Tanganyika... | reverse complement strand
ACTTTATAGCAATAGGTGCACTCCTCTTTAGAGTATACAGTGAAGTTCATAGATCATAAGATGTTTATAATAATTTATAACAGAAAAAAGAGGGTATACCAACCCCTCTATTAACCACCAACTTACCTCTTCACACCACTGAAGAGGAATCTTCATTCCCAGTGTTACAAGGATTTGAAAGATTTGAATATTATAAGGAAAAATAAATGAAACGTCAAGGGGGGTTTGACGAATGTTGGTTTTATGACTAGATTAGGTTTGTCTCTGTTGAAGATAAATTATAATCTATATTAAAGTATATCTCTAACAGGAACTACATATTGATATCCATTTGGGTCAGTAGGAAATACTACATCATCTGGATTTTCTGCAGATAAAGGTAAATCTCTAAGTTCTTGACGGTAAGTTACCCAACCTGCACTCAATGTTAAATCAGAAAGAGCTCTCCAATCAGTATCGGCAAGAAGTTGATTGCGAATTGTACGAATATCATTCCATCTTCTTTCTAAGATTTTTGCTTCATGAGTTGCAACTTCAGCATCCCACTGTGTTTTAGTTAAAACAGTTGTTGAAGGACGATTAACTCTATAACGATAAGTAACTGGTTCAGTATCTAACTCCTCTTCATCTGGACAAACAGATAAGCAATAGTCAACTCCTTCATCATCGGAGCACCAATAATTAACATCTAGTCCTTCAATAGGAGGATGTGATTTTCCACCAGTTCCATCAGTTTCGTAGTAATGTTTTAAATATTGCATGATTCTATAAAGACTTTCTTTTATTTATATTTAACAAACACCATAAGTCTGCTTAATCTTTTGAGACTGCTCTTCCATAGTTTCAAAATTTTGCACTCTACACCAAGTCACAATTGAATGTCTCTCTCCTCTTGTGACTGGTTCAACACCATGCCTATAAAAACGGTTAGATGGGAAACAAATCATAAGCCCTGGTTCCGGTCTAACACGAATTCTTAAATCTGGAAATATAAAATCTCCACCTTCAAAATCATCATTCAAATATAATACAATTGATAAGTCTCTATCGACAGTTTTTCTCCATATTTTTTCTTGAGTCGGAGTTGTCCATAGACCTTCACCATCTATATGAGGATTATAGTGACCTCCTATACCATAGGAAAGTAGTTGTGGAACTTCACTATCCCAAATTTTAAAGTCAAATGGATATAGTTCGTTATAATATGGATTAATATGTTTATGAACCGCATAATTAAACAGTTCCTCAATACCAGGTAAGATAGGATTTATTGGTGTGACCTGAGTATCTCTTACTTTCTTATCGACGATCCAACTAGTCTCACCAGTTTTATTTGTTTTCTCTGGGTCAAATACTGAAAGGTCTTCTTTTGATGAAGACTTTACATATCCTAGAATTTCTTCAATACCTTTTTGAGATATCACATTTGGTTGAATCAAAATATTTGATAATAAATTCATGATATATTCTTAAGTTCTAATTATTTAGAGTCTATTGATTACCTTTGTTTGATGAACTCTGACCGTTTCTTCTACCTGTAACAGCAGAGTTTCCTCTTACAGAAGCAGTTGTATTATCATTGGAATGATCTAATCTATCTATTGTTGAATAGTTGATTGGGGATGGGAATGCTTGTCCAGATGCCCACCAAGTATATCCATCATTACCTGATGCAGTTCTACCGTCAGCAGCTACGCTAAGTGGACCTCTAGAAATTGCAGTTGCTAAATCATTATTGAAATCAATACGCTGAATACTTGATATACTACTGCCAATTCTTCCACCACCCAACCAAAGATAATTGTAGTTAGAAGAACCATGATGACCTACTTGAGCACTTGGAAGAGAATTTCCTCTTTGTGATAAAGATGATGTATCTGATCCATAATCAATTCTATAAACGTTTGTTGTGGATCCATTATCCAGTATCCATCCATATCTCTTATTTCCGCCACCACTAGAGTCGGCTAGTGATATATTTGCTCTTGTAAGAGGAGAAGTTTGATCATTGGAAAATTCAATTCTTTCGACTTTACTTATTGTAGGATTTGGTGTATTAAGTCTCCCCCCAGTGATGTAACCATAATTATCATTCGACGTTCCTCCAGAGCAACTATACCTTCCAGCACTTATAGGAGATCTAAAGGAAAATCTAGTAAAGTCATTACTATAATCAATTCTTTCTACACTGCTTAATGTTGAAGTTCCATTGCTACTAGTATCGCCTCCAGCTACCCAAGAACTATCTTTATTTGATACTGATGTAAAACCTCTTTCTCTACCAGTATTTAAAGATGTTTTTACTGATGTTGTTACTAAGTCATTAGTAAAATCAATTCTATCTACAGTGGTAACTATATTAAGACCATTTCCAGTCGTTCCGCTCGTAAAATATCCATAAGTTCCAGTTTGTGGTAAAGTATTGGAAAGTAAAGTTTTCTTAAATGTAGAAACTCCGTTAGTTCCTCTTTGTTCTGTGCTTTGAAAACCTCTGGAAACTGCAGTTGCTTGATCATTACCAAAATCAATTCTCTCAATTGATGTTAACAATGATGGACCTGCTGGTGCTCTACCACCACAGATCCAACCATATGAAGAACCATTTGATGCTGATGCCGATTGTGCTCGTGCAACAGAAAGACTTCCTCTTGCCGTTGCGGTTGGAGTATCATTTGAAAAATCAATTCTATCAACTGTGCTTACTGGAACTGCAGTTTCACCTCCAGCATTCCAACCATAGGATTGATTTGAAACTCCTTGAACAAGTCTTTTTTCTTGAGACAGAGCTCCTTTAGAAGGCATTGTTCCTAAATCACTTGCAAAGTCAATTCTATCAACTGTGGATATAAAGGTAGTTCCTGGGGTGAAACCACCAGCAATCCAAGCATAGGCAGGACTTGCTGTTGCAGAAACACGATACCTTCCACCACTTAAGTTTCCTCTTGTGGTTGCCGTAGGGGAATCATTTCCAAAATCAATTCTTTGTATTGAAGATAGAAATGCAAATGGGGATGCATTACCACCATATCCACCTGCCCACCATCCATAAGATTGATTACCTATTGCCTGACCTTGATTACCAATTAAAGTTGCTAAAGGTCCTCTAGATAAACTATTGGTCGTATCATTTTGAAGATCAACTCTATCAGTAATAGATATTCTTCCTGCACCAGCTGGATTATATCCACCTGCCCACCATCCATAAGTTTGGTTTCCAGTTCCAGACCAAGCTACTCTTTGAACTGATACAAAAGAGCGATCTTGATTTGTTGCAGTATCGGTATCAAAGTCAAGTCTTTGAACTGTAGATCCTGCCGAAGAAGGGCTGGGTCCAAAATACCCACCAGCAAACAGACCACGACCTGTTGATGTTGGTGTTAATGATCTAATATAGTTTTGATTTGCTCCGTCAATACCAGCACAACCACCAAATGGAGTGGAACTATTTCCTCTTATAGAACCTGTTGATAAGTCATTTGCAAAGTCTATTCTTTCTGTTGAAGATAAAGTTGGAGTAACCATCCCCATTGCATATCCATGAGTGCTTGAGGATGCACCTCCAAATCGATATCTTGCTGATGAAAGCGGACCTCTTACAAGAGTTGTTGCAAGATCATTTCCAAAATCAATACGGTCTACTGTCGTAATAATAACGTTTGATGGATTTCTTCCGGCCATCGCATAACCATAAAACTGATTTCCAGATCCAGATTTGCAATTAATTGCTGCAGATAAGTTTCCTCTTGTCGATGCAACTACAGCGTCATTAAAAAAGTCATTTCTTTGTATATTGCTTGTTGTTGGGAATTGCCCTCCTATCCAGTATCCATTTGTTGGAGATTGAATTGACGCTAAACTTGAGAGTGTAAGTAATAAGTTTGAAATAATGTTTGCTGTTGATTGATCATTTGCATAGTTAAGTTTTTGTATACTGCTAGTGTTAACTGATGGATTAACACCTGCACCCCAATATCCATAGTTTGGTGTATGAACTGCACCACCTTCACGAATTGACGTAGTATAAAAAGATCTTTGAGCAGAATTAAGACTATCGTTTGCAAACGATAGTCGATAGATCATTGAAAAAAGTGCTGGATATGCGGGTGTTGTTCCACCACCAAAATATCCATAAGAAGGAGATGATGCTCCCATCTCATTCAAACCACTATTTGGTCTTGAAGTATATGATCTTACTTGAAGAGTTGATTGATCATTTGCATAGTCAACTCTTTGAACTAAAGATAAGTTTGCTGGTGCCGAAGGGTTTGCACCAGCAATAGCGTATCCAAAACTTTTTGCATCACTCCAAGCATTATCTGCCGAGAGTTCATAAACTCTTCCTAAAGAAAATATATCCCCTTTTACATTAGACGCCATTTACTTTCTTTCTGCAAGGAAAAATAGTTGCACCAACCTGCAGTTATTTATGGAGTCACCAAAACCAGGACCGGAAGAATGCCAAAGTTTAGTGTCGAATAAAACTAAACGATTATAACGCATTGGGGCATACATGTATTCTTCCCAGGCATTTGGATTTTTACTATCAATCGTGGAGAAACCTTCCTTGATTTCCCATAAGTTTGTCCAACCATGAAGTTTCATTTCCTCTTTAGTTGGAGTATGATCTAACCCAGTTTGTTTGTGAATATAAAACGAAGTTCCTTTTCGTCCTTGTGCATGGACGGGTAGATTCAAATAAAGAACTCCTGCCCAGTCATCAAAAATATCACAATGAACATTTAGTTTTCCTTCCTCACCTTCTTTCCCCATACGAAAAATACCATTCGTTGAGTCTGGTGAAGAGTAGACCTCTCTACCTAGAAGTTGCATAATTTTATAATGTGCTTCCTCATTAAAATAGTTTTGCACACTATTTCTACCAGGATAGTTGGTGTCGCAACTATCCTCATATTCTGCCTCTTTTGCTGCTTTATAAACTTCAAATGGATTATCGTAGAAGTTATCTACTATGATAATTTTTTGCTTCATTCTTCAATAAATTTTCTCATCTCAAATCCTTCTTGAGAATCTTGACGGCCTTCCAGTTGTTGCTTATTTTCCCCCTCTCTCAACAGAGGAGCGTCTGTAGCGACCTCATCAATACCTTGCATGATCTTTTCCTCTAAAGTAGCTAGGAACCTTGCAGGGTCATTCAGGGCATCGCTGAGCATACCATATCCATTCTTGATTCTATTCTGGTCATCACTTACCAATGTAGGTGCAGTTCCACGACGCATGGAGTGAATATTACCAATAGAAATACCTGTTTTTGCACTGACGACCTCATCAAAGGCCTGCTCTGCAAAACGACGCTCCCAATAGATATGATCCTCGTTCTCAAACTGTTCACGAGTAATGGGTCCACCATTCTTCTCAATTAATTTGTTTAAAATCTTATCAAAGAAGTTCATCTGCTGAATACGGTCACGAATTTCAAGTTCAGAAGACTTAAGATAATTATGAATTTCAACTTCGTCTAGGTCAAACCAACAAAGTTTCTTCCCACCATCACGAGTAAACCATTCAATGGGTTTTGTCTTATCTTTATCTGCCCACTTATATTCAAACTCACGATATCTTTCTTTCATCTCAACAATCTTTTGCATAAATCCTTCAGCCATGATGCGGCGGTTCTTCAGTGCGGCATGAAAAGCAGCAGGGACAGTGTGATTTTCTAATAAGAAAAACTTTTCAATTTGAAAGTTTGTGCGTCCTTGAGCAAGTTCTCTATCTTCTTCTTCCCAACGAAGAACCTCTTCAAGTGCCGCTTTGAGATAAGTATCATCTTCAATTGCCTTTGTTGCTTCAACAACGGTCAATTGATTTTTTTTAACATCAGTCATTTAATAACTCCAGGTATAGATTCAATAGTAGTTTTCCAAATTTCAGCGAGTTTTTTCCAATCGTATTTCTCGCAAACGTAATTTGAACAGGTTTGTATTGTCTTATTATATAGTTGCCTATTAGACTCAAAGATATCTAAAACGTCAATACATGATTGTGCAAAATTATTTATGAACTGATCTGACGGAATCCACCCCCTTGATGTTGCTTCTCCATGCATCTTGATGATATTTGCAAGTTCTCCTGATGTTTCTGGAAGTGCCCCAATATCAGAAATGATTGGATAGCATCCACAACGCATTGCTTCAATCATCGAAACACAAAAGGTCTCTTCCCAAATATTTGGATGAATAAAGAATGCTGCATCTTGATAATGTGCGACAAGTTCTTTTTGATCAATAGATTCAGAATACTCAACTCCAGGCATTCTTTTTAAGTAGTCATAAAGTTCTTGATAATGATCTTGCATATCTTCACCATACAAATTCATTGATGAAAATATTTTAAGTTTTGCCTGTGGTCTTTGAGAATGAATGATTTTCCACAGGTCTGGGAAAACAGGAAGTGCCTTATAAGGAATACTTGTGTGTATAAAAGTAGGAGACTTATGAACTGCAGGAACAAAAATATCAGAACAACCATTTGGAATTACAGTTACTTTCCATTCTGGTATTTTCAGATATTTCATATATTGTTGTTTGCTCCATTCTGAAACACAGACTAAAAGATCAATCATTTTAATCTGTTCTCTAATGTTCAGATTAATTGGTTGATCGTGTCCATGATGTGCCCAAAGAACTCGGAATGGTTTCTCAGATCTTACAAGTTCTGCTGGGTTATGATGAATGATTACATTCTCTGGGGGAGTGTAATATTGAAAAAGATAATGATAAGATGTCTCTGTTGCGCCTGACTTCATAATGTATGTTTCAGTTGTAATTATTTATTAGTGTCCAGTTGACTTGTTAGTGACTCCATTACTTTGATAATCTGCTAGTGAAAGATTTCCACGAACTGATGATGTAGATAAATCATTCGCAAATTCTAAACGTTCAAATCTAGATTCATTTGCTGAAGCTGCTGTAATTCCACCACCCCACCATCCGTAGTCTTCATTACCAGTAGCGTTGGTATATCTTCTTCCTATAATTATTGTTCCGCGAGAAGAAAATCCTGGACTATCATTTGAAAAATCAATTCTTCTAATAAGAGTGGTGTGTCCAACTATATCTCCATATCCTCCTGCCCACCATCCATAATTTCTATTTCCAGTTACACCACTACCATAGTGAAAAGTTGTATTTGGTAATGCAGATGCAGTAGAAAGATCATTTGAAAAATTAATTCTATCTACAGTTGACATAAATCCAGTATTAGAATATCCCGCAACATTATAACCAAAATCTTTATTAGAAGTTCCGGAAAAGTGGCGTCTTGCTTTTGTAATAGGACCTCTCGATAATGGTGTTACAGTATCACTACCATAATCTATTCTTTCTACAGACGTTGTATCTACATCTGGCGATGCAAACGTTCCTCCACAAATCCATCCATAATTAGCATTACCAACACCAGATGGATGTAATCTTCCAGTAGTTAACTTTGCTCTTGCAGATCCATTATTCAAATCATTTGCAAAATCAATCCTGTCCACTCCGCTCATGAATTGTGTTGGAGATCCGAAACCCTCTCCACCTACAAACCATCCAGAATCCTTGTTTCCTACTACTGCCCTATAACCGGTTGCTGCGACCAGAGGACCAACAGAATTTGCAATTGATAAATCATTAGCATAATCAAGTCTTGAGACTCTTGAGTGTGATGCTGGTAGTCTACCAGCACCCCACCATCCATAAGTTCCAGATTTTGGTAGTGCATTGGGAGTCAAAATTTTTCTTGCAAGTGCCGCAAAAGGCGCTCCAGATCTTTGTGCTGTTGGTAAGTTTCCTCTTGTTGAGGCAACAGCATTATCATTTGCAAAGTCTATTCTATCAACTACAGAGTGTACGGGTGCTCCACCAACAAACCAACCATAATTTGCATTTCCTGTTGCAGCACCATTCCTTCTTCCCAGAGATAATGGACCTCTTGTTGGTGGTGAAGATAAGTCACTACTATAATCAAGACGATGAACTGTGCTTTGATTACCATCAGGAGTCGCAATCCAAGCATAAGATCCATTACCAGTTGCAGTTTGTTGGGCAAATGATGCTGGAAAATTTGCTCTCAATGAACCTGCTGATAGATCACTAGCAAAATCAAATCTCTCTGTTGTAGATAAGAATGAAACTACTGGAGTTGTGTATCCTGCAAATAGGTAACCATAATTTTGAGTTGAATTATATCCTGCTAGATATCTTGCAGCGGCAAGGTTTCCTCTCGAACTTGTTGTTGGTAAATCATTACTTAAATCTAATCTATCCGTTGTAGTGTAATGCGTTCCAGGAGGACTACCAGCATTTCCTCCAACAAAATATCCATAAGACTGACTTACAAAAGCACCAGGACCATTTCTTACAACATTAAGTGGGCCTCTAATATTTGAATTGGTATCATCATTTTGTAAATCTAAACGTTCAATTTTTGTTGTTCCTGTAAAAGGAACTGGATAATCGCCACCGCCGCCTGTCCATCCATGTGATAAGTTGGAAAAACCTGCAGGGTATGTTCTTCCACCAGTCAAGTTTCCTCTGATTGGAACAGTGACGGTATCATTATTAAAGTCTATACGCTTAACTGTGCTTACTGTTGGTGCAGGACCACCAGCAGCATTATAACCATACTGAGCAGTTGTCGGAACTGAAAGTGGGTTTGCTATTGTTGACTGAATAATACCAGAAAGTGCATGTGATTGAGGTTTTGTCTCACTTAAAGCTCCTCTAACTAGTGCATTGGAAGTATCTGTAGAATAATCTATTCTCTGAACAAATGAATAATTTGTATAAGTTATAGGACTTCCAGCGGATTGCGTTCCTGAGTAAATATATCCAAAAGAATTATTACCTGCGGCAGAAAAACTATCAATTGGTACAGAAAAATTTCCTCTTATGATGGTATTGGGACTATCATTTGTATAGTCTAGGCGATCAATATCACTTCTTGATGCAGGTATTGCTTGATCGCCACCACCAAAGTAACCATAACTATTATTTCCAAATCCTCTATAATATCTTCTACTTTGTGTAAGGTTTCCAACGCTAGGTATTGCTGACTGATCATTCTGAAGATCTAATCTCTGAATTGATGTTAAATTAGATCCACCAGCAGTATATGCATAGTTTGCATTTGCTGCTACTCCATTATTACCAGTTTCCTTTGGAAGTGTATTTCTGGATATTGCAGTTGGACTATCATTTGCAAAGTCAATTCGATCTACTCTTGAGTTTAGTCCTGGTTGTCTTCCACCAATATACCATCCATAGTCTGGTGTAGATGCTGCATCTCCATTATGTCTTGCAACAGTTAATGCTCCTCTTGGAAGAGCATTTGTAGTATCCGATGAATAGTTAGTTCTATGGACATTAGATACATTTATAGAAGATGGATTATATCCACCACCCCACCAAGCATAGTTGTTATTTCCTGCTCCAAAAATTCCAGATAAACCAATAGATAACACTGAACGAACATTTGCAAGTGTTGTGTCGTTATTAAAATCTGTTCTTTCAATATTACTATTGTATGGCGCAGGTCCAGGTGCACCGCCAGCACACCATCCAAATTGTGAGTTAAGTGGAACTAACTTTCTTGATAATTGCCCCTGTGTTGCAGGTGCTGTTGAAAGAGTAGCTGGGAAGTTTGCTCTCGCAGAGAATGATGCTAGGTCATTTTCATAATTAAAGCGATCTATTCTACTGAAATGATTTGGAGTTGGACTAACATCTCTACCACCACCTACCCATCCAGAAGAACTATTGTATGATGCAGTATGATTGAATTTTGCAACTAGTGTTGGACCTCTTAAGACTGCAGCAGCAGTATCATTTGCAAAGGTCATTCTTTCAACGGACGTTCCCTGAGAAACACTAGTTGATCTTTGTCCTATGGTCCAACCATAAACTTTTGATGAGGCTCCAGCAGCGAAAGATCCCCCAATAGCATCATTTCTTCTTACCGAAGTAATAGATAAGTCGCTATTAAAATCTACTCTATCAACTCTAGTATGTCTAATAGCTCCTCCACCAATAGAATAACCACCAGAGAACCACCCGTAATAATCATTTTGCACAGATGATCCCTTATATCTTGCTGAACTTAAAGGACCTCTGATACTCATGTAGAGAGAATCATTTGCAAATGATAATCTATCTACATAACTTCTTTCTCTTGGAGATGCTGGTTCAACGCTTGCACCAACCACCCAACCAAAGTTTGCAGTAAAAAATTGACCACCACCGTATTTTGCTACTGTAGCAAGTGATCTATTTTGTGAATTTGCTAGATCATTTGAGTAATCAATTCTCTGAACTATTGAAGTGGGTATTGTTGAAGGAGTATCAAAACCACCAATTAGATAGGCATAATTTATTAAATCTGTTACAGCACTACCATCTGTAGAATTTTTTGTTAGACTTCCTCTAAAAGCTGTCGCTAGATCATTTGCAAAATTAATTCTTTGAACTAATGATACTACTGGGGAAGTTGGTGAAGTCCCACCAAAATAATACCCATATTGTGGGTCTGAACTCCAGGCACCATTACTTAATTCTAATTTAAATTCGCCAAGTGAAAAGATGCCTTGAGTTGCCATGTTTTTTTATAATTGAATACTTAATGGATCGTCAGTGCGCCAAAACTCTAGTCTAGAATATTTTTGAATTACATAACTAGATAGGACTTCTTCGGGTCTCTTAGAAGTTCTTTTCACTTCAGGTCTCACTTCATGCATATCTTTGAGTTTATATGCGATACTATCTTTCTCTCTATATTTATTCTGAACATTTTTAACATCTGAAATGTAACTCTCAATTTCTAGAAAGTTATAAACCTTCCTCAGTTCATTTTCAGGATTTTGAATTAAATCATTGTATTCAATCAAATGAATATACTCATGATCCCCCTTAGCATAAGACTGTTGAAATGCCCAGAGTGCTTGATTTACGATTCCGACTGGAGACATTAAAAAGTCACATCTATTATTATCATTGATATCAACATTTGCTCCAATCAATGCCTCATCAACAAAAGAAACCTCATCTTCGTTTCTATGAATCATTGTAATGAAAGATGAAAGTATTTCCAATACATCTCTCACAGTCATTATAATTTTTGGTTTTGTTGTAATATATCTTTTTATTCTTTCCACATTATTTGGCCAAGCACGATTCTTATCAATGATATAAGGTTCATTAACATCAAAATAGTAATTATCAATAATACTTGAAATTACTTTTTTAGCATGAAGTGGTTTTGGGTAGGCAATAAAGTGTTCACTATCTTCAAAAAAATATTTTTCCTGATAATACATTGCCTCTATTACAGGAGACAATGGTCCTGCATGTATTTGAGGATGTTGATTTAACAGTGCGGTAAATAGTGTAGAACCAGAACGAGGAAGTCCACTTTCAAAAAAATATGTTTTCATTTGTTTGATAAGAAAAATAATTGAACAAGTCTACCATTTTGTAAGCAGTCTCCAAAGTTCTTACTGTGAGAATGCCAGAGCCAAGGACGAAATAATACTACTCTATTATACTTCATTGGGACGTATGCATATTGATCCCATTTGGAATGATCTAGACCATCACCACAGATAATGGACTGACGAATCTCTTCATAGTTTGTATATCCATGAACATATCCTTCTTCATAAGTCAACGGTGCCTTTTCTGTTTTTAGAGTCTTATGAATATAAAAAGAAGTTCCAGCATCAGTAATGCACTGGTTTGGAAGATTCAAATATAATACTCCACCCCAGTCCCAACCAGGATCAATATGAATGTCTTGTTCAAAAGAATCATTTTTGAAAGAAGATCTAAAAAAACCACAAGCAGATCCTTCGGCAGGTATTACCTCTCTTCCTATAAGTTGAAGTAGTTTAGTATGAGTTTCTTCGGTATAATATTTTTCTTCTGAATTTTTTCCAGGATATGTTTTGTTTCCTGGTGTAGGATAACTAGAATTTAATGCAAACTGACGAACTTCATTTGGATTATCATAAAAATCATCAGCAATAATAATGTTACGTCTCATTGGTAATTTTTTAATTATTTAGAGTCTTATCCTATAGATGAGTTTGGTGTCGATCCCATTTGATTTCTTCCGACAGAAATATTTCCTCTTAATGATGATGTTGCTAAATCATTTGCCCAATCAACTCGATCAATTTGACTATTGGTTGTATAGTTTCCTGCCCACCAACCATAATTAGTATTTCCAATTGCACAACCAAGAGTATGAGATACACTTAAGTTTCCTCTAGCAGAAGAAGTCGATTGATCTGAAGCATAATCAATTCTAGTTACAAGTGTAGAATTTCCACCCCACCATCCATAGTTTACGTTTCCAGTTGATGCTAGGTAAGTTTTAGAAATAGATAATGGTCCTCTAACTAATGTATTAGCAGTATCTGAATAAAAGTCTAAACGATCTACGGTTGAAACTCCACTAGGGGAAGTAGGAGTTTGTCCTGCAGCATACCATCCATAGTTTAAATTTTCTGCGGCAGTAAGTTCTGTTCTTGATGAGGAAATATTAGATTTTGCTGTAGCATTTAGAAGATCATTTGCAAAATCTAATCTATCTATTCTAGTGTTAAAGCTTGGCAGTCCATCTGTCCCAGCAGCCCACCAACCATAGTTATAGGTGCTTGTTGATGCTAGATTATTTCTTGCTGTAGATAAATTTCCACGAACAGAAGTTGTTGATAGATCACTCGAAAAAATTATTCTATCAACAATACTATAAATTGGTGTTCCTGGTTGAGTTGTTCCCCCAGCAAACCAACCACTATTTGAATTTCCTGTTGCTGATAATGATTGTCTACCAGTAGATAATGATCCGATTGCTCTTGTAGTAGAAAGATCGTTACTAAAATCTAATCGATCCGTTAATGAAGAATTTCCGGGTCTTCCTCCACTAATCCACCCATAAGTTCCAGTTTGTGGTAAAGTATTGGACAACAAATTCTTTTTGTAAATTAAACCTCTTTTACTTGCATTAGTTGGAGATCCACTACTATAAGGCATATTGCCTCTCAATATTGGAGATAAGTTAGAACTACTGAAATCAATTCTTAATGTTGAACTTACATAGCTTTGGGGCGTGGATCCAGGCTGGGGGTTCTGCTGGCCCGCAGTTAAGTATCCTGCACCGACTGATGAAGAATGCAGTCCATCTTGACCTCTAGAACCATGAACACTTGAGGTTAAACTTGCACGAGTTTCTGGAGAACTTAAATCGCTCGCAAAGTTAGTTCTATAGACTGCGTTTGAATTTCCCCCTATAGAAAGCCCATAGTTTCCATTATCAGAAATTCCACCATGTAAAAGATGGTCTGCAGGTAAAGATGATCTTGCTGATGTTGCAGAAAGATCTGCAGAATATTCTATTCTTTCAACTGTAGAATAGGAATTCCCACTAAAATAACCACCGGTAAACCATGCAAAGTTAATATTTCCAAATCCTGCAGATCTACCTCTAATAATTGCAAGATTTCCTCTTGCAGATGCTGTTGATAAGTCACTTGAAAAATCTAAACGATCAACTGAACTTACTGCAGATGGAATATCATCATTAATTCCACCAATAAACCATCCATAAGAATTATTTTCTGATGCTCCATGAGATCTTCTACCTTGAACTAGATTACCTCTTGTTGTGGTATTAGTTGTATCATTTGCAAAGTTTAGACGATCAAAAATTGTTTTACAACTTGCAGGTGAAGATGGTGTATGATTACCACCACCTATCCATGAATAAACATCATTGACTACACATCTAGCTCCAGAACGAATATTTTGTAAATATGTTCTCTCATTCATAGTAGCAAGATCATTCTGATAATCAAGACGATTAATTGAAGACCTCTGTGATGGAGGTGCTGAGTCAGTTTCTCCACCAATATTATAACCATATTCTGATGTTGTCGGTGTTGCAGTCGCTAAAAGGTTCTGTGATGTTCCGCCACCAGGAAGTCCTGATGTTGCACCTCCACGACTGCGTCCAATGTTTAAATTTCCTCTTAATGATGCCGTCGTCAGATCATTTGCAAAATCAATACGATCTACAAGTGTTGTGGAGTTTGAAGAGGGATTTGCACCAAACAGTGCATATCCATATGCACTATTACTTACACCACTATGACCTCCTCTTACCGAACTTAAAGGTCCTCTTGAGACCATTGCACCTAAATCATTTTGTAAATCAAGACGATCTACAATAGAAGAATGTCCAGAAGAAGTTTGAGTCCCTAACCACAAAGCAGTATTTTCTGTTCCTACTCCATCACCTGTGTAAGATCCTACTGTTCTATTTGTTCTAGTTGAAAGTGGAGAAGTATCATTTGCAAAATCTAATCTGAGCGAATCACTTCTATAAGATGCCGCTGGATCCATACCCCCAACAAGCCATCCGTAGTTTTTGTTGAAATGTTTTTGAAATCCATATCTAGCAGCAGCAAGATTATTAATTGTGATTGAGTTAGCAGTATCATTCGCATAACTAAATCTTGTAATTTCTGATCTTTTAGCGCCTGCTGTCCAACTATATCCTCCTGCAGAATACGCATATTGCGTATTATGAATCATAGTTAAAAATCCAGTCTGTTGAACATGATTTGCTCTGACTGCCGCATTTGCACTATCATTTGAATATAAAACTCTTTCAATTAAAGTATTTCTATATCCAGTAGGACTTCCTTCAGAAGAATGACAGTACGCTGCAGTAAGTGATGAAGATACACAATTTCCACCATAATGAACTGCAGACAAATTTCCTCTTAAAATTGCTTTTGCAGTATCATTTGAAAAATCAATTCTTTCTATTGCTGTAACAGAAGCAGTTCCATCACCAATAGCATAACCATATAGTCTATCGCCACTCCACGTTCCAGTGCCCTGCTGTTTGTATACTTTTCCTAGACTGAAAATTCCAGCAGCTGCCATTTTTGATTACCTCTGAAATACGTGTGAACCGATATGTGATAAGTGAATTTCATTATCTAACCAAACATCAAAACCTAGAGAGTTTGCTCTACGAAAGAAACTAATATCTTCTGCACAATAATGACCATTCTCTTTCATCTCTAAAAAGTAATGATAAGAGTTATGAAACTCTTTCTCAGTTGGTGGATAATTTGAACCTTCAATTTCTGGAAAATATTTTAACTCATCACCATAAGCACGACTCATAACTTCAAATACTCTACGATGAATCATTACAAAACCCATACCTATACTATCTATCTTTGTAAGAGGTCCATCTTGTGTTAGGGGCATACTTACGGTATAGTTCCACTTTAATGGAATTGACTTCATCGGATATGCACCACACACAATATCTTTTCTATAGGATAATAATTTTAAAACATCATTTGGTTCAAAACCAACATCACTATCTAAAAAGAAAAGATACTCATGCTCAGAATTATTCATAAAGAAATTTGCAATCTTTGATCGTCCTTGAGATATTAAGGATGAATTTGCAAGAGTTAAAATACCATGAGGAACTTCTGCTCTTACAAAAGTTTTTCCAAGATTAAATAGTGAAGAACAAGTTTTTTCACTTACCAATCCACCGTAGCAAGGCAAAGAAATTAATACAGACATAATTTTTTAATTATCAGTAATTAGTTTTCCAGAAAATTGTGCGAAAATAACAGATGAAACTCCTACATTAATTCTAATTTTATCACCAGCATAAATGTTTTTGGGCATATCCAAAATTTCTATTGATGAATTTTGGGGAACAGTCAAATTATAAACAATATATACTCTTCTAGTATCCAAAGAATTTGCCCAATCAAGTGATACATTGTAATCTGAAGTGGTTGAAATATTACAAACACGAAGAGATTGAATAACTGTTGGATATGTTGTCGATGTGTATAATGTATGTGCGTATCCAGTCTGTGTTGAAGTTATTGTATATCCAACCCCAACATAATCACTATCTCCATAAATTGGTTGATATGAAATAAAAGCATCTATTGCTCCAGAAACAGGATCTCCATTATCATTAAAACCTTGCAATCTTAAAATGTCTGAAGGGTTTGCAACAATTGGTTGTTTAAGTAATTCAAGAGCACCGCCAGCTTCGATTGGAATTTGATTTCCCATGAATGTATTAGTTCCACCACTATAATCCATTCTAGCTGTTATACCAACAGCTCCAGATGATGTGTTTACTAAATGAATTGAATGAATTAAATATCTATATCCAGATGTAGATGCAAATCCTACTGCTGAATCTAGAGTTTCTGTTACGGAAAAATAAGCAGCAGTTGTAATTCCAATATTGAAGGGACCTTGATTGAAACCAGTTGCTGTTACATTACCTCTTACGTCTAGTGTATGTTCTGGAAATGTTTTACCAATTGAAACACTTCCACCATAACCAACTAAATTTACTGTTCCATTTGCTAGAGCATCAATAATCGGAATAGCAGATGAATCATTGACGCTGAAAATACTACCACTGGTTAGGTTATTTGTAATTGAGAAGAGTTGTCCAGCAGTCCCTTCCCAAGAAAGAGTTCCGTTATTTGTGCTAAGTGGTTTTATTGTAATGTGATTTCCAGTCGTAGTTCCCGCAGCAATAAGAACATTACCTTCGACGTGCAGGGTCTGTAATGGATTGGTGGTCCCGATGCCGACCTCTCCACCAGTTAAAACGAAATCACTAGCAAATCCTATCCTATTCTTTGGCATTTATCTTATTAATAGGGTCCCTTTTTTATATTTAGGAGTTTCGATATAGTCATTTTTATTGAGTGATTTGTTGAAGTTGTGCGTTGGGAAGACGGACTGGATAGTAGAGGAGTTGGGAAATATTACCATTAATATAATTATTTCCGTCAGTACCAATTCTTAACATATTACAAGTAGGCATAGTTGCTGAGGTATCAGTTCCAACTGTCCCACCATTAAAACTTCCTGCACAGTCATTTAACTTATATGCACCATAAAGTTTAAAAAGAGTGTTCGAACTTATGGTAGATAGTGTAATAAGGCATTGATTGCTGCCACTAACTGTTGAAACTACTCTTCCAGTTGAACTATTTTTATCCAAATATAACCTATTATTTGCATCTCCACCATCAATTTGATATACAGCAGAATAAGATGAGGGACTTACAGTATCTCCAATAAATCCAAGTGTCCCTTCACTTGGATTATAAAACTCACTGAAATTAGTTCCTGTGATACTTGCACTGTCTGCTGAACGAGTGACTGTTGATGCCACTGTGGGTATGTAGGAGGTTGGAAATGCTCCTACTTCTAGTTGAGCGCCCCAGATGTAGATACCTGCATCACCACTAACACCCTGATACTCACCTGTAGAAGAAGTTACTGGGCGAACGTGATATCTAACTACAGAACCACTGCCACCCACCGAACCAGTAATTGAACATCTATACCACCCATTTGAATATGAAGTAATTGAAGATGATTGTAATGTTAAATTTCCAGTTGAGGTTACTGTTAAATTAGTTAAATCAAATCTTCCGCCAACTGTGCCAGAACCAGCAGCACCACCGCCATTTATAAAAATTTCTCCATAAGTTCTTGTGCCTGCCTTTATAAAACAAGACGATGTATATGTACTACTTGGCGAAGTTGTTACATCTCTATAAATGGTATGCTGCCCATTAGTTCCATCTTCTAGTGCGGCATCAGCGTTTGACGTTCCATCTGGTGCTGTTGTGGAATTAACACCAACAGTTGCTCCTGCCAAACTCCATCCAGTATTAAATGCTTCACTTTGTATGATTAAATTAGTTCTACTCTCTTCAATCAACAAACCTAAACTTTCACCAGTACTTGGGTTGTGTTCAAACCTAGGAACATTAGCAGCATTAGATGTAATAATACCTACAGAATTTACATAAGTCCCAGTAGAACTTCTGGTGAACGTAATTAGATTATTACCACTGATTCTATCTTTTAGATTCTTCTTGTTCGCAAAATCTAAAAAGAGAGATGGTCTACCATAAGTAACAAAGTTTGCTTGACCGTGATGAAGTCCCATATCAACCTTGACCTGCAAAAATTCTATATGGTTGTTGTGGAATGACTTTATATGAATTTAATGATGCTGGTAAATCACCTGCTAAAATAATATTAATATGCCATCCATCTTTTTGAGTTGGTTCTGAAACTAAGACAGGCATACCATCTTCACCAGTCTCAAAGACTGCATCATCATTATAAATGACTCCGATTACATCAATATCACCAGGAACATCACCTGTTGTATAATAAGTTCTTGTCTCTACTTCACCAGTTTCAGGATTTGATTGTTCAATAGTTCTATAATAATTGACTTCTGTAAGTTTAGTTTGTGCTTCGATTTCGGAAGAAAACTTTAAGTAGTATGATGTATAATTATTTTCCATTGCCTTTTTGTTTTTATTTATGAGAATATTTGAGTAGTCTGTTGGAGTTTTGTGTTTGTAAGACGGCTTGGATAATAAAAAAGTTGGGATATATTACCATTTAAATAATCAATTCCACTTGCAGGATCTCTTCTACCAATACAAAATACATTTACTGCTGGAATATTTGAAGAGGTATCGGTTAAAACTGTCTGTGCATTATAACTACCTGCAATATCATTCAGTTTATATGTGACGCAAGATTTGTTAAATGTTTGTGTAGTTTCTGTCTCAGAGAAAAATAATTGAGCAGTTGCCGATCCGGAGTTAAGTATATCAAATCTTCTTGAAGTAGGAACCAAAGATCCACCAACCAAAGATATACTATTGCTAAAAGTACCATCACTAACTCCCCAAGGAGTAGAGACTCCTGTGTTTGATGCTTGAATTCCTATACGATTATATCTACAATAAACACTCCCTTCACTTGAATTATACCAACTACTAAAGTTAATACCAGTCATAGAAACATTATCGGCACTTCTAGTCACTGTTGATGCCACTGTGGGTATGTAGGAGGTTGGGAAAGTTGCTTGTTCTACTTGTGCTCCCCAGATATAATATCCATTTGAAGTATTTCCGGCATATCCTTGAAATGCAACAGAACTTCCAGATATAATACCATTTACTGCAAATCTACCAAAAGTTCCAGATGTTCCTGCTGTTGTTGTGATTGATAATCTATACCAATTATTTGGATATGAAGTTATTGTACCTGATATACTAGCACCAGTCCCATAGTTTGCACTTGCGGTTATTGTTCCTGCTGTCAAATCAAAGTTAATATGACCACCATTTGTAGTAGCAGTATCATCAAAAACTAATTGAACAAATTGTTTGTTTATACTTCTTACAAATATTGAAGCAGTATATATTGTTCCTGCAGAAATTGAGTAAGCATTATAGCTACCAAATGCATGAATACCATTGGTTACTGTTTCTAATATTTTTTCTGCAGTATTAGTTCCATCTGGTGTAGTAGTATCGGTTGTGTTTGCAGAAAGAGTAAAATTAGCAACTGCCCATCTTGCATTATCTAATTGCTCACTATAAGTAGTCAAATTAGTCCTACTCTCTTCAATCAACAAACCTAAACTTTCACCAGTAACTGGATTATGATCAAACCTAGGAACATTAGCAGCGTTAGATGTAATAATACCTACAGAATTTACATAAGTCCCAGTAGAACTTCTGGTGAACGTAATTAGATTATTACCACTAATTCGGTCCTTCAGATTTTTATCTCTTGCAAAATTCAACATTAACGAAGGAGAAGCACCTACATTTAAAAAATTAGTTGGACCTGCATATGCTCCCATTTCTCTTTGTACCTTTTTTAGTATTTATTGAGTGAGTTGTTGAAGTTGAGCGTTTGTAAGACGCCTTGGATAATAGGAAAGTTGGGATATGGTGCCGTTTAATGCGTTTACACCCGCACCAACTGCCCAAGACGCATTCCCAATTCTTAAAATATTTACAGTAGGTAGTGTACAAGAAGTATCAGTAGTTGGTGTGGAACCATTGAATGAACCTGCACTATCGTTCAATTTAATCGCAACCGCAGTTTTATTAAATGAGTTATCTGTAACTGTTGAACTTCCTGTATTAAATACACTAGAACCACCGTCAAACATATTAAATGTAATATTTGTTTGTCCATGGTCATTTACCAAATACACACTTTCATCAAATGTAGCACTGTCTCCTATTGCCCAAAAAATTTGTCCAAATGTTGGTGGATTTATTGATATAATTCTTCCATTGCATAAAACACTTCCTTCACTTGGATTATAAAACTCACTGAAATTAGTTCCAGTAATACTTGCAATGTCAACTGAACGAGTGACTGTTGATGCCACTGTGGGTATGTAGGAGGTTGGGAATGCTCCTACTTCTAGTTGAGCGCCATAAAACAATGTGGTTCCTGTTACTCCACCATCTCTAGTCCCTGGATATATTCTATATAGAAGTAAATTATTCAATCCACTATTTGCATCATTCACGACAAAATATAATCTATACCATCCATTGGGGTATTGTATTTTTCCATAAATTGTAGGAGTAATTCCTCCACCATCTGCAGAAAAAACAGTGACAGTATCAGTGTTAAAATTATATTTTAAGTAACTTCCCTTTGTACTAGTTCCTGTAAAAAATGCATAAAAATCAAAAGATGCAGAAGTTCCTTGTTTTGCAAAAATTGATAAACAATAATTTGTAGAAGCACTTGGAGTAATTGAAACTGATTGCTCAAATCCAGCGGCGTCTGCTGCTGTGGATTGATCGTCAATTGTCCAGGCACTGTTTGATACTCCATCCGGACCTGTTTGATTTTGTGTGAAAACGCAAAATGCTCCAACACTTCCCCAGTTACCAGCACCACCAGTACTGAAAGAATTGCTGTACTTAAGTGAATTAGTCCTACTATCTTCAATCAACAAACCTAAACTTTCACCAGTACTTGGGTTGTGTTCAAACCTAGGAACATTAGCAGCATTAGATGTAATAATACCTACAGAATTTACATAAGTCCCAGTAGAACTTCTGGTGAACGTAATTAGATTATTACCACTGATTCGGTCCTTTAGATTCTTCTTGTTCGCAAAATCTAAAAAGAGAGATGGTTTACCATAGGTGATAAAGTCTGACTTGCCGTAATGTATTCCCATTGGTGTATTATATCGTTATTTTTTGACTTAATGCTTTGACTGTTGCGGAAGTTGCACCATTCATATTTATTCTTAATAGACAATTTCCCCCAGAAACAGTAGCACTGAAAGTTCCCAGATAATCATTTGTAGCAATCGATCCATATTCAACGATAGTTGCCGTTGTTCCATCATGTATTACAAGAATATCTGATGCCTGATAATTTGTGCTTTGTGTAATTTGAACTTGAACTCTCGATGAACGATAAACTGAAGTTGAAAAACTATCTATTGTTGTTGCTGATGTAGTTGCTACTGTTGTTGTATTAGTATCAATACCAACCACACTACCAAGACTTAAAAGAGATATTGCATTTATAGTTCCTACGCCAACATTTCCACTAAAAATTGAATTACCAGTAACTTGAAGCGGTGTTGTTGTAGGCGAAGCTGTGTTTGTTGATGAACCAACAATAATATTATTGGTCGTTGTAATACCTAAGGTTGTATTTGTAACAAATGTGCCGCCAGGTAGAAAACTTGAAAGTTTAGCCATAATTATCTACCTATTACCCATCCATCAGTTACGTTGGAATATGTTACGGTAAAAGCACCATTTATAACATCCAAATCTAGGTTTTCAGCCAAACCCATTATACTCTGACCATTACGCGCTAATACTGCGGTGGTGACTCCACTTCTATTTATTACCTCTATTCTATCTCCTGCCGTTGGAGATAATGGTAAAGTCAATGTTGTTGGAGCATAATAAATGTATGTTCTACCTGCTTCTAGAGTAAGAGCATTTAAAGAAGTTGTAGTGATTGCAACTCTTGTGAGTTGAGATTCTCCAACAACAAATAGGGCAGTCGATCCAACACCAACAATGTGCATTTGGAATTTTGGATTTGTGGTTCCTACTCCAACCGATCCAATTCCACTAACGATGAAAACTGAACTCCCAGAACCAACCGTTGCTCCACTTCCGACTTGTAATTGTCCTAATGGATTTGTGGTTCCTATGCCGACAGAACCACCAGCACTTACAACAACTGCTGAAGTTCCTGAATTAATTTGTAATCTTCCTAGTGGATTTGTGGTTCCTATGCCGACAGAACCACCAGCACTTACAACAACTGCTGAAGTTCCTGAATTGACTTGCAGAGTTCCTAATGGAATTGTGGTTCCTATGCCGACAGAACCAGTGGAAGTAACTAGAACTATAGAAGATCCAGCACCAACTTGTAGAGATCCTAATGGATTTGTGGTTCCTATGCCGACAGAACCAGTGGAAGTAACTAGAACTATAGAAGTTCCAGCACCAACTTGTAGAGACCCTAATGGAATTGTGGTTCCTATGCCGACAGAAACAGCAGTACCAACTTGAGTTACAATAAATGTTGAAGTTCCAGCACCGACTTGCAGAGTTCCTAATGGATTTGTGGTTCCTATACCAAGATTACCAGAGACATAAGCACCACCAGTTACTTGAAGTCTTTGTGATGCTGTTCCTGTTGATGTTGCAGCACCAATAATAACAGGACCAGAGGATACTTGTAGTTGTCCTAGTGGGTTTGTGGTTCCTATACCAAGATTACCAGAACTTGGAATATAAACAAGTCTATTTGTAGTTGTAGCAATTCCAATTACAGAAGTTCCAGATCCACCAACAAATGCCAGATCTTGTGCAACAGATGTTGTTGAAGTTGAAATACTAAGAGCACTTCCAGAAATACTAATATCTACAGTTTTTGTTGTTGCATTATATAAAAATGTATTCCCTGCCCCTACAAAATTAAATGCAGTGACAAGTCCAGTTGTTATAACAGACCCCGTAGATTGAATACCAATATTAAATCCATCAGTTGCACTTACAAAACCAGTTACACGAATATTTCCATCAACTTCTAGTTTAGTAGTGCTTGCTGTTGTTCCAATTCCTAAATTTCCACTAACATAAGCATTACCTGCAACAAATAATTTATTACTATCTTGAGGTAAAGCATTCGTGTCTCCAAAACTTCCTGATGGAGATACAATATTTGCTGCGGTATTAATACCAGAGGTAGAAGTTAAGGTTTTTCCGAAAAAGGATGAAAGTTTTTGTGGCATAATTCTTACCTACTTATAACCCAACCATCGGAATCATTCGCATATGTCAAACTATAAGTACCATTTATTTCATCAAACTCAAGATCATCGGTAACTCCCATAATCTTGTTTCCGTTTCTCAATATTACTGCTGTTGTTATACCACTCCTATTTATTATTCGCACAGTACTCCCAATAGTCGGTGACGGTGGAAGTGAAAATGATGTTATTCCAGAATAATAAACATATACATATCCAGTTTCCATTACCTGAAATTGAGTAGTAATTGAACTAATTGCTACTTTTTCAAACCTAGAATTACCAAAAATATGCAAACTGTGAGACGGATTTGTCGTTCCTACACCGACAGATCCAATTCCAGTAACAATAAAAGTTGAAGTTCCTATTCCAACTTGTAAACTTCCTTGTGGTGATTGGGTATTTACACCAATTGAACCAGTAGAAGTAACGACAAATGTTTGAGTTGATGTTAAACCAACTTGTAAAAGTTGAGTTGGATTTGTGGTTCCTATACCAATATTTGTAGTAAAACCAATTCTATCGGAAGAAGTAATTCCTACAAATGAACCAACTTGTGCTAGTCTTCTGTTATTAGCCATTTATAGAAGTTCTCCTCTTATATTTATTTTCATTATCATATCGTCACTCCATATCGTGCAACTTTCACTGTTGCGATTCCTGCACTTCCCATCGTTGCACGAAGTAATAAATTAGAACCACTGATAGTCGATGAGAATGATGCTAGATAATCTCCAGTTGAGATTGTTCCATACTCAATCAGATTTGATGTTGTTCCATCATGTATAGTCATCAAATCCGTAGATTGATAATTTGTTCCTTGTGTAATCTGAACTTGGAATCGTGCAGAGCGATAAGTTGTTACTGGTAAAGTATCAATTGTGGATGCAGTTGTAGTTGATATAGAAGATGTAGTTCCACCAATACCAAGTATTCCCAGAACATCAAGTTTTTCAAATGGATTTGTGGTTCCTATGCCGACAGATCCAGTAGAAGTAACTAGAACTATAGAAGTTCCAGCACCAACTTGTAGGGATCCCACTGGATTTGTGGTTCCAATACCCAAATTTCCAGAACTTGGAATATAAACAAGTCTATTTGTAGTTGTAGCAATTCCAATTACAGAAGTTCCAGATCCACCAACAAATGCCAGATCTTGTGCAACAGATGTTGTTGAAGTTGAAATACTAAGAGCACTTCCAGAAATACTAATATCTACGGTTTTTGTTGCAGTATTATATAAAAATGTATTTCCCGATCCAACAAAGTTAAAGGCAGTCACAACACCAGTGGTGATAACTGTACCTGCAGATTGAATGCCAATATTAAATCCACCAGTCGCAGTTATAACACCAGAAGCATTAATTTGATTAACCGATAATCCTGTAGAATGAACATTATTTCCACCAACTTGAACACCATTAGTATGATGTAAAGTAACACCAGTTCCTACATTAACTTGATTACTAGACCCATCAAGAGTGATTGAAGAAGTTCCAATGGTGAGAATACCAGTAATTCTTGCATCACCATTAACGTGTAATGAAGTTCCCGATGCACCAACTGCTCCAACTTCTAATTTAAATCTTGGATTTGTGGTTCCAATGCCGACATTACCAGTAGACTTAAAAATATTTCCAGATATTGGATTATTTACATCTGCTGCAGTCCATTTAGAACTATCAAATAATCCACTATTTTGGAATACAACTACATCTATAATATCACCAGCAGTAGCTCCTTCATTTAAAACAACAGAAGAACCATCTGTAGCGACAAATTCTGATGAGGTTAATCTAACCCCGTTCACAAACACATCAATAAAGTTCGGAGTATAAGTTACAGAAAATGTTGTTTGCCCAGCAGTCGCCGTAAATGAAGTTGTATTTTTTGAGAATTGTCCACTCTTTACATTAATTTCTACAAATCCACTCGTATTAGTAATTGTAGAAACTGCAGATCCAACAAAATTCAGAGTCGTAATAATACCGGTGG
>Ga0194130_10002692_pt1 | contig 25253 bp, 33 predicted proteins | sample TA2KigsurfametaG_FD_160084 | JGI IMG/M metagenome (GOLD analysis project Ga0194130, IMG submission 160084) | Freshwater microbial communities from Lake Tanganyika, Tanzania - TA2015050 Kigoma 12 surface | ecosystem: Environmental > Aquatic > Freshwater > Lake | place: Tanzania: Lake Tanganyika... | reverse complement strand
AGCAACTGGATTGGGTGCTCCGCATCGTAGCCTCCATCCTCGCCATCGCTGCGGGCGTCTACTCCATCGTGATACGCTACCGTTCTAGAAAATGAACAAGCGTTCCAAGGCGGATATGCCCTGCAACCGGCCAATGAAGAGCTGGAGGGCGGGCAAGAAGAAGGTGGTGAAGGCGTGTGAGGGAGGGCAGGAGCGCATCATCCACTTCGGGGACAGCAGTATGCAGGACTACACCCAGCATCGGAGCAAGGCCCGTAGGGCGTCCTATTGCGCTAGGTCTGGGGGCATCAAAGGGACGGGCACCAAGCTCTCTGCCAACTACTGGGCTAGACGCACTCTGTGGTCCTGTTAGCCGCCTCCCCTAGCGGGGAGGTGGAGGGGAAATCCAATTTCAGTCAAACCAATTCCTATGAGCAAATCAGGTGAACGGTACAAGATGAAGAAGGGCAAGGATATGTACGCCAAAAAGGGCGGCAAGATGGATGGGGCGACGCGCAAGGGCGACTACTCGTCCAAGCGCAAGAGCTGCTCTTGAAGAGCTAGGCGTGGTAGGATGGGGGTATGCCGCTCCTATCCACCACAGGCGCAGCCGGGGCCAGAGCCTTCGGGCTGTTTGGCCAGCAGTCTGTTGCCGCCTTCATTATGGCGTCAGGCGGCACCGTCACCGACTCCGGGAACTACCGCTACCACACCTTTACGGCTAGTGATACGTTCTCGGTAAGCAGCGCACCATCTAGTCGCACCATTGACTACCTGCTTGTTGCGGGAGGCGGTGCGGCTGGCATGCAAAGCGGTGGTGGTGGTGGTGGGGTGGTAATCAGGACAGGAGAAGTGATTTCCACTGGAAGTTACTCAATCGTAATTGGAGATGGAGCAGGCAACTTCGGAACCAACCCAACTGGCCAAGACACCACCGGATTTGGACGCACTGCCCTTGGTGGTGGCTCTGGAGGCGATTCCTTCACCTATGTCGGGAAGAGCGGAGGTAGCGGAGGTGGCGGCGAATTTCAGCCCGGGGTTGGACCCGGAGCTGGAGGGGCTGGCCTTCAACCGAGTTCTTCTTCGGGTGGGTATGGAAATTCGGGTGGAGCTTCAAGCGTGGGCGGAGGAGGCGGCGGAGCGGGAGGAGCGGCCAGTGGACAAACTGGCGGCATTGGTATTTCCGGTTCACCGCTCTCAACGGCTATTTACGCCTCTGGAGGCAACGGTTACATCAATGGCGTTGATGCCGTAGCCAATACAGGTCAAGGCGGCGGAGCGGGCGCATCTAATACGGCTGGCGCATCTGGCATCGTCATCGTCCGCTACCTCTATCAATAATGCCTAGGTATTCCAAATACGGCACCCTCGACACGATGGTGCTTGATGACGGGGATGTGGGCTTCACCAGCTTCAACAACCGGAAGCGCCCCGACCAACTGACCCAAGGGGAGCTGGCGGAGAGCATCAACGGGCGGATGGACCTTGAGGCGGCTTGGCAGGTGAGGAAGGGGCTGGACAGTTTCGGTCCTACGTTGACGGCCAACACGGAGTCCATCCGGCTTGTAGACCCGCCCGTCTGGAAACTGTACGCCAGCGTCAACATCAGCTCGGCCACCCGCTCCTCGGCCACCGTCACCATCACCACCTCCTCAGCCCACGGCTTCAGCAGCGGCACGCTGGTGAGCGTCAATGGCGTGAGCGGCACTGTGGACCCCACGGGCAACCGCCTCATCACGGTGACGGGCTCCTCCACCTTCACCTTCACCATCACGGGGGCGACGGGCAGCGAAACCTACTCCCTGAGCAGCGCCACGGCAACGGCCCCCGAGCTTTCGGCCACTGCCACCACGGGCGTCTACGGCTCCTGCCTGTTCTCCGACCCGTCGAGCAACAACGCCAACTACATCATCCGGGCGACCAACAAGGAGGCCATTGCCACGCCAGTGTCTGGCGGCTCCTCTACCACCATCGCCTACCCTGCTGGCATCACCATCTCCAGCACGGTGGAGCTGCTCCAATGCTTCGACAAGGTGCTGATCTTCCGGGAGGGGGCTGCGGCCTTGGAGTGGGACGGCGACCTGTCTGGCTCCCCTGCCTTCACGGCGGTGGCCAGTGGCCTGTACACGCAGCCCGTTTATTTCGATTCGGCATCCAACGGCAGCATCACGGACGGGGTGGTGGCCATTTCCGCCACGGGCCACGGGCTGGCGGTGGGGGACAAGGTGTACGTCATCGACAATGGAACGTCCGAGATGCAGGGGGGCGACTACGCCTACACCGTCAGCGAAGTCCCCACCGTCGATTCCTTCGAGTTTCTGGCGCAGGTGCCGGATGTGGCTTCTGACAGCTTTGTCATCAGCAAGCGCATCAGCAGCGGCAAGGGCTTCATCCATATGCCCGCCCCGGGCTGGGGCTACTATCATCAACGTCGGCTGTGGCTGCCTTATTGGTATGAGCCTGCCTCTGGCAGCTACACCGAACGCAACCGCCGGGACGAAATCATCGCCTCCGACATCCTAGACAGCGACACCTACGACCGGCTGGAGAACCAATACCGAATCACGGCAGGCATTGCGGACTATGTGGTTGGCTTCCAGGCGTTTGCGGAAGACAAGCTCCTGGTCTTCAACCGCAATTCCATCCACTTGGTGCGGGGCATCAGCGGGTCGCTTGCCGACACCACTGTGACGGCAATCACCTCCGAGATTGGATGTGTGGCTCGTCGCACCATCCTTCAAGTGGGCAATCAGGTGATGTTCCTCTCCGACAACGGCGTGTACGCAGCCGCTTTTGGCGACCTCTACAACTTGAGAGGGGCTGGCGTGCCGTTGTCGGAGCCTATTTCTGCCACCATTGCCCGGATTAACAAGGACTACGCTGGAAACGCCGTAGCGGTTTATTTCAACAACCGCTACTACATTGCCGTGCCGCTGGATGCGGCCACGGTGAACACCCACCTGCTCATCTACAACTTCCTCAATCAGGGGTGGGAGAGCGTAGACTACGTAGGTCAGCAGGGTTGGGCCATCGACAACCTGATTGTGGGGGAGAACAACGGGCTGGCGTCCCTGTTCACCATCAGCCCGTCCGGGTCCATCCACAAGGTGGATGCCCGTGAGGACAGCAACGACCGCCTGTCGGTGTTTGCTGGGGTGCCCGCGGCCTCCTACCCCATCTACTCCTTGGTCACCACCCGCCAATACACCTACGGGACAATGGAGCGGAAGAAATACTCCAGCTATGAGGTGCACCTTGAGAGCTCCTCTTCGGAGTCGTCCAATGCCTCGGTGAGCATTGAGGTGGAAAACCCGGATTCCACGACGGCTTTGGGCTCCGTCTCCGACCTACTTGGGGGCAATCTGGGCGTGGCGGAAGACGCCTCTGTGCGTGGTAGAATTGGGAACAAGCGCGGATATGGCGCCCAGCTGTCGATTGCCCCCAGCAATGGCCGTCCCAAGCTGCGAGCCGTAAAGGTGCAGGCTTCCACCACAGACCCCACGGCCACCTCCAAGACCTAATATGCCCATCCTAGCCACAGGCAACACGTTCGCCACGGGTGACAGCGTCACGGCCACGACGCTGAACAATGCTGTCAACAATGCCACCTTTGCGGCGGATGCGGTGGACAATGCCACGACGCAGCTGTCTGGCGGGGCCGTCATCGTCAAGGATGGGGGAATCACCCCAGCCAAGCTGTCCACGGGTGGCCCTTCTTGGACGTCTGGCGGGGCTCTGACGGCTACGTCCATCCAGTCCACGCCCATTGGGGCCACAACCCCCTCTTCCGGCGCGTTTACGGCCCTTTCTGCCACGGGGACTACCACGGTATACGAAATGGTGGAGAAGGCCGCAATTTCGGCTACAGGGCTGTCTGGCCCCGTCAACTACAACGCCCTTGATGGGGCGGTGGTGTACGTCACGGCCAACGCCACGGGGAATTGGACCCTCAACCTGCGGGGGGATGCGTCCACCAGCCTCAACAGCGTGCTGGCCACGGGTGACTCCTTCACATTTGTGGTGATGGCCACGCAGGGCAGCACGGCCTACTACCAGAGTGCGATGCAAATCGATGGCAACTCGGTGACGCCCAAGTGGGCTGGTGGCACTGCCCCCACTGCGGGCAATGTCTCCTCCATCGACGTCTACACCTTCGTGGTAATCAAGACCGCCGCCAACACCTTCACCGTTCTGGCCAGCCAGACCAAATTCGCTTAATTTATGGCCGAGTTCGATCCCTCCCTGATTGGCGTAAACAACCCCCGGCCCACGTACAACCCCACGGGCGGGGTGGTGCAGCTTCCCGGACAGGGCGGCGCTCCGGGTGCGTACACGGTGGACCCGGGTGCGGCGATGGCCAACTACCTCAGCGCCTTCAACCCGGCGTTGATGGACCAGCTGTTCAAACTGGAGCAGGAATACGGCACCCGGTTTCAGGATATGGACATTGCGGCTCGCAACCGCAATCTGGGTGCCTTCACCGACCTGATTGGCAATCTGACCAACACGGCTGGAAACGTGGCCCGGGACGAAACCCGCACGCAGTCCCAGTTTGAGGTGGACCGCTTTGGTCAGTTTGGCGGCGCCTCCATTGCGGCCTACATTCAGGGCAACCCCTACCTGAAGTCGGCTATGGATCGGTCGGACGCCCTTGGCGGCGTGTCCACCAATCAGGCTTACGACGCCCTTTCCCGCCAGCTTCTGGGTGGAGCTCCCAGTGCCATCAACCTGAGCCCTGAGCGCATTGCGGCAGAGCGCCTCCAGTCGGGAGGCACCCTCACCCCGCAGCAGGTGCAGGCCGAGCGGGTGGCGGCGGAGCGTGTTCGGGCTGGGCAGGTGCAGGCAGGCGAGGTGGGGGCTGGTGCCCTTGGCCAGTCGCTCTACCAGCAGGCCCTGCGCGGGCAGGAGATGAGCCCCGTGTCCGCTGCCCTCCAGCAGCAGGCCCTCCAGATGGCTCAGGCCCCGGGCTCCCTCACCGAGCAAGAGCTGCGTGCCGCCACTCAAGGTGCGCGTGAACGCTTTGCTGGCTCCGGTCGTCTGGCGGACAATGCCGCCATTGCCGGGGAGGCTCTGGCCCGGGCAGGCGTGTCCCGCGAGCGCCAGATGCAGGACCTCGCTGCCGCCCAGCAGATCAACCAGCAGCTCCTTGGTGCCCAGCAGATGGGCCAGCAGCTGGCCACGGATGTCCTGCGGACGGACATCCAGCGCCAGCAGTCGAACGTGGGCAACCAGCTTCAGGCTGGCCAGTTCAACGTGGATGCGATGCTGCGGGGAGACCTCGCCAACCAGCAGACCAACCTTCAGGCCAATCTGGCCAATCAGGATGCGTTCCTGCGGGCGGCGCTGGCCAACCAGCAGGCGTCTATGCAGGCCGACCAGTTCAACATCCAGAACGCTCAGGATGTGGGCCGGTTTAACATCCAAACTGGGATGCAGGCCGGGATGTTCAATGCGGAGAACGCCAACCGGATGGCTGAGGCCAATCGTGGGTTCAACTACACCGCCCAGCAGGACTACCTCCGCAATCTGGGCCTGCTTGGTCAGGCTACTCAGGGCCTGCGTGAATCGGATCGTGCGTACAACCTCAATCAGGTGAATACTTACGGCAACGTCAGCAATGCCGGGCTGAATGCCACGGGCTACAACACCCCCGCTCCGGGTGTGAATGCGGCGATGAACTACTTCACGCTGGGGTCCAATGTGACGCCCAATCGGACGTTTGACCCGAATGCGGGCATCAATCTGGCGGCCACCGACGCGGCCAACCTCAGCAACTACAACGCCAACATCTACTCGGCCAACAGGTCGGCTGAGGCGGCTGCGGCTCAGGCGGCTGCGGCCAGGTCGGCGGGCAAGAGCTCGATGTTCGGAAGCTTGATCGGAGCGGGTGCGTCGGCATACGGTACCTATGCCGGACTCGCCGCATTATGACCTATGAGCAGAAACTCCAACTAGCCAAACTCACCGTCAAGGCCGCCCTTGAGAACTCAAGGAACCCGGCGGTGATGTGTAGTTTCGGCAAGGACAGTGTGGTGGTGCTTCACTTGGTGAACACCTTCAAACGGCTTAAGGTGATCTTCCACCGGGAGCCATTCCAGCATCACAAGTATGACTACGCCAACCGGCTGATGAAGGAGTGGGACCTCCACGTCATTGACTACCCCCCTGCGGGGACGGCGGCAGCTGAGGTGGGACCTGATATGGAGGTGGTCAATTACTACCAAACTGGAAACAAGACCGTCCACCTACCCACAGGGCTGAAGCACGAGGACAAGGGGCCAGACACCCTCTGTGCACTAACGGACATTTACGGGAAGCCTACCGGCGCCATCAACTACCCATTCGATCTGGTGTTCCACGGCCACAAGTCGGTGGATAGTGACCCTATTATGGGGGACGTGCCCTTGTTCGCGGACGTGGCAATGAACATCGGGTCCCCGTCTGCGGCGTTTCCGATCAGGCATTTCACTCACGCAGATGTCTGGCGTTACATTGAGGAGAACAACATCCCCATCCACCACGAACGCTACGAGAAGCGGGACGGGGAGTGGGTGGAGAAGGACGACAAGACGTACAACCCGGACTACATCGGGTGCTGCTACGCCTGTATGTCCAAGACCTCGGGCAATAACGTCCATTGCCCCAAGTGGGGCCTCACCGTCAGCAACGTCTCCGGCCAGCTCCGTTGGGCTCCAAAGCTGGAGGCTAGCTATTTGAAGGGGTAGAATAGGCTTATGTTCACCTACGGCTCACAGGTAAACCCCGCCCTGCTGCGGCAGGACTTCTCCCCCATTGCACAGGGTGCTCAGGCGCTGGCTCAGGGCACAGCTCAGGCCGCCCAGATTCGGGCTCAGGGTATGGCCAATATGGGGGCTAGGATTGGTGAGGGCATCAGCGAGGGCTTCAAGTCGTACATCCAGAACCGGGAGAAGAACTCCATCCTTGAGGGCAAGAACGCTGGGATGCTCAGGGCGATGGAGAAGGACCCGGTGCTGAACGCCGACCCTGACTTCATCAACCTCAGGGAGAAGCAGCAAAGGCAGGGCGGACTCAACCTCGCCGACAACTCAAAACTGAACGCCCTGCTCGTCACTTACGACGAGCAGAATCGCCTGCGTCAGGAGGGCGAGATGAAGAAGCTCTACGCCGATCAGGCCAAGGCTGCCACTGAGCGGCAACGCTTTGAACTGGATGAGGAGAAGCGGCGCAATGCAGCATTCATCGCGTTCAGTCGCAATCGCTCTGCCTTGGGCGAAAACGCCACCCCGGAGCAGCTTCTGAATGCGGCCATTGCCGCTGGAATGCAGCCTAGGGACTACAAGGACGTCCTAGGGGTTGACCTCACGATTGAGCAGATCAACCAATCTAGGATTAATTTCCAAAACCAACTCTTTGACCGCACGACTGCGCTTGAGGAAAAGGCTAGAGACGCCGAGTTTGTTAAGAGGGTGATGTCTGGGGATGAGAAGGGCTACCGTATTGAAAAAGACCCCAACACCGGGGCTAGCATTGTGGTTCAGGTTGGACCGGGCGGAATTAAGCTAAGCTCGGTTATTCCGGCGCCTGATAACAGAGTGGACCGTGGCACCAAGGCAGAGCAATACCGCAAGGACTACCTTGCTGCTGTGGCCACGGGGGATCTGGCAGCGCAACGCATTGCAGCAACCAACTGGGCGGCAGAAACCGGGACCACCGGAGGTCTTGATATTGCCGAGCAAATGCTGCGTCGGAGCGTGAACCAAGGCAAGGGTGAGCTTGAGGTCACTGGAGGGCTCAAGCCCGTGCAGCTCCCCGCCTTCGACCAACAGATGCCTGACATTGGACGACTCAATCTTGGCGTCCCCCCGCAAAGCGGGCCGACGCTGGTGGACATTGTGCGTGGTACTGGCACCGCCCGGGCTGACGCCAACGAGGCAGGCGCCAACTTCCTGCGCGGAGCCGCCAATCGGATTGGTGAGCTAATGGACAGCAAGAACTGGCGCGGTGCCTCCTCAAAGGGTGGCGGGGCAATGGTGTTTGAGAACAAGACCAAGCTGGACAATCTGAAGAGCCAGCTAAGGGCATTGAGCAACAAGGACTCGTTTGCCGCCGAAAGCCTCCGTAAGCAGATTGCTGCCTTGGAGAACAAGCCGTCCCCCCTGAAGTAAGCTGGTAAGATTGGCCTATGCCAACTTTCACCATCTCCACCAGCAAAGGCATCTTTCAGGTGGAGGCCAATCGCCAGCCTACGCCTGAAGAGGCGGAGCGGTTGGTGCTCAATCAGGATTTGGGCGCCGACAGAATGTCGTTAGCCGCCCGCGTGGAGAATGAATCCACGGCAAAGCTGGCCAGAGGCATTGGCCTTGAGTTGGGCGGGGCGGTGGTAGGTGGTCTTATGGGCTCAATCCTAGGACCAGCAGGGGCCTACGTAGGGGCCGCAGCGGGCGGTGCGGCTGGCAACTACCTCAAGCAACTAGTGGAGGTGAGCGAGGGAAGCGCCAAGGAAGTCCATATGGGCAAGGTGGCGGCGTCTGGCGTTTACGGCTTGGCAGGTGGAACGGCTGGCAAGGTGGCCAAAGCCGCCACTGGCTTTGCCCGCCCTATGCTGGCTAGGGCCACTCAGGGTGGCCTTGCGGCAGCTTCAGCCGAGGTGGTTGAGAAGGCCATCGACGAGGGTCGTCTGCCTACTTGGCAGGAGGTCCGGGCACCCATTGCCATTGGTGCCATCGGAGGTGGCGCTTTAGGCGGGTTGGAAAGGCGCTATGCCACCAACGGTAGCTTAATCACCAACAATGCCTTGGCTCAGGCTGCTCAAATCTCCACTGGCCTAGGGGTTGGAGCCTACGTCTACAACGACGCTCAGGAAAAGGGCGACAAGGACCCATTTGTGAAGGCTGCCCTGTACGCCGTTGGGGCTTATGGCGCCACCCACATCCCCTCCTTGGCCGGTAGATTGGACAAGGACAAGGTGCGCTTGACGGTGGCTGGACCTGAGCAGGTGGCCAATCGTGAGGTGGTTCTGCAAGTGATGGATATGCAGAACAAACTGAAGGCCACCGAAGATCAGGCGGCACGGATTGGGAGTTGGATCAACAAGGAGATTTCAAAGTCCAGTGATCCAACGGCAATGACTGCCACGGTGCTTAGTGTGATGGACGGCAAAGCAAGCAAGACAGTCCTGCCTGCGGATATGCAGACGTATATGGACGAGTTCTTCCGCCTGCGGGATGAGAACTCTGACGCCATCCTAGCCCTCTATCCACATCTGGCGCCTCAGATTAGGAGCGCAATCGACAAGAACCGGACCTCATACGTTCGCACAGCCTATGCGGCGCACGACCCCAAGGCCAAGCGATACACCGACTTTGACGTTCCTGCTGACCGTGAGATCTACCGCAATGAGTTGATTTCGGACATCGTTGCGCAAGAGCCCGACAGGCAGGTAGCCCACTTCCTCAAGGTCAGCGGCGCCGCTGGGAAGCAGGCCGATGCCATAATGGCCAGAATGCTGGACGATGTGGCCTACGTCGGCAGCGGCAGCATCCCCGGTGCTGGAGCTGGAATTGCGAGCTCGTCCCTGATGTCCAAGGGCGACCTGTCTTCCGCTGGACGCAAGTGGCTGGGTGAGGTGATGGACCCGGGCAAGCGAGTGACCCAAACCTTAAAGGCCCAATCTCGGCTAGTCATTACGGAAGAGCACGACAGGCAGATGGCCCAGTTTCTCAAGACCAGCGGTATTGGGCTGGAGGCACCTCCCGCAGCAGGAGGCTATGTGCGCTTGGTCGCGTCCGACGATCCTGTTTTGCATCGGTCGCTCAAGGACCTGTACGTTCCACAGGTGTGGGCGGATGCATACAAGGAAATCCTGTCCCCCAATCTGATTGGAGACGGGACCGTGGCCCGCAACTGGATGGCCTTGGGGACATTCTCCAAGGCTATGAAAACCGTGGGCAATTTGGCCGAGGCCATTGCCCCACAGGTGGTGGGTAACCTTGCCCTCGCCGCCTCTTCCTTCAAGGCCAACCCGCTCAACCTCATCGACGGCGCCCGCCAAACCATGTTTGACCTAGGATGGCGCGGCGGCAATCTCACTGCTGCCGCTCGCGTCAATATGGCTAGGGAGATGCGCGAACTGAAGTCGCTGGGCATTATGCGCGGCGGCGCTGACATTCAGGAGCTTGAGACGTTCCTGAAGATGTCGGCCAAGGAGAACAATGGCACCAAACTGCTGGAGAAGTTCTCAAGGGTGTACGGCTTCCCTGATACGGCTGTAAGATACGGAATCTACAAGTCCAATCTGGAGGAGCTCAAGAGCTTCCAGCCCGGAAAGGTGTTCAGTGTTGCGGATGAACTTGAACTGAAGAAGCAGGCCGCTCGCCTGACGAACGATCAGTTCCCCACCTACGAGCTGATTCCGAGGCGCTACCGGCAGGCTTCAGCCCTCACTGTGGCCAACGCCTTCGGTGCCTTTGAGTTTGAGGTGATGCGCACCACCGTGAATCAGGTGCGTTATGCGTCCAAGCTGTTAACCTCGGGCAACCCCGAGATGGTTAAGGCCGGTGCGGCCCGCGCTCTCTCGATGGCCAGTGTTGCGTCCGCCACCGCCGGACTGGCCGTGTGGGGCAGCCGTGCGATGGGCACAGATGAGGATACGGCCAAGCGGATCAACAACCTGCTGCCCTCCTTTGATCGGAACAAGGCCAACATCATCGGCCTCACCGAGGATGGGAAAATCAACTACGGGCCGATCAACTATCTGGCTCCTTACGCCAATGCTATGGCCGCCCTCAATGAGGGCCTTAACGGCAGAAACCCCCTGCCATACGTCAAGACGATGTTTATTGGCGATGACCTTGGTCCACTCGCCACCCCTGCGGTGGAGTTCATCAGCAACACCTACTACGGGACCAAGGTGCCCATCACTGAGCGCCGGGACAACCTCGCGCTGGCCGAACGCTTTGTCACCCGTGCGTTTATGCCCCAGTTTGTCAGTGGCACCCTAGCCCGGGTTGAGAAGGCTGCACGCGGAGAGGTGTCCAAGCTGGGCGCAGTGTACAACTTTGAGGACAGCACGAAGCGCCTGTTTGGCTATCGTGCCCAAACCTACGACCCCCTGAAGCTGGCCGAGGCCCGCATCCGCGATGCCATCACGCCAATGCTGGGAGACCTCGCTGGCTACCGCCGCATCCTCAAGGACAAGGTGAACAACGAGACGGGTGCCTACAAGGACATCGACGAGGAGTCCATCTACCGCTCCCGTGCGGCTGGCTATGCAGAGGGGCAGAAGGCCCTGTCTCAGGTGTTTATGGACCTTCAGGTCATCGGCCAGAAGACCGGGAAGTTCGGGGAAAGGGAAATCATCAAGGCGTTCAAGGATGCTGGCGTTCCTGCTCGCATCATCGCCTCCTCCGCCTTTGGCCACATCTCCGAGATGCCCCGTGGGCTAGAGCGTTCCTCCACTGAAATCGTCGAGGAGTTGATGTCCGACCCAGCCAAGCGTAAGAACGCCCTGTCCACGTTAATGGAGCAGGCTTCCAACGACCCCTTCAAGGCTCGTCGCCTTCAGGATGCTTGGAAGGAATACACGAAGGCCGAGGCCAAGGGCAATGACCCATATGTGAGTATTTTGGGCGGCTTAGGGGTTGCAGATGGTGAGCGAGCCAAGGCCATCGACAGCATTATGGCCAACTACGTGAAGCAGCCCGGTGGTGCTCAGGTGGCCGAGAAGCTCAGGAACAAGCTCTGGCTCTCTGGTGTAATCACCCCAGAGGTTTACTATCAGATGCTGGAGCTCAATCAGAAGAGGCGGATGGGTCCTTAACGCGGCTGCAAATCTGCTCAAAGGCACCGTCTGATTCGATCTGTATGGGCAGCAAAAATTCCAATCCGCAGTGAGGCCCGGAGACAATCTGGCACTCGATATGGCCATTCATACTTCGGCCTATGATCGAGAAGCAGTTACGCTGTGGGTCGAAGAACTGTGGGTTTTCATACCACCCATCTGCCAGCAACACCTTGCGTAGCCTCCCGTTGAACCTGAACAGGGGGACAGGGTCTGAATCAGCTAGTGCCACGGATGGAGAGCGTAAGACGGTCGCTTCCGCCCGTGGAGATGCGCTTGGGCGTCACCTCAAACTCAATCCAGCCCAGCGCATTGGGGCTGCGGCAGGCGTCCACGTTGTAGGAGGACTTGCCGTCCTCGTACACCTTGAGGAAACTCCCTGTACGACCCTGCCAGCTAGGCTGCTCATCAATCTCAAAGAACGGGAACTCACGGGTCTCGCGGGGCACCAGCACCACAGAGCCGCCATTGCACCCCTTGCCGTGGCTGTGGCCCATCAGGTTGATGTGTGCCCGGGGGAACATAAACCCCATCTTCTGGATCGGGTTGTACTGGCTCCCGGCCAGCGCCCCGCCCCCCAGCCCGTGGTGGGCCTGAATCCAGAGAGACACCGTTTGACAGCCCACTCCTCCCCTGCTGCGGGGGTTCTTACGCCCCTCCAAAAGCAGTCTTACGTTGATGAACGAGTGAACCCCGAGGTGCCTCGTCCCGAGAGCAGCCGCAAGCAGATGATCAGTGTTCTGGCCGTCATTGTAGTCAAAATAGTGATTACCGCCAAGAAGGCCAATGCACCTACCGCGCATAAAGCCAAGCTCGTTAGCAAGAGTGCGGACAACACCCTTGTACATATCGCCCATAGAGATCTTGGTGGTGGAATGTAGGTTGGAAGCATTGAGGATGGCCCGTTCTGAGGTGGATACGCCGTCTGTGTAGTCGCCCATCCCTAGGAAATAGGCGTTCTTCTGGGTCTTGGCGTAGTCCAGAAACTCCTGCCAAGTGGAGTGGGCGTGCATCTCCGAGTCCCGGTGGACGTCACCAAAGGGGATGATCTTGATCGGCTCCCCCAGCTTGCAGGGGATGTCCACCGAGTGGTTAACGTGCTTGCCGTCTGTTTTCATAGTTAGCGGGCTGTTTTATTTGCGATACGTTTGGGCTGGGCTACTCGCAGGAGTAAATCTCGGTCTGCCGTTTGAACTCGGTGGGCCAGTCTCCCGCATTGGTGGTGAACGAGCGTTCTTCGAACAGCAGGTGATCGGTCGGCTGCACCGTGAAGCGTCCGTTTTCCAATCGGATGAAGGTGAACTCCTTCCCCTGCTCGGGTACTTGGCTGAAGGCGTCATTGGCTGGCACCACGGTGAAGAGATACTCGCCCTCAAACGTTTCCCCACCGCACCGGGCCTTGGTCCGCAACTCCTTCAAGTACGTGTACTCGGTCGCGCTCCAGTCAGTGCCGTAGCAATCCCACCGCTGGGCTTGCCATTCGGCCCACTTTCTGGCCGGGTTATTGCTATGGCCCAGAGCGTGCAACGGCAGGCCACGGTACAAAGCGCCGCTCTCGAACAGGACGTTGCAGCCCCACATCCGACCGGGCAGGGAAACCAGCCCAAACCAGACGGCAGGTGCCCACCTGTCCGCTGGCGCCTTGTGGGTGAACGAGGTGTCCACCAGAACGTACTGATGCTTCGGCAGGGAGCCGATGACGGAGTTCAACGGTAACGTGCGGTCTTCTCGGCCACTTTCCTAGGCTGCCTAGAGAACTGCTTGCCGGCCTTGGTGGCCTTCCGCTTGGCCCGGTTGGTCGCGGCCTTCTCCGCAGGGCTCAGGGCCTTCCACGCGGCGTCAGGCAGGTAGCGTTCCCCCGTCTTCAGGGAGGGCTTGCCACTGGCTGTACGCCACTTCTGGTTGGTCCAATCACGGAGGCTGCGTTGTTGGGGCCTCACGACTTGTACCCTCCTCCAGCGGCTTTGTACTCCCGGGCCACCATTTGTGCCTTGCGGGCGCTCCACTGCCCCGGCCTCCCACCCTTGCTGCTGGCCTTCACCCGTTCAAAGATGCGCTTGCGTAGAGCAGGCTTCGTGTAGACGCCTGCGGAATTAACGGTCGATTTGGTTTTCATTGAATATCCAACACTTGTATCTGCCTTCCTTACGTATCGTGTAAGGCTTGGGCCTGAACATCTCCCACCCGAGCTCGCTTAGGTGGGCGAGGTTTCCGGGCTTTGGCTTTGGGGGTGGCGGAGCCTTCACCCACTCCACCGGAGCAGGCGTCTCCTTCGTGAACATATCTAGCTGCATCTGTCACCTCCTTGTGGCACGGCTTGCACAGCACCCTTAGCCCGTCTGTCTCGCAGAACAACCTCTCCACAAACCCCGGCAGGTCGGAGGTGCTTCTCAACTGCCCACAGGGGTTTACGTGGTCCAACTGTGTTTGCTTCTGCTGGAACCACTGGTGACAGATGGCGCATTCGTACTCCCATTTCTGCTGCTTCAGTGGACCGACGTAGGGACGCCTGCCTGCGTTTCTCGCGTGGTAGTTGGGAGGCCAGCGCACGAAGGCACGCCTCAAGGCGCTTCTTAAGAAGGACCAGTAGCGTGCTTCCGTCCACGTTTTAGAAGCCCTTGTTAGCTCTGGCTTTGGCTTTGGCATTCTTCCTCCCAGCGTACCACAGGAGGATGCCGTCACGGTCGTGGGGCATCCCCTCGTAGCGTTCAAGACGGCGCTTCAGGATGGAGGCCGTGGTGGTGGAGATGCCGAAGCGATGGGCCACCTCATTCAGGTGGACGCCGTCGTCCAGCGCCTTGCTCACCTCATACATCATCTCAGGCTTCTCAATCTGGTGGCGGGAGGCATCCTTCTTGGATCGGGGCATAGCTTCGGGGATGTCGTCCCACTTCCAGCCCTTGGTGTGCTTGGCCAGCAGATGACGGATGGACGCCATTGTGGCCGAGACATCGTAGCCTAGGCTCACTCCTCCCCTCCCCTAGCGGGCTGAAGGCCCTTCTGAATCCAGCTCAGGCAATGAAGGTAGCCGTGGGCATCGATGAGGTTGTCGTCCTTCTGGCGGTGGCTGTCCCGGCGGAGCTTCAGGGCCACCATCATCCGGGCCACATCCTCGGCGGTGATGTCACTGTGCAGCTTGGCGTTGATGAGGCCAGTCCACATCAGGGCAATCCCCTCAAAGTCCTCCCGGGGGTTGCCGTAGGCTTCGTTGCGGTCGCCTAGGATGAGGTCGAGCGAGGCTTCGGAGAAATTGGGGGAAGTGGCTTTGCCGGTCATAAACGAATGGGTGTAGCTCATACAGGTGCGTAAGGCAGCAACTTGGTGATGGGCCGGTCGAACATCATCCCGCAACGCCCAGTGCCATCCGAGCGGCCCTTGGCCTGAATTGCGTCCACGTAGATGAAACGCAGGTCGTTGTCGGTGATCGTTTGCATCGTGCCGTCAGGCCGATGGTCGGGGGCATTGAGGAAGATGACACGGTCGGCATCCTGCTCCAAGTTGCCCGACTCACGGAGGTCGGACAGGCGTGGCTCCCGGTTCTCCCGCTCCACGCTACGGCCCAGCTGGGCCAGCAGGATGACAGGCAGGGACAGCTCAATGGCTAGGTCCTTCATCGCCATCGTGAAGCGGCCAAGGGCCATATCGCGGGTTTCCCCGCGCTCCTGCTGGGCATCGTAGCGTTGCAGGTAGTCCACGCAGATCGCTTTGGGCTTGGCAATCTGGGCAAAAGCCTTGGCCCGGGTGACGATGTGCGACAGGGTGCGGTCTTGGTCATACACCGCCACCTGTAGCCCCTTCACCTTGGCCAACTCTGCCTTGAATGTCTCCAAGTAGGAGGTTGACAGGCGACCAGACAGGATGTCCCGGTAGGAGATGCCGCACTCCGTCTGGGCGAACAGGGGCGCCATCTGCTTGGTGGGCATCTCCCGGCTGAACAGCAGCACCTTGCCATCACGTGCCCAATGCTGGGCAATCTGGCGGCAGCAGCTGCTCTTCCCCATCCCCGGACGGGCGGAGATGATGATGAGCTCACCCGGCTTAGCCAGCCCGAAGCGCCGGTCCCAGTCGGGCCAAGGGAAGCTCATCCCGATGTCCTTGTCCGTGTAGGTGCCAGCCTGCACCCGCTCCACTAGCTGAATAGCGGAGTCGGCGGCATCACTCAGGGTCTCCTGCTTCTGGCCCTCGTGGTGCTTGGTGAGGAGGTTGTTCACCTCCATCACGAAGCCATCGATGGAGCCGCTGTGGGCCAGCGTCTTCTCCGCCATCCGGGAGCAAGTGGCGTGAAGCTCACGCATCACGTAGTGCTGCCGGACAACATCAATCCAATGGGGCAACTGGGCCGTGGTGCAAGCAGCCTGCGTCATTTCCACCAGCCCAGCCATCCCGCCCACCTCGTGCAGCTTGTTCACCTTCTTCAGCTCCTCCACAAGGGCGTAGAGCTCCAGCGGCTGGCTGTTCTTATGCTGCCATTGGATGGCCCGCCAGAGGCGGCGGTGATGCGGGACGTAGAACACCTCCTCATCAATCTTGCCGTCAATCGCCTTGGCCAGCGAGCCCGGGCCATCCAGCAGGATGCAGGAGAGGATGATGCGCTCCCCCTCCTCAGAATGGGGCAATTCCGGGGCGCTCACGACGTCACCTCCCGGGGATCGTAGTCACGACGCAGACGCCACAGGAGGCGGCACGCATTGAACCAGTGCCACGATTCCTCAAGCTGCTGGTTGGTGTAGCGCACGACATCCACCCGCCCCGGCTCGGTCTTGCTGACGTAGATGTTGAGGCCCACCTTCTCATCCCCCCACCACACAAGGGTGCCGGGGTTGTATTTCGCCATAATGTAGGCGGCGATCTGGGCGCAATGGTTGCGCTTGAACGGGACCGGCTCGTCCTTCTCAGACTTGCAGGTTTTGTAGTCGAGGATGCCCAACGCCCTGCCCTCGCTGAAGGCACAGTCGGTGGTGCCAGCGTAGCCAAGCGCCCTGTTCACCACCGCCACCTCCTGCTCGTGCACCTCCAGACCATTGGCCTTGAGGCCATACAAAGCCTTGTGTGTGGCCTCTACCAGAAGCTCCATCCCAATCGGAACCTCTCCCTCCATCGCCTTGTGGAAGGCCGTGCCAAATATCTGGGCCTGCTCCATCTCCTTGTCGGCCCTCTCCCGAATGATGGCGGCATACTCCGACAGCGTCGGAGCCACCGCCAGTGGATCGCCGCTGTCGTAGCAAGCCTCGATGATTTTGTTGGCCTTCCAGCGGTCGAGCTCAGGAGCCGCTGCCTCGTTCAGGATGCTGCTCACGGAGGGCAGCAGTCGTTCCAGACGGGCATCACGCAGCGTGGTGGCGCGGGTGGTGCCGGTCTTGGTCGTGCGGGTGTGGGACGGTTTCCCGTCTCTCGTGTACCAGTGTTCGCTCATATGTCGTCGTCAGGTGTCTACCATTGATGCCCGCTTTGCAAGAGTTTTTCCTATTATTTTGGATGACTATGGCAGGGCAATCCTCAGCGGCTCTGGCTCCTTCACCAGCGCCTTGGGCCAGCCAATCATCGGCTCGGGCTCTGGCCTAGCCTTGCGGGCGGCAAGAATGGCAGCGTGCTCCTCCTTATTGACGTAGGCCAGAAGGTAGCCCTTCCGGTTGGCCCTCTCGCCAACCATCTTCGGGTCCACCCGCAGCTCCTGCGCGATGTGCAGGGCACGGTGGCCTTCGGCCAGCATCCGGTCAATGGATGCCGCCATCTCGGGCGTGTTCAATTTGCGGTATTTTCTAGGCATTGGGATCGATTTGGTTGAGGGTTGGCACCGTGTACTCGGTGCGCAGCCATTGGGCTAGTTCGTCGGCGCTGGTGATGTTCTGCGCTGGCCCGTATTTCAGGTGGTTGCGCAGGTAGGAATCGATGTCGCCAATCACCTGCGCCATCATTGCTGCCCGCGAGGCTTGGTGGAAATCACGCTCCTCCTCGGGCAGGTTGAATTCAAGAACACCCTTCATAGTGTCTGATAGATTGGACGTTAAGGCTGGTTAGTGTCCGATGTATCGGACGTTAGGTGGCTTCCTTCAGGGCCTCGGCAATGGCTGGGAACTAGGTGTGTCGCTCACGGCTGCGCCTCCTTTCGGGCGGCGTGCAGCATCCGGTTAAACTTGTCTTGCGCCTCGCGTAACTGGCCTCCTTTTACCGTTTCGGGCAACATCCAGATGGCGGCGGCACAGCGTGCTGCCCATTGGTCGATCTCGGAGTCAGCAACGTGCAACCGCTCCCGCAGCTCGGCGTTCTCGGCCTCCAGCTTGTCCAGCTTGGCTCTATAGTCTACGCACGCGGCTAGGAGTTTTTGTTCTGTGGCGTCACTCACGGCCTCACCCTCCATTCCAGACGGGTGTCGCCCTTGTCGTCCACCAGCCACACCGCCGCGTTGTGCCTCACCGCCTGCTGCTCCACCTCACGCTGCCCCACCCAGCGGCCAGCGTAGAAGAAGCCAAAGGCCAGAAAGACGAAGGCCACGGAGGCCATTGCCAGATCAATTATTGTGTCACTCATTTGACTAGGAAGCTAAGTCGTTAGTGCAGCTTCCTAGTTAGGAAGCCTCTTCGATGGCGTTGTCCACCCGCGAAGCCTTCTTGCGGTGGTAGTTGGCGAGGCAGCGGTGGTTGTGAATCTTGCGGAGCAGTTCCTTCTCCCGCTCTGCCCACTCCTGTCTCTCCACGATGGAATGGCAGTCCTTATTGGACACCAGCTTTACCCCAAAGCACGCTAGCAGTTTGTTTATTGTGTTCATACGCAATCATTTCGACACGCCTCCCGTAGGCCAGCGTCTCTTCGCTCTTGTGGCCCCTCGGACCACCCTTGTGCACCCGCGCCAGCGTCTGCACATCCCCCAGCGCCCACGCCCTCGGGACGTAACGCAACATATACCCCTCCACCACTTTCTTGGCCTTCTCTAAGTCGTCGCAATCCGACCAGCTGCCACCCACACCACTGTCCTGCCAGTAGGCCCTGCTGATTTGCAGCGGCCCACGATACTCCCCCCAAGACACACGCCCCAGCCTCCCTCCACTCTCCACCCGATGCAGCGCAACCCAGAACGCCGCACTAGGCGCAGCTGAACAAGCTGTTGAAAGGAGGAGGATGGACAGGAGCGTGCGCAAGGGGAAGCTCTCCTTAGAAGGGGGCGTCGTCGGCCCCGGAGGCGTCAGCCGCCACCGTCTCCGCCTGCGTCACCCGGCTGTTGCTGCGGCTCTTGGCCTCGTCCGACGCATCGATTTTGGAACGAATCCATTCAGGCACCACATCCGGCACCACAATCGTTCCCGATTCGGGAATGTCGAATACCACCGTGTCCATCGAGGGACGTACAGGACCCATCCCCTTGGTGAGCGGCATCACCCCCTGAATGCGGGCATAGATGCGGGACGGATCGGCCTTCCCGGGCTTGTGCACGATGTTCAGCAGGCAGTTGGCCCCGATGATGTTCTTCAGGTCAAACCCAGCCAGCTCCTCGTTGGTGAAGGGCCGCCCACGCCAGCTCTCCAGCACCCCACGGAGCGTGGCCTTCTTGCCAATGCTCATCGTATACTCAGAGGAGATGATGCGCGGCTTGGGACCATCCTCGGTGGAGATGGTCTCGTGGGGCAGCTCCCAGCAGATCATCACCTTGCGGGCGGCTCGGTATTGGGGGTTGCCCGGGTCCTGTGTCCCCAGATCAATCACCCCATAACAGACGGCCTGATGCACCCCAGCGGGCACCGGCTCGATGGACTTACCACTGTCAGCTTTAACGGTAGGCATATGTGTTTTGGTTTTGGCTCCCCATTACGGGGAGAAGTGTTAGTTGGTGCCAGTGGGCTTGCTGCTCACCATAATGTTGCCGCCCTTCACCTCCATCGAGAAGCCAGCGGCCTCCCGGGTGCGCCGCAGCTCGGCATAGAGCTCCTTGGCGTGCAGAACAGCATCCTCCTGCTCCTTGCAGGTGGGCTCCAATTCAAACGTGGACAGGATTCCGTCGAGGATCACCTCGGTACGGACCATCAGTTCTATGACGCACTCGATGTCGTCATTCCGGCTCTTGCTGGTAGTGTTGTTGCTCATCCCCACCACCGTACACCATTTCCCCAAAAATAAAAGATTTATTTTTGAGAGGTGGGCAAGACCCTCCTTGGATGTGCTTTACGTAATTTCTTGTTGAAAAAACAGGGCATTATTCCCGTCATCCAATACGCTGGTGCTGATGCAGGAACACGGGTGCACAGTTCACCCATTGCTGGGTGAAACATCCAGACGCTGTCTGCCGAGAGACGAGGTTTCCGGTATGCTGCCGCCCGTGCTGGTAGGCCATTGCCCACGGGTTGTTCGGCGGTTCACTCCCAAAGGGAGCCTATTAAGGAGGGCTGGTGCTGTCCGTCAGGCCCTCCGCCAGAACCGTTGAGTGCTGCCTTGCGCAGGTCACCACCCACCGTATCAAACCCTTCTACCCTGACAAAAAGAAACCCTCACCCCGCTACGCAGGGTGAGGGCCGTGGACTAGGTGACTAATCTAGTCCGGTAGAAGAGCGACACAATGAACAACTGGCGACTCCCACCCTACCACACGATGCTGTTCCGTCAAGGGATTTGTTTAGAAAAGTTGGTTGATGGTTAAACACGCCATTCAGTTGCTTTTGGATGGCTAAAGCCGCCGTTATCAAGACATTTACACCTACCCCCCTAAGTTGTTTATTGTAATGGGTTTATAAATCGATTTATTTTACTATCACTTAGGTGTGACTCTAGGTTGCTCCCCAGCTCAGACGAACCCCCTCACCCCCCCAACCCCCCTTCCCCCCGCTTCGCGGGGGGAAGGGGGGCTTCAGAGCCCCCTCACCCCCCAACCCCCCTCCCCCCCGCTTCGCGGGGGGAAGAGGGGAGTCCCGAGCCTAGTTTTCGCACCCTGTAGCGCCAGGCGTACCCTCAAAGTAGGCGCCGCCCGCTCTTCCCGTTACGCGCCCTGTTACTGCTCGCCCGCTCCAACACCATCCGTCCGCCCTTGGTGTGGCTAACGTCCTTCCCGTCGCCTTCGCTCCCCATCCTGCGGTTCGCTGCGTTCAGCTCCGCCCTATACGCCTTCCGTGCATCCGTCGCGTGGTACGCCTTGTTGTAGGCGTTCTTCTTCCGCCTCGCCTCTGGGTTCCTCGCAAAGTAACGACTACTATCACTCTTCCCCGTATACTTCCCTGCTAGTTTGTTGCGCATTCCTCATCATACCATTTGGGAACGGCGAATGGTGTGCGGCCTTCGCTACGCTCAGGCATAGAATGTGCCGTTACGCAGGGGGCCTACCGGCCCCCCGCGACGCCCCCCAGAGTTCCACCCTTATTGTGCTTGCGCCCGCTCTTGAACCGGCGGGCAAACCGGACACACGGGCAGCTCCAATCCCCCCAAAGGGGGACTGCCGGGGTGGCCTTGGTGACGCTCATTGGAGACAGAAGGGGGCCGAATCCTTCAGGGTGTTGGCCGGTGTCCTAGCATCGAGCCACTGGCGTTCTTGAACCGCCGTTCGGTTGTCCCGCTTGTGCTGGTTGAGCAGTGCCCGGTGTAGATCGCGTTGTCGGCTCCTAGGGCCTCATTTCGGCGTCACGGAAGGCTTGGTAGGCATCCGGTCGCCCCAAGCCCGTAACACGCAGCCACCCCAAAGCAACTCATAGTTGTTACGCAGCGCTCCGCGCTACGTAAAACTACGAATTGCTTTGGGGACCCGTCTGCGTGTTCCGGGCGACTCGTATGCCTACCAAGTCCATCCGTAACGTCCAGAAACTCAGCTCCGAGGAGCTCGCCAACGCGATCTACCTCGACCTACTCAACCAGCACAAGCTGGCGAACCTCACGCGCAAGTTCAAGAAGTCCGAGTGGCTCGCTGCTATGGCGACCGCGCTCAACACCCTGAAGGCTTCGGCCCCCGTCTCCAAGTGAGGAGCGTCACCAAGACCACCCCGGCAGCCCCCCTTTGGGGGGCTGCCCCTGTGTCCTCCCGCCGGTTCAAGAGCTTGTCCGATTTCGGATCGGCGGTGCAGGCCGCTGCTGCGGCCGCTGAGGACTTCGATATGATGAGCGATTCGCAGATCAAAGAGCGCATCGCGTTGGCGAAGCGCAGGTTGGCTGCGCAACGTGAAGAGCGCGAGGCTCAGTGGTTATCGCGTATGAACGCAGCCGACAGGCGTGAGCGCGACTGGGCTCCGGTCGAGCGTCTGTATGGCACGCCGTCCCCGTCCCAACATGATGGGCGCGAGCGTGAGTCCAACCCCTACGACGGCACTTCCCACTCCAATTTCACCCGCTAATCGCACAATGAAACCTACTGTCACTATGAGCACTATGACTAAGTCCGCGTACAACAACTGGCTTAATTCGTTCATCGGTTCCGACCAAACTGTGTACGAGCTCCCCTCTAACTGGGCACCCTTCCTCCTCGACGGGTCGAAGGGTGATCTCACCGCTGAACAGATTAAGGAAATCAAGTGCTTCCTGCGGAACGAAGCGTCTCAGTTTGGCGCACATTGCTTGTCGTGCGTCTCGTTCGTGAAGCCGCCGGGGATTCGCGGCAAGTCCTTCACCTGCTTCGTTTTCGACATCATCTAATAAAGCCTTTTATGACTACGCACATCCGTACCCAACTCGCTGAGCTCGCCGCCCGCGCCGAGCAACGCGACCTCGCCGCCCGCGAACTCGACCGCACCAGCGTCACCACCTTCAAGTCGATTGTCCCCGCCCACTGGGCGTCCCCGTTGCTGTACAACGACTACACTGGCCTTTGGGATGAAGAGGTTGCTGAAATCAAGTCGCACCTCGCTCAGCTGCGCTCGATCCACGGCGCACCCGTAGCGTGCGTAAGCGTCGAGGAGCACAGTACGTTCCTTTGGCGCAACGACGCCAACAATCTCGGTGGCTCTACTATCACCGCCACCTTCCATATTTCCCCTCGTTTGGGGTTCCCCGCTCAGGCCTGAGCCGGACACTGACCTGTCCGTGACTACGCGACACAAGACAATGAACACCATAACCCAAATCGTCGTCGAGCGTCTCAGCTCGACCTCTTGGCGTAACGACCTGACCAGTCAGGTCGATGCCGCCTCCCCGTACGTAGACCTCCCCCGCACGCGGATTGCCGCTGTGTACTGGTCGCAGTTCCACAAGCGCGGCATCCCGTCCTACTTCGATCACTGCTATGACGACAACGGCGTGCTTATGTTCTACTGCCCCCGCTGGGTTTTGGCGGAACGCAGCATCTACGCCCGCATCGTCCGACGTGAGTTGCAGCGCCGTTACGGACTGCGGATGCGTCACTTCATCACCGGATACTCCTCTGATGCTATGGCCCAAAGGCGCAGCGCCGTAGCTGCGCCGCAGTCGCTGGTCCAGATGATCCGCACCTGCAACCTGTCGCCCTCCGAGTCCATCACGCGCAACGTGTATGTCCTCGGTGCTAGCGTCGAGTCCGATGGCCGCAGCTTCGTGCAGAAGTTGTACCGGCCCTTCGGTTTCAACAACTGCATCGGTTTGGAGTTTGAGTGCTACGGCGCCATCACGCGCACCCAGCTCTCCAGCTCCCTACCCTACTGGACCCGCGTCGTCTCTGACGGATCGATCCGTACCGAGGTGTCGGGCACCGAGGGTCACGAGGTGCGTGTGCTACTCGACCGCACCATAGCGGAGCCTCGCCTGTTCAAGCTCTGCGCTAAGTTGCAGGAGCTTGGCCTGCGCGTCAACCGCAGCTGCGGCCTTCACCTTCACCTCGACACCCGCTCTGTAGCGAGCTTCGGGGATGTCGTGAAGATCGGTCGCAATATGGACGCTTGGCTGTACGCCCTGCGCGAGTTGCTCCCGCCCTCCCGGCGCGAGAACAATTACTGCCGTTTCGGCGTCCGCCAAAACGACCGCTACTGCGCCGTCAACGTCACCAGCTGGTCCAAGCATCGCACCATCGAGGTGCGTTGCCACTCGGCCACCCTCGACTACACGAAGGTGCTTGCTTGGGTCCGCCTCTGCGAGCTCGTGCGTGCGATGGTGAAGCGGCCCAAGGCCGCCTCCTGCATCGCTACGCTTGAGCAGCTGCCCCTAGCCGCTCACGACCTCGCCTACTGGCGTGCCCGTCACCGCGAGCTCAACCCCTCGCTCTACGCCAACAACGCCACCGACACCACCACCGACAGCGAATAAGCCCTCAGCCTACTATCACTATGTGCAAGATCCTCATCCTCACTGGTCACAATCCGGCCCAGCGCAATGCGCTGATCAAGGCCGCTTGGACCTACTTCCATAACAGCGGCGAACGCCACGGCTTCGGCGCCCTCTGGATTAGCGAGTCCAACCGCCTCGCCTACATCAAGGGTAGTGCCCCGCGCCTCTCCCCTCGCCTTCCGGCTTGGGTCGATGGCTTCTCGGACGCCCACCTGTTCGACCGTCCCAGCAATGGCGGCGCCCTCCTCATCCACGGGCGCTACGCCACTTGTGACGTCAACCTCGATAACACCCACCCGTTCATCGACCGTAACCACGGTCTCATCCACAACGGCGTCGTCTCCTCCTCCACCTACGAGCCCAAGTACTCCACTTGTGACTCGGAGATACTTCTCCAAGCCTACCTCGCGGCAGGCAAGGATGGCCTCTCCAAGGTCGGCGGCTACGCCGCCTTTGGTCTCATCGACGCCAAGCGCAATGTCCACATTGCCCGTGACAACAAGGCCCAGCTCCACTGCGCCCGCATCCCGCATCACGGCTGGGCCTTCGGCACCACGCCTGATGCTGTCCGCATCGCCACATCCTACCCATCACACGAGGTGAAGCCTTGGTCCTTCGTCTCCTTCAGCCCCACCGCTCCGCGCAGTGGCAAGCTTGCCAGCTGGTCCCTTGAGGCTCCGCCTCCGGTCAAGCCCAAGCTTGTCGAGCCCGACCGCTACCACCACTACAACGACTACACCAACTGGCCCGCCTCGCCCACCAACGGACGCTCCTTCCAGCAGTCCCTCCTCGACACCAAGTGAATCAATCATTCCACTTTATGCTCGGCGCCCTAGCCGCCCTCATCCTCATTTGCGCGATACTACTGTTCATAGTGTCCGACAGAAATAGCGATAAGTAGCCCAGCTAGCCCCACCACGAAGGGGGAATCGGGAGCTGCGTGCTGTGCACGTTGCAACCGGTTCCCCCTTTTTTTGTTCACGCATACGCGATGCTGGGCCGCCAGGGTATTCGCCCGGGTCTGTTTTTATCCCGATGGGCTGCGCCCCTCGGGCAGATTCCAGCACGCTGCCAAGCCAGCCGTCAGTTCGCACGCGCCTACGCTGCGGGCTACGCCCCTCCCTCCCGTTCGGGGCTAGCGCCCTTCGCTTCAGCCTCGGCTCAGGCACCCTAGAGGACTCCAGAACACGGCCCAAGCTCCGTCGTCCCAGACCGGGAATAGGCTCGGGCTACCGCCCTCGCGGTGATTCAAGAA